>Ga0180009_10007027_pt1 | contig 11642 bp, 10 predicted proteins | sample OS_PC_MetaG_FD_123537 | JGI IMG/M metagenome (GOLD analysis project Ga0180009, IMG submission 123537) | Groundwater microbial communities from the Aspo Hard Rock Laboratory (HRL) deep subsurface site, Sweden - OS_PC_MetaG | ecosystem: Environmental > Aquatic > Deep subsurface > Groundwater...
GGGACTGCTTGGCCGTGTTTCATGCTTGCATGGCCCTTCGCCGCCCACGGCCAAGCAGGAGCTTGCAGGCGTTCAAAGGCTTGCTTGGCCGTGCCACCCGTTTCTCGACGCCAAGTGGACCAGCCTATTCTTTGGCGGTCCCTAAACAGGATCCGATGAACCGTCGATCGCCGAACGTCGGGTGTGCGATTCACCGCGCCAGACCGCGCGGGGACGCGCGGACTACCGGACCGGTGACCTACTTTCGGCGCTGAATACGTTGGAGCGCGTCGGTGACCTGTGAACGAAGGTCGCGTCCCTTCGTGATGAAGTCCCGGATGCCGAGGTGGTAAAGCAGCTGCCGGTCGTCTTCCTGGGCGCCCGCGCTCACGGCGATGATGGTCGTCTCCTCCGCGATTCCCGACCCGCGCATGTACATGCACACTTCCACTCCGTTGACGCGGGGCATGTGGATATCGAGCAACATCACGTCCGGCGGCGACTTGCGAAGCAGTCTTAGTGCGTCGTCTCCATTGCTCACCGTGGTCACTTCGACAGGCCGGAGGGCGCCCAGCACGATCAATTCGAGCAGCTTGGAGATGGCCGGCTCGTCGTCGACGATCAACACGCGTGTCGGTCCCTTCGTGGGCATCGACCCCTTCCGACGATTGAGGTCCCGAAGCTGCCACACAAGACTCTCTGCACTCTCTGGCCGGTCGTTCGGGTTCGGTGCGAGCATCTGGGCAATCAGTTCGGCGAAGGCGTCGGCGACGTCGCTTCGTAGCTGGCGCACGTCCGGGGCACCGGCGGCCTGCTGCACACGGATCTCCTCGATCGTTTGCCCGTCAAAAGGCAGGCGCCCGGTCAGCAGTTCATAGGCCGTGACACCGAGGCCAAAGACGTCCAGCAGCTGGCCCGAACCCGGCGTCAGCTCGTTGTCGAGTGCCTCGGGCGCCATGTAGGCCGGGGAGCCCGCGATGTCCTCTTGGTCCCGCAGGATCACCTCCGGCAACATCAACCCAAAGTCCATCAACACCACGCGTCGATCCGGGGTCAGCATGACGTTCGCGGGCTTGACGTCGCGGTGCGCAATGCCCGCCATGTGAACCACCGCCAAGCCTTCTGCGATCTTGCGGATCAGCCAAACGACTTCCTCTGCCCCGAAGGACCCGCCGTTTTGGACGCGCTGCTGGAGATGGTCCTCCAGACTGATCCCGAAGATCCGCTCCATGACGATGAAGTCCGTCTTGCGGTGGATGCCGATGCCGTGGACCGTAGGCAGCGCTTCGTGCCGGATGGCCGCCAGCGCGCGAGCCTCTTGCTGCAGCGCCCACGAAGGAACGTCAGGCCAAGCCGCCTTGATGGCGACCCTGCGGTCCAACGCGAGATCTTGCGCCTCGAACACTTGGCCCATGCCGCCTGCGCCGAGCACCGATCGTATCTCGTAGAGCCCCGCCACCAGCTCTCCAACCTCGAATAGGTTGGCTGCCTGGGACGACGGTCCCCGCTCACTGGCGGTAGAGACGTCGGGAAAAGTGACGACGGGAGAGCGCTTCGATTCGATGGGTGCATCCTAGCATAGGGTGGTGAAACGCCCGAAAACCAGGCACCAGATTTCGTTCAAACGACGTCGTTCATCCCGTCGAACACGCCTATCGTGACGGACTGTGCGCGGAGCCGTTGACCCGGCATTGCCGCTTTGTTAATTCGTCTCCATGGGGTTTGAAATCGGAACGGTTGTGGTCCTTCAGTGCTCGTTTACTTCCATCGAAGACGCATTCGAACGCGATCGGGAGGCGCACGCTGAAGCGGGGTGGGACGTGTTCGTTGGCGCGAACGAGGGTCGATTTGCGGCGCGGCCGCAAGGGGATGCGACCTTGTTGATGCCGCGTCTAGGATTCGAAAGCGGCGCGGAGCTTTCCCTGCATCTGCGTGCGCTCCTGGGCGACAAGCTCGACGAGCACGAGGACGATCGCGGCATCGTGTGCCTTCCCGAAGCACCCGCGGACGAAGGCCAGACCTACGACACCCTGGTGGCCGGCGATCACGATTGGGTCGAGAAGCTAGCGAAGGACGACGAGCGACTCAACAAGGCGCCGGGCTGGATGTTTGGTGCTGCCGCCGAAGGTCTGAAGACCGACGCGAAGGTGGTGGCGCGGGTGGAAGCCGCCGCTGCGGCCGATCCATTGTACGAAGCCGGCGAGAAGCTCGATGAGAAGGCCGATAAGCGAGAGGGGCGCTCCTCGATGCGTCGCTCGTTGGGGGCCGCGGTCGGCAGCTCTTTCCTCGACTCGCCGTTGGCGAAGACCCCGAACAAGCCCGACGCGAGTGACCTGGGAAAGAAACCGAGCGGGCTCGCGGACACGCTCACGCGGGGTGGCGCCAGTGACAACGTCGCAGAGCTCGAGTCCAGCCTGCGCGACGCGGTCGAGGGTGACGTCGTTGCTGCGGTGGGCGACCTCGATGCCGTCAAGCCGCCCGAAGCTGCCGAAGACGAGGAAGCGTAGGGGCGGACTTCGTTTCAAATCGGTAGCGCGTCGCTATGCGGCGCGATCGCGGGTGGCCGTGCGCGCGGCGCTGGGGCTAGGAGCGCTTCCAAGCGTCCGCGGGAGGCGCTTGAATGACGGGATAGCCCGGGTCGTCTGTGGTCGGCTGCGCTTGCGCGGGCGGCGGTTGGATGATGGGGTAGCCAGGATCGGCCGAGGGCGCGGGATCGTTGGTGAACAAGAACCCCGTTAGCTTTGCGGGCCATTCGAGCGCGACGTGCAACACCAGATCGATGGCCCACGATGCCTCGATGGCGTCGAGTCCGGCCGTGGGTCGGAGAATGCAGGCCTGCACGGCCCCTTGCCGCAGACACAGCGTGGCCCCGCCCAACTCGCGGCTTCCATTGAGCTCGAGCAGCTTGCCGAGGAACTTGGCGTTGCTTTGCTCGGTGGTACCGACGGCCGCGACCTGCCCGCTGACCATGAACATGCCTTCGCGACACACCACGTCGACCAGCGCACCACCCTTCTTCAACTTGATGAAGCCCTGCTCGGGTTGTTCCTCCTCGATGGCTGCCTTGTCGGCCGCCACCAGGGCGGCCACCGCGCTGCGCACCGCTTCCACCGCCGGGATGCGCTGGCTCGCGCTCTCCAACAGCGACTCCGGCACGCGCACCACGCCGTGGCGGACCAACCTTCGCACGTGGCGAACGTAGTCCGCCGCCGTGTGACCCGGCACCGCGAACCCGAGCCCCTGCGAGTAGGCGAGCATCATTGACACGATCCCGATGAGCCTACCCCCGCGGTCGATCAGCGGACCGCCCGAGTTGCCCGGGTTGATGTTCACGTCGGTCTGCACGAAGTAGTCCTTCTCCACCTCCCGGTAGGGATTGGAGATGATCCCTCGCGCCACCGAGAACCGGCAGCCCCGCGGGTGGCCGATGGCGAATACCTCGGTTCCCACGACGTAGTCCTCGGCTACGTCTCGCTCCAGATCGAGGAACGACTCGGCGGTTGCCCCGATCTTCACGATCGCCAGGTCGTGGTGGGCGCTCTTGTGCACGCCCACGCCGTGCACGTCACGCCCGTTGGGAAGAATCACCCGGTAGGGCCCAACGCTTGGCGCAACGTGCCTGTTCGTCAGCACCCATCCGTCGGCGGATACCATCACACCGGTACCGAGCCCCTTCGGATCCTGAATCAATACGATCTGCGACGAGCGCAGGCTGATCATGTCATTGTCGACGGTCGCACCGGGTTGCCCATTGTCCATGGCCGCAACTTAACCCGGAACGGTGAGTCGACGCTACCATGCACAGTGCGCCGGCCGTCGCAAGTTGGCCTGGGCTTGAGAAGCTTGAAGAATGCTCCCAGTCCGCACGGCGGAGGGAAACCTCTTGACGCGCGCCTTTCAACGCAGCCAGATCGTTCGTTCGACGATTCTTCAAACTTCTCGGAGGCTATGGCCATGGGCCTTTTCGATTCATTTACTGGGTCGCAAGTCAACCTCACCCCGAAGGTCGCTCTCGTTGCCGGCATGATCTATGTCAGCGCGGCGGATGGTCACCTCGACGACAGCGAGGCGGGCGACATCCTCAAGGTCGTTCCGGATCGCCAAGTGCTCGAGCACGCTCTTCAGTATGCCCGCCGTACGCCGTTCCAGAAGTACGTCGAGGAGGCGGCCCGTATCCTCACGCCCGCCCAGAAGATGTGCCTGGTGCTCAACGCTGCCGACATGGCGATGGGCGACGGATACCTCGCGCCTGAGGAGCAGCAAATGCTCGTCCAGATGCAGCAGTTCTTCCAGATCCCGGACGCGCACCTGCAGCCCTATGTGCAGGCGTTCACGATCAAGAACAACCTGACTGTCTTCAACTGAGCTCCGGCGCTACCGGGTAGTCCGCCCCTGGGCGGTCCGGCGCGCTGCGACAGGTTGTCGCGCCAGAGTTTCCGCCTCGAGGCGACGCCGTCTGCCATCGTGGCACGGTTGCGTCCGCCACGTTGCGCGAGAGCCTACAAGTGGCCTGCGCTCACGCATCGCGAGCAGTCGGCATGGGGGTTGCTCTTCGAGCCTTCATGCATCCCCAACCTCGTCGGCATGTCCGGTCACGACGCTCTCGTCGCGGCGTCACACTCATCGAAGTTCTCATCGTCGTAGCGATCCTCAGCTTGATCGCCACGGGGGTCGCGGTGGCCGTCCTGCCCGTCTGGGGGGAGACCGAAATCAAGCTCACCAGGACCGACGCGCTCAAGCTGCGTCAAGCCGTCCTGCAGTGGCGCTTCACGCACCAAGGTGATTGCCCTGACACCGCCACGTTGGTGCGCGATCACATCCTGGACGCCGCATCGCACCAAGTCGATGCCTGGAAGCAACCTTACAAGATCGAGTGTGAGGGCGCCGAGGTCGTGGTTTCGTCCTCCGGTCCCGATCGTCGTTTTGGATCCGAAGACGACATCGTGGTTCCCGAGCCAGACCGCGGGTAGCCAAGCGTGAGGTAGTCCGCGCGTCCCGCGCGGTCCGGGAACGTCAACTGAGCAGACCGCCTGGGACAGGCGGACTACCGCCGGACTGACCCAGAACTTGGCCGTGTAGGTTCGAGTGTTCTAGGGTGCGCCAAGCTTGGAGAACCCTCATGCGAAAACGCGAACGTAGAGTCCGTCGATCCTCCTACACCGGCGCTGCACTGTCCCTTCAACTCCAGGCATGCGCCGAACGCTCCGGCGTCGAAGCCATGATCCTGGCGAGTCGCGACGGCCTGGTCGTGGCATCCAGTCCGTGGAACCACGACTCCACCGAGCAGATCGCCGCCCGGCTTTCGCACGTGCAAGCCCATCAGTTCCGCGTCGACACGGTCCGCGAGGCGGGTGCGCCACCCCGCACCATCGCCGCACGAGGCTTCGACGTCGGCGACGAGCAGATGGTCGTGTGCGCCGTTGGATGCCCCACGGAAAACACGGTGGGTGAGTTGTACCTGGCGATGGGCGGCATCAAGCGCATTCTCGCGGCGTAGCGGCTCGACCATCGGTTCCTGTGCTAGCCTGGCTGGGAAGCGATGTTCCGTGAACGATCTGGCAAGCACGGTCGAGCCTGCTCCTTCGGCCTTGAAAGCCGTGCCAAGCATCGAAACGTCTCGTCCGGCCTACTGGGCAGCCTCGCCGTTCTGATCGCGACCTCCATCGGCCCAATGGGTTGCCAATGCGTCGGAGGGATCGACATGCGCTACGTCGATCCTGCACTCTATGACGCGGGCCTCGACGGCGGGGAGGATGCCGAGCCCCCGGGGTGCACGTTCGGCGACCAGGGCGACGCGGCAGTGCGGTTCGTGAACGCTGCACCGGGCTTCGAACGCGTAGATTTGTGCGTTCGACCCCAGGGCGAAGCGCAATGGCAAAGCGCCCCACTCACGCGAGGACTTGGACAGGATTGTCCGAATGGCGTTGCGTACAAACAGGTAACGGCGCCCCGCAAATTGCTGACCGGCACGTTCGACCTGAAGGTTATCGCAGCGTCTGACGTGGACTGTGGTGCACCGGCACTCGCGGAAGCGTCCTTGGTCTTCTTGGCGGACGGGGTCACGACGGTGATGCATGCGTTGAAAGGCGGGGAAGGTGTACTGATGGCTCTGCCTGAAAGCTCGGCCGGAGCCTCTTCCACGTTTGTGCGGTTCGTGCACTTGATGGACGGCGTAGAGACGTTGGACGCGTACCTCGCGAAGACGACGGTTTGGCCGCCGGATTCTGGCTTGTTGGCGGTCTCCTCGTTGCAGTTTGGGTCGTTGCCGACGGAGGAATCCCATTCCGAAATCGGAGAAGTCACTCCGAACGGGTATGTGAGCTTTTACGTCGCGGGGTCGGCGCAGACCTTCGGCGTCGTGGGTCGTTCCGGCCAAGCTCCGCAGCCCAACGATGATGGGAGCACGCCGTGGCTTTCCGTCGTCCGGCGCGGTTGGATCAGTCAGGAGGCGTACAGTGTATTCGCGCTGGGACGGGTCGGCGATCCGGCGTTCCCGCCGGAGCTGATGGACTGTTTGGAATCGGATGACGATGGAATATGGACCGCGTGCCGGGACAGGGCAGCCTACGATCTATCGGTCTCGGTGTTGCACACGACGCTTTCCGGGGCGGACTATCCTTACTACAAGGTCCGCGCAGCGCAGATGGGGCCTGTCGTTGCCGAAGCCGATACGGACGTGATGTGTCTCGGGTTCGTCATGTCGGATGAAGACAAGAGGGCCATCGAAGATGCGAGTCGCCAGGCCGGATTCAACGTCGCATGGGCGGAGATGAATCTGAACACCCCGGTGGATGATCCGAGACGCTTCGACGGCACCACTCCGGAACCGCCCTCCGGCCCCCCGTGCGAAGGAGACGTGTCTCTTCAGGTCGTAGCGGATGTGCTCGGCTGTGCGGCCGAGCACTGCACCGGCGGGGCTGGAATGGCGGCAGGGATCGAAGATGCCAGGTGCCTTGCCGGAAGCTGCATTCTTCCGATGCTCGAAGCTGTCACCAAGGCTGAGCCGCAGAAGCGCTGCGCCATGTGTCTGCTCTTCACCATGCTGGACGGATCACACCTCGATCGAGTGGAAGCGTTGTGCACGACGGACAATGCCGCGGGGATGGCGTTCGGAGGGAGCTCTGGGGTCATGCTCCTGTCCAGGCTTCCGATCCGCGACATCGAGCATCGCGTGTTGCCCAGCTGGCTCTGGCGCGCCTCCGTCACGAAGGCCACTGTCGACCTGCCAAACGAGCAGGCGGTCGATGTCTATTGCACGCAACTCAGCACGCCCGAACGTCCCCCGTCCTTTCCCTACGTCGGGCCCTACGGTGACGGACCGTTGGACAGTGCGACGCGCCCTTGGACGAACGAATCACTGTTGCAGTCGCAACGCGTGCTGGAGTTCGTAAGAGAACGCTCGGGTCCGCGTCCGGCGATCGTGGCGGGAGCGCTCGAGTCCGGTTTCGAATGCCCAGCGTGTGATCCGCCGCTCGGGTCGTTCGGCCCCGAAGTGCTCTCCAACTTGACGTCGAACCTGAGCCTGGGAATCGCTCCGGACTACACTTGGCAATGTCTCGAGTGCGGAGGTAACCCGCTTCGCGTTCTCGAGGGGCGTTCGGAAGTCAACCTGTGGACCGACCACATTCTGCTGCACCAGTTCGCCATCACCGATGTCGTTGCGACGTCGAGGGTTTTCGATGCGAACACGTTATCCATTCCGGTCGAGGGCGGAACCGTCGAGGTTCCTCCATCCTCCCACTATGGGCTCAGAAGCGTCGTGCGTCCGTGGTGAGCATTGTAGCCCGCGAGGGGCAGCTCACCACCCAAGGCTGAACGATGCATTGATGTTGGTCGGTCCCGCTGCGATGCTCACGCGAGGGGCGCTGTCTGTTTGCGTGTCCCGGCCCGCGGGTACGGTCGCGAGGACCACGACGCCGGCACCGACCAGCACAGCGCCGGCCGCGAGAAGAACATTGCTCTTGACCGCGAGCTCGCGAGCCTCGTCGTTCAGCGCGACTCCTTCCACGTAGCAGCCATGGGTGGGGCAAAGCTCATCGCTTTCGGAGCGTTTCTGCAATGCCCTTACACCGTAGTAACCGCCAGCTGCCAGCAGAGCGAGTCCAGCCCCGCCGCTCATCCACCCAACCGTTCGCAGACCTGACCCAGACTCGTCCTGCTCGGGCGCCGCGGAGGTGATTGGCGCAACCTGCGCGCGCTTGGTCTCGGTAGGGCGTGCCGGAGCCTTTGGGGCAGGGGACACCGCATTGAGCGCAGGAGTCCGAGAAAGGCGAGGGATGGTCACGGTCTCGTCTTTGCCCGCCTCCGATCGGATCTCGATCGACCAAGGCACGTGACCTGGCGCCGTCGCACGTAGGCTCTGCGTTCCGGGATCCACCGGAAAAGGGAGCCCCCAACTTGCGTTGGGTATCTCCGTTTCGCCACTTAAGATCACCAGGCCCTCGACCCGCGCGTCTGCCGGTACGTCAATTCGGATGTGCGGGATGAGCGGCTCGATGGCTGCCATGCGCTCTCGTGCGACCGCCTCGCGATCTGGCCGATTCATTCGAATCGCGATGCCGACGGACTCCTGATACTCCAACCATGCCGTGGAGAGCTTCCCCTCTTTTTCGTGGCACACCGCCAGGTTGAGCAGGGTGCCCGCAGCCCGCACGAGACGTTGACTCTCTTCGAGCTTGTCGCAGGCTTCCGTATACCGCTCTTCCCGAATGAGCGCGCGACCCTCACGAAACAGCGATTCTGCCAGCGCCCGGTCGGCGACGTCCGCCTCCTGGCAAGGGGCTCCCGTTGCCACGGCTGAGGCCACCGCGACGATTCCTATCGAAATCCTATGCCGAACCCCCGCAAACCGGCGACGGATAGGATGGGTTGAGCCGCGCGTCACTCTGCTTCCTCCAGGGGCTCCCACCCGTCCAAGGGGTCTATCTTCGGGGAGGGGCGCGTTGCGGGCGTTGGCTTGCGTCTTGGTTCACGCGTGCTTGGCGCGGGCGCGGTGGTCCTGGCCGAAGTTCTCACAGCGGGAACGCCGTCGACAACCCGCGGGGTGTCGGTGCTCGCAGACGGACTCCCAATCGCAGACGATGCGCCCGCTGGTTGCTGAGATGCGACGGGCGAGCTCGCGGCCAAGGGTGCTTCTGCGACGCTTGCGGCCAAGGGAGTTTTTGTGACGGGCGAGCTTGCCGCCACGGGGGCCTCGTCGGTCGCGACGGGGTGCGTGATTCTCGTTTGAGTCCAGGTGAAAAGGCCCACGCCAACGACCAAGGAAGCCGCTCCCACGACGAAGATCCTGGGCTTCAGCCGTGATGCCCGGTGGACCGCTCGTTTCCGGGTCCAAACCGCGCCCTCTGGATGCTCGCTCGCCAGCGGAGGTTGGGGGCGGTCCGATTCGGCCGCGATGCTCGCCAGCCGCGCAATGCACTCCACGCGCAGCAATCGGTGCGGTGTCGGCGCAGCCTCCACGAGTCGCGCGGCGAACGATGCCGTGTCGGGACAACGCGCTGACGGCGTCTTTTGCAGGCAGCTGTCGACGAGAGCCTGAAGGCACGACGGAACGTCTTTCCGATAGAACTCTATCGAAGGCGGCTTGTCGTTGAGTATGGCCGAGAACAGCTGCGGAACCGTTCCACCCTGAAATGGCAGCTCCTCGGTCAGGCATTCGAATACGATCACGCCCAGGGCCCAGATGTCGGTCCGGGCGTCGGTTGCCTCTCCGGAGAGCTGTTCCGGCGACATGTAGGCCGGCGACCCGACCACCGAGCTCGCGCCCGTAAGCCTCGCCGACTCCGCCGTGTTCTCCACCTGAGCAGAGAGCTTGGAGACGCCGAAGTCCAGGACCTTCACGAGCGCCGAGCCATCCGTCGTGCGCGATACGAAGAGATTGCCAGGCTTCAGATCGCGATGGACCAAGCCATGCGCGTGGGCCTCCGCGATTCCCTCTGCCGCTTGCAGCAAGTATTCCACGGTGTCGTCCACCGACAGCCGCCCATACCCATCGAGTCGCGCCCCAAGGTCGGAGCCCTCCAGGTACTCCATGACGATGACGGGCGAGCCGTTCTCGTACAATCCAAAGTCCATCAATCGAACGACGTGCTCGCTGCGCAATCGGGCCGAAGCTCGCGCTTCGCGAAGGAACCGCGCCCTCGACCGCTCGTTTTGCGCAGCCTCCGCCCGCAGCAGCTTGACGGCGACGTATTCCTGCAACGGCAGGTGCATGGCTTGAACGACCACGCCCATGCCGCCGCGTCCCAACACGCGCTCCACACGAAAGCGCCCGTTGATGACGTCTCCAACCTCGAGCGGGTCTCGCGCGTCATCCTCCAAGATTCAACCTCGTGCGTGTCCGATCCATGCTGCGTCAAACATCATACCACCGCCCGGGGGTGGCACGGCCAAGCAAGCCTCCGAGCGCTTTGTACCATCGGCTTGTTGGTGGGGCGGCTCTACGAGGCGCCGCGGCGCCCGGTACGGGCGCCCTACCGATCTGCCGCCGCGGCGACACCCGGGCGAACTACCTCCGGACTTCGGCCCGGTGCGCGAGCACCTCTCGTGCTGTTGTCCATCGCATGTTCGGATAGCGATCATTGTCGAGCTGTTCATGCGTCGCGAGGCCGCTGTACATGTTGTGCATGTACTGCATGCCTTGCCATGGCGGATAGAGCTCGCCCCTGTCGGGAGCGAGAGCCCGCGCGACCTTGATCAGCATCTCGAGTCTTCGCAGCCCCCCTGCTCGCAATAGGCGATACTCCTGTCCGGTCACGTCACTCACCACCGCCGCCAACCCGCGTGCGCTGACTTGGTCGCCAGCGATGCGCAACGCTCTCGGCGTCGACGGATCGAGCGCAGCGGCCGCGGTGTAGGTCGCGGTATCGTCGATGGTCGTGAAGTCCATCCGTTGGTTCGCATCCTGCCAGTAGAGGACTCGCTTGAACTTGAACAAGATGAACGGCGCCTGGCCGGTCAGCATGTCCGTGAACGCGCCGTTGAAGATCGAGGTGGCCGCGATCGACGCCTTGTCGAGACGTTTGTGGAAGTCTCGACGCAGGTCGAGATTGCGGTTCGTTCCCTCCGGCAGCTTCGTGAAGTCGATCGAAAAGTCCGATGGGAAGAAGCGAGGCACGCCCGCCCTGATCGCTGCGTCGAGCAGCGCGGTCTGCTTCTCCACGATCACGTCGCGCAGTCCCGCCAATGCCGAGACCAAGCAGGACCCGCCCGAGCAAGCCTCCGTCAATTCGGGGTCGCTGTTGTAGTCCACCTCGGCGATCACAACCCCGAGCTTCCGCAGCTGCTCGACCTTGTCCGTTGCGGAGCCCTGACGAACGATCGCCCTCACGTTTGCGTCCCGGTCGACCAGCGCCTTCGCGATGCGTCCGCCGAGATTCCCCGTTGCTCCTGCAAGAACGATTACGCCGTCATCCATGGCCGAGCTCCAGCTGAGGACAGGCGAGTGAATCACTCCTCGAGTGATCACGAAGCCTTCCGACCCACGGCGCGACGGTAGCATGACCAACGGTCACCGTGCAGCTTCGTCCAGCGTAGGCCCCGCAGGCAAAAATCGCCGGGGGGGGCCTGGACGATGGGGGGGCTCTGCGCAAGGTGGCGCGGAAGTTCATTCAGCGGCTGGCGCTGGTCTAGGACCGCAAGGAGAAATCGTCATGGCGTCGAGA
>Ga0180009_10007028_pt1 | contig 11642 bp, 7 predicted proteins | sample OS_PC_MetaG_FD_123537 | JGI IMG/M metagenome (GOLD analysis project Ga0180009, IMG submission 123537) | Groundwater microbial communities from the Aspo Hard Rock Laboratory (HRL) deep subsurface site, Sweden - OS_PC_MetaG | ecosystem: Environmental > Aquatic > Deep subsurface > Groundwater...
AAAAAGAAAGTGGAATTTATACGGTTGATTTTAATGCCGGCAATTTATCGAGCGGAACATATATTTACACACTAAAAGTAAACGAATTCTCCCAAAGCCGTAAGATGTTGCTTTTGAAGTAATAAATTACTTCGAAAGTAATCCCTTTGGGGCTGCTATTAAAATGATTTGTCATTTTAATGGTAATCCCTTTGGGAATATTGATCAAGTGATTTATGGATTCCCAAATTCCCGAAGTCTTAATTCCTAAAATTGCACAGTAGACTTCGGGAATTTATTACCTTCATGGTCACAAAGTTTTTAGACCTTTAAGGTTGCAGCGTGAACTTATCCGCTGAAACTTGCGAAGGCGGGTTAAATTTATTTGGTTGTTCACAACCCAATCCTCATCCCTGTTAAAAAATGCCTTTCCGCCGCGGGAAAGAACTCTTTTCCTGTTGCATACGCAGCGTACATCGAATCGAAAATATTATTTGCCTGAATAAAAATTTTCACATTATTGAAATACGGCTGAGCGTTGAATTGATAGCTGCCGATAAAATTCAAAACGAAGTAAGCATCTAATTTGTTATCAGTATAGTTAACGAAACCTGGGTATGCGGCTGAATACGCTTTCAGATTCTCATCGTAATTATCAGAGTATAAATCTCCAACATATTTGGCAAGTAATTGTAGGTTTAATCCCGCGTTGTCGTAAGTTAATATCCCGTTAAAAGTAAGCTCAGGAAATCCGCCGATAGAGTTGTTTGTCAAATTTATTTTTTCTGTCTCGCTCAAATAGTAATCACCCATGCTCACAAAATTTTTACTGTACGATCCATTCATATTTAGTGTGAACTGCTCATTCAATTTAACCGCGCCGCTTAATTCTAAACCGGTGTGAATTGTTTCATCTATATTGCCTGTAACGGGTTGACCGAATCTATCTAGCTGTCCTTGTTTAACAATTTCGTTTGTGAAGAACATGTAAAACCCATTTACAGACACATTAAATTTTTTATCAGCATAGTTAGTTCCCAATTCAAAACCATTCATAGTTTCCGGCTGAACGAGCGGTTTGCTGAAATTGTAATTCCCGGATTGATCAGTTTCAAACTGCGGCAAAGTAAAACCATCGCTTGCTTCTGCGGCATCGTAATAGTTTTTTAAACGCGGTTCGCGCGTTACTCTCGCAAAACTGACATAGCTGTTTATGTTTTCAGTTATTTTGTAATTGAGTCCAACTTTAGGATTAAAAAACAAACCTTCAACGTTAAAATCCGTGCCCACAAATTTTTCGTCATACAATCTGTATTTGTGATAAGCAATTTGAAATTCAGCCAGAAGATTCAGCCTCTCCGTGAGATTGTAATTTTCATGAACAAAGAAATTATAGATGTCTTTAGCGCCTTTGTATCTGTAATATTCATAATCTTTTGAAACTCCTGCGGGAAGATCAGCGCCATGATTAATATTTCCGTAATGATTTGATCTGTGAACTCTGAATTCACCGCCAAATATCAATTCGCCATATTTGTGTTTGTAACTGACTCGCGGAATCCATCCCCATTGTCTGTTTTCGACCGTTGCACGAATCAGTAAATTCGGGAAATAGAGATCATCGGGATCGCCATTTACATTGAAGCCATTTTCGGGTGTTATTCTAAAATAGCTGTACGGCGCCCACGAACCGTCATAATCAAAAAATCCATCTCCCGTTACTAAAAATAGCGCTGAGTTTAACACTATTTGATCGTTCAGCTTATATTCATTCAGCAGCTCATAATGCGGCTGAGAAAAATTCTCAATCTCTTCTTTCAATCTTACAGAGGCATAAGTAATTTGTTTGTTATCAGCTTCCCAATACGAGTAGTTGCGCTTGCGTAAAGTTTTATTATTCACGGCAAATTTTGGAAGACCGGTATAAACTAAGCCGTCTGCAATTGGTCCTCCAAAAAGATTTATTTGCGTTGTTAATTTATCGTCATACCTCACTGCAGATAGATGATACGCTTTGAAGTCAATCCAATTGCCGTCTCTGTAGCCGTTGCTAAGTGTTTGTGAAAACTTTGCATAAATAGAATATTTATTTTCAATCAGTCCGCTTGAAACGACTGCGGCATATTTGCGCGTATTGTAACTGCCGGCAGACGAACTCAATTCAACTTTCTTTGAATATGAAAATGAAGATGTAATAATATTTATCGATCCGCCGACAGATGGATAGCCAATCACTCCCGAACCGGCGCCGCGCTGAACTTGAATCATTTCTGTGCTTTCAAGCAGATCGGGGAAATCGACCCAATAAACATTATGATCCTCGGGATCGTTCTGAGGAATTCCATTGATTGTAACAGATATTCTTCTTTGATCAAATCCGCGAATGCTCAAATAATTATAGCCTATTCCCGCCCCGCCTTCCGAGTAGAATGTTGTGGAAGGAAGGTAACTCAGAATTTCCGGTATATCCTGGTTAGTATAGCGGGATTCAATTTCACTTCTGCCGATCTTTGAAGAAGTTATCGGCTGTTCCCCTTCCCTGCCAATTAACGCTTTTACCAAAACTGTTTGACTAGACAAAATCTTTTTCGCGAGTATGATTTCAATAATCTTCTCATCACTGAAAGATGCCAGTGAAACCGTTTTAGTTTCATAACCGATAAAGCTGATATTCAATTTGTCTTCAGTGGTAAACTCAGCTTTCAAAGTAAAGTAGCCGTTGATGTCGGTTACAACCCCAATATTTTTTACGGGATCATATACATTTGCAAGATGGAGCGCATTGTCTTCATCATCAATAACTCTGCCGTGAATTGTGTTTATTTGCGCGGAAAGAATTGATGCAATTAAAAAAAACAAAAAAAATAAGTATTTCATTATTTCTCCAATGAAAATGATAAAATGAGAAATAAAAAAGCCGTTTATGGAAAACGGCTAATACTTAATTTTCTGATACCGCCTTCCTACGCTGGCATTACCCAGATCAGGTTCAAGAGTATAATCTCAGCCCTTGCGAGCACCCCTACTGCTTTTTATTCTGGTGAAAAGTAATTAAATCAAAAGTCAATTCAAAATTAATAGGCTGGAACCGACTCTTATTTTATCGTCTTGTAATTTATTCCATTCAATTATTTCAGAAACTTTTACGTTATACTGCTTTGCAATCAACCACAGTGATTCGCCTTCTTTTACTGTATGCTGCCTGCCGCTATTTTCAGCGGTTTCAATTTTTACACTGTCTATTTTAATTTTTTCTTTTGGGTAAATGGTCAATTCATCGCCGGGAACTATTCTGCTGCCTTTTATTTTATTCCATCGCCTGATGTCGGATGAACGAACATTGTGATCTTCTGCGATTTGTCCTAACGTATCACCACTCTTAACTAAATAAACTACTTCTTCTCCCGTTGCTGCGGTTTGTGTAGTTTCTGTTTTGGGTGCCGGTAGATTTTGATTCATCTCTGCAACGTTTGACGCGGCGGCGGTTCGTTGAAATATTTTTAATGATTTTCCAACAATAATTTTATCGTCTTTCAAATTATTCCATCTGCTCACATCGCGGGAACTAACGCCGAATTTTTCTGCAATTTGGCTTACTGTGTCCCCGGATTTAATTGTATATGAAACACTCCCTTCAGGGTTTTCCTCTTCCGGAGCCGAACTAACTGCAACTTCCTGTTTCGAGCCGTATATTTTCAAAGTTTGACCGGTTAATATTTTATTCGATTTTAGATTATTCCATCTTCTTAAATCAGAAACATTAACTCCGTATTTCTCGGCAATTTTGCTTATTGCATCACCCGGCCGGATTTTATAAGCTACATAATATCCATTATTTTTTGAGGTGCTGGATACGCTCGCTGTTTTTTCTTCTGAAGCGGTACTTTCGGTAACGGGCTTCCCCGTTGAGATTTGAAGAGATTTTCCGGCGACTATTCTACTCGATCTTAATCCGTTCCATTTTTTTACGTCGTTAACTCTAACTCGATATTTGTATGCAATTGTAGAAAGAGATTCGCCGTTGCGTATTTTATGCGTTATCCATTCCTCTCCGGTATTGCTGTAGATAATGGATAACTTTTCATTCCTTGAAAGACTGTCGAGTGATGTGTAGTATTTTTCCTTTTCATTGGGGACGTAAATTTTAAGCGTCTGTCCAACATGAATATTGGAGGTGTACGGCAAAGAGTTCCAGTTTCTAATGTCCGAAACGCGCACTTCGAATAATGTAGCAATATCAATTAAATTGTCGCGGCTCTTCACTGCATATTCAATCAAGGTTTTATCAGTAGGAATAGGAACAGAACTTGTGTCTGAGAGCATTTCTTTATAAGTCTGCTTAAAATCATTTGTCGTATTCGCGGAAACTTTTAACTGATATGGGCTATTTCCATTCGTTTCAACCTCAACCGCGGGCATAATATCCGAATTGACAAAGAAATCCGTATCCTGAAAACTTGTTGTAGGAATTTTAATTTCCTGGTTGATAAAAATTTTCGATTTTGCTGATAGATCATTTATGCGAAGAAGATTGTTCAACCGTACTTTGTATTTTTCTGCAATACCAGAAAGACTTTCGCCGTTTCTAATTTTATGAATCACATATTGCAGTTTTGCTTCTTTAGGAACATTTTTTAAATTTTCCACGAAATATTCATAAGTTTTAACGGGCACTTTAAGAGGATACCCACCTTCGTATCGCGGAGGCGTGTGAGGCTGAATCAATTCCGGATTCATATCTTTTAGCAGGTCAACGGAAATTCCAGCACATTTAGCTAGAACTTTTAAATCAAAAGCCTCGTCAATTTTATGTGTGGTGTAATCAATCGGCTGGTTATACTGAATATTCGTGAAACCGTAAACTTCCGGCTGGCTTCCAATTAGAGTAATTGCGATATATTGAGGAACATAATTCCTAGTTTCGCGCGGGAGATATCCTCTTAACTTCCAGAAATTTGTTGTCCCGGCATTTCGCATTGCTCTTCGGACTCTTCCTTCACCGCAATTATAAGCCGCCGCGGCTAAATACCAATCACCCAAAGAATAATACAAATCTCTAAAATGTTTCGCTGCTGCACGTGTCGCCTTTTCGGGATCTCTGCGCTCATCAACATAAAAATCAACCTTCAAATCATAGAGCGTACCTGTTCCATGAATAAACTGCCACAAACCAACTGCTCTAGCCCATGATCTTGCTCTGGGATTCAATCCGCTTTCAGCCAAGCTTAAAAATATCAACTGCTGAGGAACTTTTTCTTCCGCAAAAATTTTAGCCATCATCGGGAAATATGAACCGGTTCTCTGAAGCCAAATTTCCATGTGCTTTCTTCCTCTTCCCGTAAAATATTCAATGTACTGTTCAACGTATTTATTTACTTCAAGTGGAAAATCGCCGACAACAATAACGTCTCCTGTTTCTTCACTTATTTCCTTTTCTTCCTGCTCCGTCAACTGAATATCGGGAATCCTCCGCGAGGTCCATTCCTCAAAAGCAGAGATAGATACTTCCGATGGGATTTCATCTAATTTTTCTATGAATGCTTGGTAATCTTCAATTATGGATGCTTCTAATTCGTTGTAGGCTTCGTTCTCTTCCATTTCGGGATAATAGCTGAGGGCGTTGATAACAGAAATTGCGCTTTCGTACGATTGAAGCGCAGAAAGGACATTACCTTCATTTTGTGCGGTTAGAGCGTCAATATACGCAAGGCGCGCTTCTTCCAATTGGTCATTTATAATTATTGATGCATCAACAACGTCAACTGTATCCTGAACTGCAACTTGATCCTCTTTTACAGCGCTTGAATAAAAAAAACTGCATCCTGAAAGAAATGCGAGAACAATTAAGACAAAAACAAAAATATTATCTTTTTTCAATTCCACCCCATACTTTAAAATGTGTTTGCAATTTAACCTCTTATAAGAATATTGTCAAGTCAATCATTATGTAATTATCGTTACTTATTGTATTATAATAACTTAGGTAATCTTCAACAACGAAGCTCATTTTAATACATTGCGCTAAATCATGAAAAATTAATTGGCTGTCATAAAGGAATATTACAATGCTTTTTCTTTGGATTTTGATCGACCTTGGTCTTCAAAAGCTGGAAAGCATTTATTATCTTCAAGCGGGTTTCCCTTGGACAAATTACATCATCGAGATATCCGCGTTCTGCAGCAATAAACGGATTAGCAAATTTCTCGATATACTCGGATAATCTATTTTCGAGCAGCTGCTCAGGATCTTCTGCTTCACTTATTTCCTTTTTGAATATAATTTCAACCGCGCCTTTTGGGCCCATAACAGCAATTTCTGCCGAAGGCCATGCGTAATTGAAATCGCCTCTAATGTGCTTCGAGTTCATAACGTCGTAAGCGCCGCCATAAGCTTTGCGCGTAATTACGGTAACTTTTGGAACAGTTGCTTCCGAAAAGGCGAACAAAAGTTTTGCCCCATGCCTAATTATTCCATTCCATTCCTGTTCGGTGCCAGGCAAAAATCCGGGAACGTCTTCCAACACAAGTAATGGAATATTGAACGCATCACAAAAACGAATGAACCTAGCGCCTTTTACCGAAGAATTAATATCAAGCACTCCGGCAAGCACACTTGGCTGATTTGCAACCACTCCAACCGACATGCCGCCTACTCTTCCAAATCCAACAATTATGTTCTGCGCATAATTCTGATGAACTTCCAAGAATTCGCTACCGTCCAGCAAAAGCTTGATAACTTCGTTCATATCGTATGGTTTATTAGAATTATCAGGAATAATATCATCCAATTCAGGTACAATTAAATCTTGCTCAAAATCAAAACTTTTTTCGGGAGATTTATCTTTCCAATTAAGCGGAATATAACCAACAAGTGAGCGGATACTGTTTAATACTTCGATCTCGCTATCCATTGCAAAATGGGCTACACCGCTCTTGGATGCGTGTGTCTCCGCGCCGCCTAACTCTTCAAATGTAACTTCTTCGTGAGTGACGGTCTTTACAACATTAGGTCCCGTAACAAACATTTGACTTGTATTCTTAACCATGAAAACAAAATCTGTAATAGCCGGAGAATAAACCGCACCGCCTGCGCATGGACCAAGTATAGCGCTGATTTGTGGAACAACGCCGGAAGCTAGAGTATTCCTTAAAAAAATGTCCGCATACCCGCCCAAACTAACAACGCCTTCCTGAATTCGCGCGCCCCCGGAATCATTTAAGCCAATTATTGGGATTCCAATCTTCATAGCCATGTCAACAATTTTGCAGATTTTCTCCGCATGAGTTTCAGAGAGAGAACCGCCGAACACGGTAAAATCCTGACTGAATAAAGCAACCGGTCTACTATCAATTCTTGCGAATCCTGTAACTACGCCGTCACCGGATATCCGCTGTTTATCAAGCCCAAAATCATTCGAGCGGTGCTTAACGAACATATCTATTTCGTCAAAACTTCCTTCGTCAACCAAGAGACTAATTCTTTCACGCGCCGTCAACTTACCTTTATCGTGCTGGCTTTTAATTTTTGCAGAACCGCCGCCCATTAAAGCTTCGTTCCGCAATTCTTTTAATTTATTAATTTTATTTTCCATTACGCTCAGACGTTGTAAGTAAAAAATTTATCTTGTTTGCTGTCGTGAATTTTATCTTCAATTTCTTTTTTATACTTCAGTAATTCTTCATTTGTTAAAGAATTTCGCTTGGAAAGATTTGAGCGATCTATGTTCAGCTCATGAATAATTGTACAGGGATTTTTAGTCATCACAATTATTTTATCCGAGAGGTACACTGCTTCACTGATATTGGATGTTGCAAGAAGAACAGCGATATTCCTTTCCGTAATTAATTGATGAACTAAATTGTATAATTCAATTTTGTAACCCGAATCAACTTTACTGAAATGCTCATCGATTAATATTAATTCAAAATCGTTTGCTAAAACCCTTGCAAGTGAAATTCTAAATCTAAATCCAATACTCTTGTTGTTAGGGTGATGATCCTCGTAACCTTCCAAACCGCAGAATTTGATTGCATCCGAAATTTTATCAGCAGATAGAGTTGTATTCCCAAAAGCAACATTTTCTTTTACGCTCAACCAAGGGAAGCTATTAGGTTCATTGTGTAAATAGGCAACTTTTTCCCCGGTAGAATTTATTTCACCGGAATAAGATTTATCGAATCCCGCAAGTATTTTTAGAAGCGAGGATTTGCCCGAACCCATTGGAGCTAGAATTGTAGTCAATAGTGATTCATCCATTGAAAAATTCAATTCTTCGAAAAGTTGGGATGTAAGCCCAAAATCATCGGTATGCTTTTTAGATAGATTATTTACACTTAGAATTACATTTGCCAAGAGCTAGTCCCAATAAATAAGTTTTTTGTTAAGAATCTCAATCAAATATTTGCCGAACCAAATAATAAAACTTATGCTTATTGCAAGCGCAAAAATTCCGCCGAAGTCATTGTAAGAAAGAGTGTGGAAATAAATACTCCCCAAACCCGATGAGTTATTAATGAATTCATAGACCAAAATCCAAATCCATAAATAGAAATGAATCTTGTTCAGCTTCGAATGAATTCTCGGTTGAATTTCCTTCCACACAATTTTATTTAGAATTTGGTTTTCATTCAACCCCATATTCCGTCCGGTCAATAGATAAGCTTCATTAAGTCGAAATATATTTCTATTCATAATGCCAATCATGGAAAAGATGGAATATGTTACTCCGAAAATAATTTCACTAAAGAAAGAACCTCCAAACCAAAAAGCGAATAAAACCGCGAAGAAGAATGCGGGAAAATTCTTAAATATTCCCAATAGTGATGGCAGCGAGGTAAAAGTGCAAAGTAGTTTTAAAATGGGAGCGCGAAAAGCAAAAACAACCAAATAAGCTGCGATCAAGGAACTATAAATAACTGTTACCGTCAGCCCGAATTCTCCGAATAAATTATAATCTTTCACAAGTGATAAAAACGATTCATATATCAGCGTTGGTTTCGGTAAAATTTTATTCGCCGGAAGAATGAATTCAAAAAGAATTACGTAAATAAATATTAGGGTAATAATAAATTTCCAGTAATCCTTAATACTTAGTTCTGTATGTTCACTTGTATTTGATTGCATTTAGCAACTTCTCAATAGTTATTTTCTGTGTGAATATATTCAAAGTATAATCTGAAAACAATTTAATCATCAATTCAAGAAAGGGTTGTATTTTTTTTCATCTCCAATAGTGGATGGTTCGCCGTGCCCGGGGAATATTTTAACTTCATCGGGCAGCAAGAAAAGCTTGTTCCTAATCGAGCCAATGAGTGTGTCGAAATTTCCTCCCCACAAATCTGTTCTTCCAATGCTGTCCTTAAACAGTGCGTCTCCGGTGAAACAAATTTTCTCCGATGCAATGTAAATGCAGAATTCCCCAGGTGTATGACCGGGCGTAAAAATGAATTGCATTTCGATTTTTCCGAGGTTCAGTTTGAGAGTTTCACTCAAAAATTCATCCGGTTCGGGGGAAGTTAAATTTTTAATTCCAAAAACATTTCCCTGTTCACCCGCCATCTTTAAAAGGAACACATCCTTTTCCGGAGCGAAGAATTTTGGATGAAAGTTGTTCTTCACAAAATCGTTCCCGAAAATGTGATCAATATGGCAGTGAGTGTTAAGTAAATATTTCACCTCAAGATTTTTTGCAATGATGAATGATTCAAGCTCCAGCTTTTCACCGTCATTTGAGCAGCCGGGATCAACTATTGCACATTCGAGGGATTCCTCCTCCCAGATTACAAATGTATTTACGGAGAATGGACTGAATACAAAATTTTCTATCTGCATCTATTTTTTCTTGAAATTTTTTGTTAATCGGGAATTAAGTTTGCTCGTATATGAATTGAAATTATCTTTGGTCTCTTCAATTGAATCCCCGCCGAATTTTTGCAGAATATGATCGGCTAAAACCCATGCAAGCATCGATTCCGCAATTACTGCACAAGCTGGAACGGCAACAAAGTCGCTTCTCTCCCTGCGTGAAACAATTTTATTCATCGTGGATAAATCGACAGATTCAATCGGAGACATTAGCGTTGCAATTGGTTTCATTGCGGCGCGGACAATAATAGGAAGCCCGGTTGTGATTCCGCCTTCAATTCCGCCCGCACGGTTGGTTCTTCTTCCTAATTTCCCATTTACAATCGTTATTTCGTCATGAGATTCAGAGCCGAATGAATTTGCCGAATCGAATCCCGTTCCTATTTCCACAGCTTTAACGGCATTAATTGACATGATAGAGTTAGCAATATCCGAACTGATCTTTTTATCATAATGGGTAAAACTACCCAATCCGGCGGGCACGCCTGATGCGATTACAAAAAATGTTCCGCCTAGCGTATCTCCGTTCTTTTTTGCCAATTTAATTTTATTAATAATTCTATTTTCATGAACTCCGTCAAGAACTCTTACTTCGCTTCTATCTGCACCAACCGCAAGGTCCCATGCATTAAAATTCTCATCAATATTATTTAGAAATAAATTATCGATAAACTTTTCTTTATCATATACACCACCGATACTTTCAACAAAACTCCCGACTTTAATTCCAAATTCTTCTAAGAATTTTCGAGCGACAGAACATGCTGCAACTCTCGCCGCTGTTTCTCTTGCACTTGATCTCTCAATCGAATTTCGGATATCATCGAAATTGTATTTTTGAACGCCCACCAAATCGGCATGCCCAGGACGCGGGATTGAAATCTTCTCGAAGTCTGCTTTTTTCTTTCCTGTTGCCATCTCGTCAGACCAATTTTCCCAATCGCTATTTTTGATGTACATTGAAATCGGAGAACCGAGAGTTTTTTCAAATCGAACGCCTGAAAGTATTTCTGCCTTATCGCTTTCAATTTTCATCCGCAATCCGCGTCCATAACCCATTTGTCTGCGCTTAAGATGATTTTCAATATATTCTTCGGTAAGAGTAATATTTGAAGGAAAACCTTCTACGATTGCGGTAAGTCCTTTTCCGTGAGATTCGCCCGCCGTTAAAAACCTAATCATATTTTATAATCTAATTTCGTGAATGATTGTGCAAATATAAAAAAAGCGCTCCTAAAAGGAGCGCTTAAATCGGAATTAAATTTCAGAGTTATTGGGGTATTTCCAAACCTACAAATCTTGAAGTTCCTTTTTTATCAAGAACTTTCAACAATACTGCAGAGCCTTTGCTGTTTTTAATTTTATCTTCAAAATCAGATGCGTCGTTGACCTTTCTTCTGTCAACTTCTGAAATAATTAGTCCCGGAAATAACCTCTGATTTTCTGCTTTACTGAATTTTTTAACATTTGTAATAATAACTCCGTAATCCGTTTTATATTCTTTCAGTGTTTTTGAATCTGCATTTTTAATCGTTAAACCTAACGATTCTAGTTCTACTTCAACGACTTCCGAATCATCACTTTTCTGTTTTTCTTTTTTAGCTACCACTGGTTTTGATTCTTCATCTTCACGCGCTTTTAATTTAACTTTCCGTTCAATTGTTTTTCCATCCCTGAAAATTGTGAGTGTAATTTTTGATCCGGCACGTTTTGAAGCAACATAGCTCTGCAATTCGTTTGGTTGATCAACATCTTTGTTATCAATTTTCAGAATGATATCACCTGCAACGATATCTTC
>Ga0180009_10007029_pt1 | contig 11641 bp, 15 predicted proteins | sample OS_PC_MetaG_FD_123537 | JGI IMG/M metagenome (GOLD analysis project Ga0180009, IMG submission 123537) | Groundwater microbial communities from the Aspo Hard Rock Laboratory (HRL) deep subsurface site, Sweden - OS_PC_MetaG | ecosystem: Environmental > Aquatic > Deep subsurface > Groundwater...
AAGAAAGGAGATGGAACTAATGGCTGAAGATATTAAACCAATTGAAGAAAAGGTTGAAGAAAAGAATGAAACAAATGTTATGAATGGACGCAAGGTAGTAAGCATTGAAATAACCAATAGTGGTGTCAATGTTTCGTGGACAAAAGAGTTAAAACGAATTGAATTAATAGGTGGAATAGAGATAGCGAAGAATACGATTAATAATTATTATGAAGAACTTGAATTTCGCAGTAAAATGTCAAATCAAAAGATAGTGAAGCCCGAAAAGAGCAATTTTCTTGGAAATTTGAGGGGTTTTTTAGGTAAAAAATGAAGGTAAAAAATAAAGAAAGGAGCTGAACAATGATTAAGCCGGTTAATGGTTATGTGTTATGTAAAATATCAGATGTTGAGCAAAAAACGCAGTCCGGGATTGTTGTACCTACTCTCAGGGGTAAAGGATACGAAGACCACGTCCAAGCAGAAATAATAGATATTGCAATAGATTGTGTCGAAGATGGGGTTGAAACAAAAGAGTTATTTCAAAAAGGTGATAAAGTATTGTTCAAAAAAGGGTTATCTGAAAAAATAGAGATTGAATTTGACAACAAAAACCAATACTATCTTATAAAAAAAGATGATATAATGGGGATACTATGATTAAAGAAGTGGTTGTGCCGGAAGGCGAATACTGTAATGGGTGTAAGTTGTTAGATACTTCTGGGCTGTGTAATGATTTGTGCAAGATGCTTGTAGTCGAGGGTAAACAAGGAATACCTGTTGATTATAGTTATACTACGTTAAAAGATAGGTATAAAGTATTAAAGGATGTGGAATGCCAGCGGTAAGCAGAAAACAGCGTAAATTTATGGCTTCTGAATTGGCGAGGGTGAGGGCAGGAAAACACGCCTTAACCGGAATGACCGAAGAACAATTGGGTCATTATGTGCATACGCCAGACAATCAATTGCCCGACAGAGTTCCAAAATCAATTAAAACAGCAAAAAAAATAAAGAGATACAATTATAGGCACAAATTAAGGGTAAAATAAAGAGGCCATAAAAATGGTAAAGTATTATAACAAGAACAGGTCAAAAAAATCCATTGATGTTAATTCTGAAGTCAATGACCCCGAAAAACTATTAAAAAAATCTGAAATATCGGCGGCAAAGATAGTTGATAAATCAGATATACCTGTTAAGAATAATGAAGAATATGAATCTAAATACGATGTTAATTCAAACAATGTTTTAGATTTGGAAGAAAGTGTTATAAAATACCTTGAAAAAGAGTTAATGGAAGGGATAAAGAACGGTCTGCCTTCCGGTGAATTTGCTGATAAATTATCAAAATATGAGAATATGTATTTGATGGAACCTGACCCGTCCAAAGACAATGACCCGTGGCCTGGGGCGTCTAACACAATGCATCCAGGGGCATCCATAGCCATAAAAGGCAAGCACGCCAGGTGGATTAAGAGTATATTTGGGATAGAGCCATATTGTCTTATATCACCCATAGGCAAAGCGCAAGAAAACGCAGAATCAAAAGATATAATTAGTAAACTTGAAAATTGGTTTCAGTGCATATATTCAAAGGTAATGAGGGCAGAAAATGAACACAAGATGGTTTTTCTCAATGCTGGTAAATTAAACACTGGCATAGCGATGTTATCATGGGAAACCAAATATGAAAAAGTATATGAAAACAATGTAGAATATACAGATTTACAGCAATTTATATCTGATTTTCCTACGGCAAAAGACGCCGGGGTAAGTGAGCGGAAATACCAAGAATATATACAGCAATTATCAATTATGCAGGAACGCCGCATACAGATGAACGCCATTCCGCAAGGCATCGGGCCAGCCGTCCCGCAAATGCCGGAAGGGGATAATGCAGGGCAACCGGAACCCAATATGGTATCACCAATCGCAGAACCTTTGGCAGAACCTTTTCAAGAAAGTGTTATCATACCAAAGATTGAAAAATGCATATCTGTATATAATTATCCCATATTAAAGAACGTAAATAGGGACAAATTCGTTATAATCCCAAATGACATAGATAATCTTGATGTTGCAATAGGTTATGGGTATGAGTTTGATTTGACGTGGAACGACCTCAAAAAGGGCGAAGCCGAGGGCATATATTATAATATTGACCGAATTGTGTCCAATGGTGGATCCAATAGTGGATCCAATGAAGGTGACAGCCAAGCGGAAATATCAAGAAAAGAATCTGAAGGGAAATCTGACGCTGATATAGAAAAAGAACTTAAAAAGACTGTATTTAAGGCGTACAAATTAATATATAAACACGATATTGATGATGATGGGCTTAACGAAAAACTTATATTAACGTATATTTCTGGATATAATGTTATAATCAGGGCAGAATTATGGGATGAAAACCTGTATTTTATACCTCATTACATAGAACGCAGGCCAGGAAGATTTGATGGCATGGGCGTATGTGCTAAATTAGAAACCATTAATGACCAGGGGACAATATTTTGGAATTTGCGGGCCAATGCCGCAAGAATGATATGCGCCCCTTCGTTTAAGGGTAAAAAAGGCTCTGATTTTGACCCTACACGAGAAGAATGGTATCCAGGCGTAATATTTTGGCTTGCAGATATGGGAGATGTGGAACAATGGGTATTAATAAACAATTTCCCTGAACTTTATAATGAAGAAGCGCAACTGGAAAAATACGCACAACTGCAAACAGGGCTGACAAGCGGGCATGGCGGGCGGGAAATGTCATCCGACCCCAACGCACCTGGGAACAAAACAATAGCATTGATACAAGAAGGAAATATATTGATAGACGAGGATATATCAACATTGAGGGAAGGTGTAGAACTTGTATTCTATTTTCTATTCCGTATGTTCGCCAAACATTTGCCGGAAAACGACAAATATCTGCAATCTTTTGGGCTTAAAAAACAGGATTTGGTGGTTGCGTTAGACCAGATTGCGTTAAACGGTATAAGTGTATCTCAAAATCAAGACGCAAGGCGTATTAATGATACCGTATTTTTTCAGACATTTGCTAGGGAACCGATATTCTCAGACCCTATGGTTAGAAATGGATTATATCGTTCTGTATTTTCTTCTTGGGGCCGGGACAAGCTGGCATTATTGCCTTCTGATGAAGAAATAAAGCGCATGCAGGTGGAAACAATGAAACAGGCTTTAATGGAAATGGATCAAGAAAAACAAATGGCACAGGAACAGTCTTCAATGGGGAATATAGAAAACAATGCAAGACGTTTGCCAGAACCCCCACCCATGCCACTAAAACCAACTGAAATAAGGAGATAACGATGATTGACATTAAAATCGTACAATTCATTGAAAATGCAAAAAGATTGGTAAGATTAAAAGATAATCCTGATTTTCAGTTATACATAGATATTATAAAAAGCAAAAAGAAAGATTATGATAATGTATTCAAACATCCGCGCCCGGTAGGAACAATAGACAAACGTGATCTGGGTGGTGGGCGTTATGAATATTTCAAATATAGCAAGGAAGATGATACTGAACGGCTGAAAGAGGCCCAAATAAGGTCAAATACGTTTGACAGGTGTATAACTATGATTGATGACTGGGAATCGAGGGCCATGATATATGAAAAACAGGAAAAAGATAAAATAGACCAGGTAAAATCCAAAAAATCTGTTGTTAAATAAAAAGTCATTCAAAGTCGTATTCCGGCGACGTTAAATAAGCGGTAGAATGACTTTTGAGGAGCTTCAAATGGTAAAAGAAGACGTAAAACACGATTCGGACACGTCAGCCGAAGACAAGTTAAGACAAGCAGTAAAGGTAGCAAACCCGTCTGGTTCTCAAGACGTTAAACACGAGAAAACAAAGGACGTTGCCGTAAAAGATGAAGATTCAACAGACAACGAAAACGATAAAGAAGCCGTTGCGGATAATGATTCTTCCGAAGATGGCAATCCAGACAAAAAATCAAAAGAACAAGACAATAGTTCTGGCGATAATTCCAATGATAATGCTGATGATAAATCTGATGATAAGTCAGAGGATAAAGATAGCAAATGGATTCCCCGCGGAAGGCTCAATCAGGAAATAGAAAAGCGAAAAGAACTCGAAAAACAGATACAGGATTTGCAGTTTCGGTTCCAGGACTTTCAGAACAATCTCGGTGAAAAACAGACCAAGGTCAAGGATGAAGTAGAAAAACAATCCGAAGCCGAGGAAATGTCGCAGGAGCTGGGCATATCACTTGATTCTGCCTTAAAAATGATAAACAGGCAGGAGGAAAGAGCAAAAAAGTTCTTTTCAAAAGAGATATACGAACTCAAAAAAGACAATGCCGACATTGCGTTCAAATTGCGGATAAAAGATGCTTTGTCAAAACATAAGTTTGCCTCAGAATATGAGAAAGATATTACCGACAAACTTAATGTTATGCCGTTGGAACTGCGAAGCGACCCATTTGTTATTAATGAGGCAATTAAGGGTGTTTTGGGCGAAAAAGTTGAAGAAATCGCCGCCAAAATATCAAAAAGTGCCGTGAAACAGAATGAGGAAAAGAAAAAAATCATTCCAATTAATAATGAACGTCCTTCCGGCGACAGGGCAAACAAAAAACAGGAACTATCCGAATCTGAAAAGTTCTTTGCCAGCAAACTGAAAATATCCGAAGAAGAATATCTAAGAGGGAAAAAGCAATGAAGCGCGGAGATAAATCGCCTACATCAAGAGGGGTAGGAAAAAAACTGCATATACATGGCATAGAATCTGATATTTCCACAAGACAATCAGATACTGTCTATGTGAGGTGCAAACGATGTGGTTTTCTTTGCAACAAAGACAGGGACAGCAAATGTCCTTTATGTCTAATAGAAAACTACTGGAAGGTGAACACATAATGAGTTCTAATGCCAGAATATTCCGGACACGCAACGGTGGAATGAGATGTCCATATTGTGGTGATACGAAAAGAACAAAGTTCATTGAATTAGTTTATGGCGGGTTAATGTCGCGTTGGAAGTGCGGTATTTGTGGCGGCGAATGGCGATACGACGAAAGGCCGCCGATAGGCCCACAATTACTTAAAAATGATAAAAGGGCGCGTGAACTGGATAACCCGTATAATTCTTTTTCAAGAGGAATAGATAAAGATAAGATGTATACTCTAACCAAAAATAGGAGATAATAGGAGATAAAACAATGAGATTTCATTATGATTTGAGTGGTGCGGAACCGATTGTCAGGGATGTTCCTGTATATGATGCCGCTGATATGGCGAATGGCGAACTTGTTATGCTTGGTGCGTCTGACCCTGACAGTGCTGCTGATATGGGTGTGGCGTTTGTTACTGCCTATGCATCGGCTTCTGCTACTGAAGCCGTTGACGCATTGGGTATTATTAACGAAGATTTTGCCACCGCTGCCACGATAGATAATACGCCAGTGCAAGGAAGTAAATATCTGAAAGCAATAATTAATCCATTTGCTGTATATCTTGCAGAGTATTCACAACACGCTGATGACGATGTGGCCGTAACGACTGGCGGGGTTAGCACGACCGTTACCGTGACCAACCTCGAAGATGATATAGATGCTGGCTGGCTGTATTTTTGTCTTGCTTCTGGTGGAGCTCAGGGCGCGTTGAGATTGATCACCGCAGCAGCTACTGGCAGTTGCACGATAGACTCAGCCCTTACAACGACTACATCAGATGCGTTTGTTAAGATACTTCCCGTAAACCACAGGCTTACTTCGTTGAACGCAAGTGCAAAGGCATTGCTTTCAAAAGCGGCCGCTGGTTCAGGAACTATGATTCATATACTTGAGAACTACATAGAGGCAAATGGTATACCGTTCAAAGCTCTACGATATGCCGATAAAGGCAAGAATGGACTTACTGGTGTAAGAGTTTATGCTGATATTAAACTCATAGACCACGTTTACAATCCGTCGCTTGCATAATTAATTAACTAAATAGGAGGATTTACAATGCATTTGAGTGAAAATTGGCCTGACCTGCTTGAACCAGGCATAAGAGATATTATTAATGGAGAAGAAACGCGGTTTAGTAAAAAGGATTCAATGCTTCCCATATTATATAATATGATGACGAGTGGTAAATCTTACGAGAAATATAGCTCTGCGTCAGCACTGGATGATTGGGAAGATTTTACCGGAACAGTGGGATATGATGACACTTACCAGGGATACGATACGAAAATAGAGTTTCCCGAAAAAGTGAAAGGTATTAAGATAGAACGCAAACTGGTTGATGATGATTTGTATGGCATTATCAAACAGAGGGCGGAAGAACTCGGATATTCTTATGCGAGAACGCGCGAAAAATCCGGAGCGCAGTTGTTTAACGACGCGTTTACGGTGGAAAGCGACGATAACGTTTCCGGATGGGACGGCACTGAACTTTGTGCTTCTGACCATCCGTATCCCAACGGTTCTTCTAACACGCAGAGCAACGAAGGCACTACTGCTCTTTCCGCTACTGCGGTTGAAGCCACAAGAAGGTTAATGGTTGCTTTTAAGGGCGATAACGAAGAAGTTATAAATATTAACCCCAATGGCCTGATTGCTCCCATCGCGCTTGAGGAAACAGCGTGGGAAATAATCAATTCAAAAGGCAAAGTTAATACGGACGATAATAATGCTAACTTCCACGAAGGAAAGTATAAACTTTCAATATGGAAGAACTTTCTCACCGATTCAAATAATTGGTTTATGGTTGACATGAACCTTATGAAGAAATATTTGCTTTGGTTTGATAGGGTAAAAATGGAAGTAAATCAGGACAAAGATTCAGATACCCTCGTTGCTAAATATGTTGGGTATGCAAGATACCACCGTTGGTGGATTAACTGGAGATTTATTTGCGGGCATCTTGTAAGCTAAATATAATAATGGTGCGGTGTATGGCTTAACGGCCTAACACCGCATCATATTAATCGGAGGAAAGAACTATGACGGTATCTGTAAACAAAGCTGAACGGATGAAGAAAGAACGCTCTGTGGAACGCATTAGGAATCTTCTTACGCCTCTGCAGGTAGTTGAGATGGAAAAAGAGAGAAGTAATGCGGAAAGATGGTTAAAGACCCACAGAAACTCTGAATTTTCGGCTGTGCGTGGAGCCGATGAAACTTTTGCGCGAAGAACAATCAGGAAATGTGATGAAATGCTTCGGTTGAGAAAAGCACCTGTTGTTGATGAAATGCAAAAGGATAAAATGGCAAGACGTGTAAAATACCTTGAACAAAAGATTAAGGAAGGTATGCCGACAAGAGATGAAATGATGGGCAAACGCCATTCCCACGCGGATAATCCGAACAGCAAGTATCAGGAAGCCGTGCCGAGCATAGTTAGTAGGCATATCGCCTGGAGTAAGGCAAACGACCTTAGAGTCAAAGAATGGAAAAGGTTAAAACGCATACTCGAACCCGATAATCCAGAAGCCACTAATGTTGAAATGTTAAGAAAAATACACTAATGAGGTGATAACAGATGAAAAAATTGATTGCTTTTGTGATTGTTCTTCTGTTTGCGGGGGGCTTATGCTTCGCCGTTCAGACAGACACTACACATCACAGCAACGTTTCAATAACTACTACGCCTGATACCGAAAGCCCAGATGTAACGCTTTCCGGCGGATCCGCGTATATATCTGGCACTTTGGAAGTAGATGGCGCGTGCAGATTTGACGGGCCAATTACATCCAGTTCCAGCGAAAACTCTATACAGAGAATATGGATTGATCCGCTCAACGCCGTGCCGACCGGATATAGAAATGTATCTACGGTTAAGACAGCCCTTATTGATAAAACGAGCACTTATCAATTAAGCACCGGAGATTATACGGATTGCGTTTATCCAAGAAACGCTCTTGTGCGGTTTAGGTGGCTTTCTGGTTCTACGACCGGGCAGATTTCCGGGACAGTTGTAGTGAACGGAGTTGACCATAAGGGTAATGTGACTTCCGAAACGTTTACAATGACGTATGGAAGTAACACCACGACGGGTAATGTGGCATGGAGAACTATTACCAGCTACGATGTTGCTATTACTACAAATGCCCAGTTCGTTTCTGACACTAACGTATATGTTCAGTTTGGATATGGCAATAAATTTGGATTACTTTCAAATTTAGCCGATTCTTCTGAAATAATGACGATTCTTGAAAATGGTGCATTAAGCACTACCTATACTGTTGATTATACTTATGACACGATAGATTTTGCCACTGACCCCCCCAGGCCAGTAGAGCAAGCTATATCCATAGTTAATCATTATATAGCGATAATTAAACCCCTGTTGAGATAACAGGTCTATTATTATTTACCCTGCCCCACGATTTGTTATGAGGGGAATACCAAACAGACATAAGTGGGGCGGGGAGATAATATCACGGAGGAAAAATGTCAAATAACACAGCAACGAATCCTATCCAATGCGATACCGCAGGGCAACTTGTGTCAAGTAATGGATGTATAAAATCAGTAATTTTTGTTAATGATGGGGCAGATGCTGATTTAACGTTAGAACTTATTGATGAAATGCCAATCACTGGTGCTGCTCCCGCGGGAACTAAAATTATTGTTAAATTAGAACTAACCGCTGAAAATCATTGTAAAATATATATTCCGCCGACTCCAATTAAATTTGTTAATGGTTTATATTGCAAAACAATAGACGGTGGTCTTGCTTTAATACAAGTGTAAGGAGAAAGTAATGAAACGTTATTTAGTTATTGCTTTTGCGATATTTTGTGTATCATTTATATTTTTGAATACAGCGTCAGCTGGATTCAAGGAATGTTATACTAAATTATTGAATACATCCACATTCACCAGCACTGGCGTTGAGGGCACATATAATAAAATAGTGTTCTATAATCCTTCGGCGACTTTTGCCATAAATATAGCAACTGCCGCAACCTCTGTCGCTGCCAATAGGTTTGGGATTAAAGCCGGGGAACCGGACTTTGTTGTTAATACGTCAACGCACATTTATTTAATAGCATTAGACGCAAATAATGCAACAATACAATATATGATAGAGAGGTAATATTATGCGGACAAAACGATTTATAGCCGCATTAATATTATCTCTTTGTGTATTTGCCTCTTTTTCATTTGCCTGGACGAGGGGCGATATACGCGATGAGGTTCGCCGTTTGGTGCGTGATGTTGATACAACTAACCAGCGATGGACAGATGCCGTATTAAATACGCGCATTAATCTTGCAGAAAAAGAATTTGTCCGCAAAACAAGATGTATTGAAAAAAGCGAATATACGACAACCGTTGTCAATATATCTACATATATCCTTCCTTCCAATATTTTATCTTCCCGCCGGATAAGTTATGCCATTATTCCATTAACTGGGACTACTACCAATTATAGATTAATGGAATATTACACGAAAGAAGGACTTGACGTGAAATATCCCTTTTGGGAAAACGCAGATGCGAGTGATCCAAGGAGATATTTTTATGAACAAGACCGCATAACAATTTATCCAAAACCTTCCTCAACCTATGCTGGATATCAATTTCTCAAACATGATTATTATGCCCTGCCTGATGATATGGACGAGGATACGGATATTCCGTTTAATAATTTGGGATATTTGTATTCATTCCACGAAAGCATTAAATGGTATGTTTGTTATTTATGTGCAATAGATAGTGGTGATACTGTGGCACAGGACAGGTTTGGGGCTGCATGGAAAATGGCCATAGACACGGCAAAAAATGAAATGAATGATAGGCCCGATAGGAGAGGCGGATTTAGTGTTAAATAGGCTGGCGCAATCTATCATCATATTTGTTATTTTTAATGGTATTTTATATGCAGAAGAACCGCTATATAAAATAATACCCATTACAGAGCCGGTGGCAACACAAATTAACTCCAATATTGTTAATAGGGTTAATGATAATCTTTATGATATATACAATAAAAAACAGAACAAAGTATGGCAATTATTTAAGGAAATACCAGAACTTCAAAATTTAACAGAACGCAATCCTGTATTATATAATTCAAGTTCAATAACAAGAATGTATGTTAGGATTAATGACGTTATTTATGGAATGACTGTATCTACCGACCCCGCCTCCGGTTATGGGGATATGCTTAAATCCATAGAAGGAATATCAATAGCATACTCCACCACAAGTTTAAGGAACGATTTCAGTAACGTCATAATATCAACAGGATATTTGCAAAATCAGATAGACGATATATACCCAGGAACGCATACTTGGACTGGCAGTAATTCTTATACAAATTCTATTTATACATCAAGTGGAATAGTTTGCACAGGCACGGAAACACAATTTTATAATACCGCATTAAATTTATACAATGGAACATTCCACATATCTCCATATTATAATTTTTCATTAGGGGTGGGTTATAAATTTTGGTTTGCCGGAAATGATATAAATGTAAGATTGGGTGCTGATGATGAAGGTGTAACCACAAGATGGCGTTCTGAAACCGGCATAAAAGAATTACAATTTATCAATGAACGAACTGATGATATATGGTTGGCTATTAATGGTGCTAATGGGTCAAATCCAGAAGGTAGTGATAGAAGTTATTTGGCTATTGCCAGTACCCCAATTTTTGTTTGGGGGGATAAAGGTAATTATGGAATTAACATATACGGTAAAGTAAATATATCCAGCAGGACAACTACCGGCGACTTGAAGGCAAATTATGGCGTTTTAACATCTACTTTACAAGTCACAAACAATGCTTCAAATGGAAGTATATTAAGGTCAGACGCAAACGGCAACCTTACCCATGTCAGTTCAAACACGTTTTTATATGGATTGGCTACTTATAATGATTTGCAATCAACATATACTTATCTAAATAATGAATTATCTAATATCTATATAGGCACACATACTTGGACGGGGAAAAACAAGTTCAATCAGATAGATATGAATAATACATCTCTCTATAATTCTTCGGGTGTGGCTATTAATAGCGCAATAGCAAACGGATACTTACAGATTTCGGACAGTTATATTATTGTCAAGGGGACTACGGACGTTGAGATAAATTCTGCCATCTCGGCACTTGGGGCAGATGGCGGGACAGTAGAACTGTTAAATCAAACCTACGAGATAGGCGGTTACATATCTCTTAAAAATAATCTTACATTAAAGGGTTCGGGCTGGGGAACACTACTTAAACCAAAAGCGTGGGCGGGGTGGGCTTCTTCTTCTCACACAATAAGCGGTATTAATGTAAGCAACGTCGCCATAAAAGACTTAAAAATAGACGGGACAAACGAAAGCGGTGTTACTGCAAACCTTATAAACTTATATAAATGTAATTACGTTCAGATAAGTAATTGTTTTATAACTGACGCTGATTATACGGGAATCTATGTTCAAGAATGTAATGATATAGACATAATCAATAACACAACAGCCGACTCTGATAACTTTGACATTTATCTTGCCGGGTTTTCAGGCAGTTCAAACAACGAAAGAATAAAGGTTCAGGGCAATACTATCAATAATCCCACGAACAGAGGTATGGCTATAACAGGGACAAAGTTATGTTTGATAACTGGAAATAACTTTTATGCGTGTTATATGGCTATGGAAATAAGCGTCAATAA
>Ga0180009_10007030_pt1 | contig 11640 bp, 8 predicted proteins | sample OS_PC_MetaG_FD_123537 | JGI IMG/M metagenome (GOLD analysis project Ga0180009, IMG submission 123537) | Groundwater microbial communities from the Aspo Hard Rock Laboratory (HRL) deep subsurface site, Sweden - OS_PC_MetaG | ecosystem: Environmental > Aquatic > Deep subsurface > Groundwater...
CATGCCTGCCCCCCGGGGGGCCCCCCGGGGGACCTCTTTCCAGGTTCACGTGCGCCAATGCCCCGATTGCGGCCGTTTTTCGGCTTTGACCAGCCGCGGGGATGTGGTCTTCGGCCCGGGGGACGCCGGTCGTTTGACCTGCGATTCCCGCAGCGAAAATCCCCGGACCGGGCGCAACATGGCGACCATCCCGCCCCGGGTGCGACGGCGGGCCCTGGCCCGGGACGGCCACCGCTGCCAGGGGCCGGGTTGCACCAATACGCGGATTCTCGAGGTGCACCACGTCCTGCCGCGGTCCCGGGGCGGCACGAACAGGCCCGACAACCTGATCACCCTCTGCGGCGCCTGCCACCGGCACATCCACGAGAAGGCGCAGGGGGCGCTGGAATTGCCGGCGCCGGGGGCGAGCCCCGTGGAACCATCGGCTATTGTTCGCCTCGCCGGAACGCGCCGACCAGCCGGAGCCGGCAAGAGACGATGACCGACTTGAACTCTGTCCGCAAGGTAGCCGGGCTCGGATTTTCCGGGGAGGCTCCGACCCAACCGTCCATCCCCCTGTCCATCCCACGGTTGTAAGCCGGCCCGGCAGGGTATATGCTGAAGGGCCGAACTGCATCGGCCCGCTCACTGCGTTTGGTATATCATGTCTGCGGGGACGGCCGGGTTCCGGGAAGCGCCCGGGAAAACCGAAACCTCCAAGAGCGGAGACGGGGGATGCGCGACCACACAGACACCGAACTCTTCGATCCGGACTTCAACCAGGACGGCCGGTTCCACCGGCGGCAGCCCATCCTCACGTTCCTCAGCGGCCCACAGATGGGCCGGGTCATCCTGCTCGCCAAGGACGCCTTCGTCTTCGGCCGCTCGGCCGACGCCGACATCATGGTGGTGGACCAGGCCATCTCCCGCCGTCACGGCCGTGTCAGCTACTGCCCCGCAACAGACGGCTACCTGGTCACCGATCTGGACAGTTCCAACGGCACGTTCGTCAACGATCGCCGCATCACCGAACAGCCCCTGTCGGCCGGCGACAAGATCATCATGGGCAAGACCATCCTGAAGTTCTCCCTGGCCGATGCGGTGGACGTCCACTACATGGGGGAGATGGAGAAGCTGATCACCGTCGACGAGCTCACCGGCCTGCCGTCGAAGCGCCGCTTCGACGAGGAACTGGCGCGGCACGTGGCCGTCGCTCACGGCTCTTCGACGCCATTGGGCATGCTGATGATGGACATGGATGGTCTCAAGCGGATCAACGACACCCACGGACACCAGTTCGGCGCCTTCTCGATCGCCGAGACCGGCAAGCTGATCGGCGGGATCGTTGCGGGCAAGGGCCTGGCCAGCCGTTACGGCGGGGACGAGTTCATGGCCTTCCTGGTGGGGACTTCCCTCAACGGCGCCGTCGAGGTGGCCGAGCGGATCCGCGCCGCCGTCGAGGCCCATGGCTACTGCAAGGAAGGGATCACCCTCGATCCCACCATCAGCATCGGGGCCGCTGCCCTGGTCATCGGTGAGGGGGCCGACGGCCTGCTGCGGCGCGCCGACGAGGCCCTGTACCGCGCCAAGCAGGCGGGCCGCAATCGGGTCTGCACCTGACCGGGAGGATCATGGCACCCCCAGACACGAGCGAGGCCCGCGCTCTCGCCCTCGACGCCGCCGACCCGTTGCGCGGCTTCCGCTCCCGGTTCCACCTGCTGCCGGGATCCATCTACATGGACGGCAATTCCCTGGGCCTGCTGTCCCGGGAGGCCGAGGCCGCCCTGCTGAAGACCCTGGACGAATGGCGGACCTGCGGCGTGTCCGGATGGTTCACCGGGGAGTCCCCCTGGTTCCACCGCGCCGAGCGCGTCGGCGCCCTGATGGCTTCCCTGATGGGAGCCGAGCCCGAGGCCGTGATCCACTCGGCCACGGTCACCGTGAACATCCACGCCCTGGTGAGCAGCTTCTACCAGCCCGCCGGCGCCCGCGTGAAGATCCTCGCCGACAGCCTCAACTTCCCCACCGACCTCTACGCCCTGCAGGGCCAGCTGAAGCTGCGGGGCCGCGACCCCGGCCGGGATCTCGTCCTGGTCCCCAGCCCCGACGACCGCACGCTCGACGAACGGACCATCGTCGACCTGATGACCGAGGAGACCGCCCTGCTCTTCCTGCCCTCGGTCCTGTACCGCAGCGGCCAGCTGCTGGACGTGGCCTACCTCGCGGCGGCCGCCCGGGAGCGGGACATCTTCTTCGGGTTGGACTGCAGTCACTCGGCAGGCGTTTTGCCCCACCGCCTGGACGACTGGGGCGTCGACTTCGCGGTCTGGTGCAGCTACAAGTATCTCAACGGGGGGCCGGGAGCCTCGGCGTTCCTCTACGTCAACCGCCGGCACTGGGACCGCGAACCCCTGCTGTGCGGCTGGTTCGGCAACGACAAGGAAACCCAGTTCGAGATGGATCTGGAATTCAGGCCCCAGGCCACGGCGGGGCGCTGGCAGATATCCTCGCCCGGCATCCTCGGCTCCTCCACCCTGCTCGGCTCGCTGGGGGTGATCGCCGAGGCCGGGATCGAGCGGATCCGCGAAAGGTCCCTCGCCCTGACCGGCTACCTCATGGAACTGATCGATGCCGAGCTGACGGGACCCGATCACGGCCTGGTCATCGGCACTCCGAGGGAGGCCGAGCGACGGGGTGGCCACGTCGCCGTGGAGGTCCCCTCGGGGGCCGCTCAGGTGTGCGAGGCTCTCATCGAGCGGGGAATCGTTCCCGATTTCCGTCCACCGGACGTGATCCGCTTCTGTCCTTCCCCGCTGTACGGCACGTTCCATGAGGTCTGGCGGACCGTCCAGATCCTGAAGGAGCTCACGAGGGGCTGACCCCTCGGGCCTACCTGAAGATCTCGCCCAGGAAGTCCTGCATGGCCCGCCAGGACCGGTGGTCCGCCTTCTCGTCGTAGGCCGCACCGCGCGAGGGATCGTCCCCCGCGCCCTTCTGGGTGAAGGCGTGGACGGCCCCGGAGTACATGATCAGCTGGTAGTCCGCCCCTACCGCCTCCATCTCCTCCAGGAAACCATGGACCGCCTCCGGCTTGACGTAGGGATCGATCGCGCCGTGGCACACCAGGATCTTGCCCTTGATGGCGCCGGCCTCCGCCGGCATCGGCGTGTCGAGACTGCCGTGGAAGCTGACCACCCCTTCGAGGTCCGCGCCCGACCGGGCGAGTTCCAGCACTCCGCCCCCGCCGAAGCAGTACCCGATGGCCGCGATGCGCTCCTGGTCCACCCCAGGCTGGCGGCGCAGCTCGGCCAGCCCGGCGGCCAGGCGGGCCCGGAACAGCTCCCGGTCGCCGTAGTACTTGCCCGCCTCCTGGCCGGCTTCCGACGTGTCCGCAGGACGGACCCCCTGTCCGTAGACGTCGGTGGCCAGGGCGACGTAGCCCATTTCCGCGAGCATGTCCGCCCGCATGCGCTCGTTGTCGCTCAGGCCCATCCACTGGTGGACCACCAGGACGCCGGGCCGGGGGCCATCCAGGGCATCGTCCCAGGCCAGGTAGCCCTCGAGGACGACGCCGTCGTGTTCGAAGGTGACGGTCTTGTGGGCGATGGCCGCAGCCGCGGTCCCCTGGCTCAGGGTCAGGGCGACGGCGAGGATCGGAACAAGGGCGGGGATTTTCATCGGGTCCTCCTGCTGAAGGGTCGTCCAGTTTCCCCGACAATTTCGGAGTGAAACAGTCCGACAGCAAGGCGGCAAAAAAATGGGCCCGGCAGACGCCGGGCCCATGCGTCCGGATCCGGAATGTCTACCGGAAGAGCGCCTTGATGCCGCCCAGGCTCGTCCGCTCCGCATCCACCGTGCAATCCACGGGAGGGAAGCCGTCCACGAAGGGCTCGAGCTTGAAGGCGCCGAAGTTGTAGGTCCACATCCCGAGGGCCCAGTTGGCGCAGTCGCCGACCATCAGGCCGGTCTCGTCGAACCAGTAGTCGTCGAAGTAGATCTGGGTCCCGGTCTCGTGGCTGTCGGCCAGCCATTCCCCGTAGGTGAGGATGTCCGTCACCAGGAAACCGTCGGTCAGCCAGACGATGCAGCTCTCGTAGTGTTCGGGAGCGGCCATGATCTCCGCGGCCGTGATGGGGATGGGATCCGGCATGATGGTGCAGACCCCGACCTTGGTGAAGGTCGCCGCCGGATCGGCCGTCGTGTAGTGGCCCACATCCAGTTCGGTGAGCTCGTAGTACTCGAAGTAGGGCGCATACACCGTGACGATGTCCCCCACCTGCGCGGTGTGGCCGGACCCCAGATAGACCCAGGTGCTGTTGCCCATCTGGAACGGAGCCTCGGCGATGGCGCAACCGTAGGCGGTGACCGCGGTCACCGTGGCGCAGACCACCGTCACGTAGTCCCCTTCGGCGTACAGACCGCCGACTTCCATGTCGTAGATGGGGCCGGCCAGGGCGGGCGCGGCCAGGGTCAGCAGGGCGATGATCGCGAGCAAGGATTTCATGAGTGCAGACCTCCAAGGTTCCTGCCGGCGGCAGGGCAAGGCAAGTTGTCCGGATGGAGGGACGGGTGACCCGAGGGTGATGCAATCGGGGGCGAGTCCCAGTTGTGGAAGGATCGTAACATATTTTCCCCAAAAGAAAACAAATTTTCAAAATCCACAGTATCCGGGTGGGGATTTGGCCAAGAATGTCCCATGAATTTGATATTTAGCGACTAACAGGTCGCTTGGCCCGGAGACAGGAAATCCTGGATATCCACTTGGATTTGAACGTGTTGTTTCATTGTGATATGATGCCTGGATGGGGAACGAATTCGACTCGAATTGGAGGGATCATCATGTCATTCAAAAAATCCATCCATGTAGGTATCCTGCTCGGGGCCTTGGCCCTGGCGACCGGGGGTTCGGTCCTCGCGGGTCATGACCGGCCCGCCGATCATCCCCCGATCCCCCGCGGCCCCGGGGTTTCGGTCCTGGCCCCGGACGAGGCCCTTCCCTTTTCCGGCGACCTTGCCCCCGGCCGGGAATCCCCCGCCGCGGCCCGGGAGAAGGCCCTGCTGGAGTCGTTGAGCCGGGACCTCAAGGCCGCCCCTTTCGACGACCTCGGCGGGGACGACGTCCTGGTCACCTCCGACCTGGAAGTCAGGGACGTGGATCTGGACATCGCCGAGAACGGCGACATCTACGCCGCGGTCCAGGTGGACGTCGAACTCACCGGCTACGAGATCAGGATCTACCGGTCCCAGGATGGCGGCGATTCCTGGTCCCTGTGGGGAACGCTGAGCCACTCCAGCGCAGCGGAGACATACTCCCATCCATCCCTGGTGGTGGCCGAGGGAGCGGAGGACCGGCTCTACCTCGCCTACCGGCGCCAAAGCCTGCTGAACGACGACGAGATCCACCTCGTCCACGCGGAACTCAGCGGAACCGTCGCCGCCTTCAGTCCTCCGGTGGTCGTCATGGCCGTCCCCGGTTCGGACTTCGACTACCCCGACCTGGCGACGGACAACGAATCCTATTCCTCCTACTACCTGTACCTGGTCGCCGAGGACAACGACGCCACCGGCGGCGACATCTGGTATTCCCGCAGCACCGACCGGGGGACCACTTTCGAGGCGCCCTACGAGATCGCCACCCTCAGCAGCAGCGACCGGGAATACAACCAGCCCCAGGTGTGCTGGGGGTACGGATCCTACGTCCACGTTTCCTGGACCTTCTCCCCCCGGGCCGGGGCCACCTTCGACGAGGCCTGCCGCTACCGGCGCTGTTCCGCCAACGGGAGCGGGGGGCTCGCCGGCTGGGATCCCGCCATCATGGTGACGTCCTCGACCAACGGCGTCGACGAGTACCGGACAAGGGTCGCAGCTTCCGTCACCTCTTCCGAAGTCCTGATCGGAAACAGCAGGTCCGAGGCCGGCTCTGCGGTCGGCATGACCATCGAGCACTATTATTCCCTGGATTCAGGCGGCACCTTCCCCGGGGTCCATACCGCCCCTGCCGGCATCTATTTCCTCGACGATCTCCTGTATCAGGCGTCTTCCGGTAGCTTCATCTGCCTGACCATGAGCTTTTCTCCCGGAATCATCCGAGCTCACCGTTCGGACCTTTCCTCCTGGACCGCAATGGAGTACTTCGGGGATGTCGCCTACATGAACGGCATCTATGCCCAAAAAAGTCTCGCTCTCGACCCCTCACACGACGATCGCCTGGCCGTCGCCTGGCCCTTCATCGGTTACGACTACGACGAGCCGGTCGAAGTCTACTTCGACGCGGAGTGGCGGGCCGATCCCGGCTACCCCAACCTGGAGGACGGCTTCCCCGTGGCCCTGGATCACGCACCTCGCTCCGCCCCTGCGGTGGTGGACCTGGACCGCGACGGGGACCTCGAGATCGTCTTCACCGATGCCGGCAACCGGATCGTGGCCCACCACCACGACGGGTCGACCGTGGACGGCTGGCCGGTCACCGTGCCCGCCACCCTGTCCCTCGGCCCCGTCGCCGTGGGCGCCCTGGGTCTGGACGGGCGCCTGAGCCTGCTGGTGGGCAGCGCCGACGGCAAGGTGTTCGGATACAAGGAGGATGGATCCCCCCTGGCGGGCTTCCCCCACACGATGCCCACCGCCGATCCTGCTTTCGTGGTGATCGGAGCCCTGGGAGGGCCCTATCCCCGGACCGCCGCGGTCCTCTGCGGCCCGAAGATCACCTGCCTGAACCATCGCGGGGAACCCGTCCCGGGGGCCCTGGACTGGACCGCTCCGTCCGGCGATTTCTTCTCGCATCCGCCTGCCATCGGCGACATCGACGGGGACGGGATCTCCGAGATCGTCGCCGCCGGTCAGGATTTCGTCCTGGCCGTCCAACTGCACGATCCCGCCTGGATCCTCTGGAAGTCCATTCCCGCCGCCGCTTCCGGTGCGCCCAGTCTCGCGGATTTCGACCTGGACGGTGACGTGGAGATCGTCATCCCCACGATGGACGGGACCCTGGTGGTCAAGGACGGCGACGGCAGCGACTGGCCCGGGTGGCCCCGGACCATGCCGTCAGGCTCGCCCTTGACCAGCGCCGCCCTGGGCAACCTGCTGGGAACCGGCGAACCCGAGATCGCCTTCGCAGAGCGGAACTGGACGGTGAACCTCTACTACCAGACCGGGGCCGTTTGCACATCCTATCCCCGGGAGACAACCTACGGCTGGTACCTGCTGGGTGCGCCGATCATCGGACTTGTCGACGGGACCTACACCTCCGACGTGATCATCGGATCCCGCGACCGGAGCATCTGGGCCTGGTCCAACTTCGCCGCCCTCATCCCCGGCTGGCCCAAACCGGCGACCGATCCGATCCAGGTCTCTCCCGCCCTGGGCGACGTGGACCTGGACGGCCGCGCGGAGATCGCCTACCTCAGCCAGACCGAACTATTCCTGGTCGACATCAACAACACACTGAACACCGGAACCGGGGCCTGGCCCATGTTCGGTTACGACCCGCAGAGGACGGGTTGCCTGAGCTGCCCCGAGGACGTGGTGACCGGGGTCGGGGACCCGACCGGCGCCCTCACCCGGGTGAGCTTCGCCCAGCCTTCCCCCAATCCGTCACCCGGGCGGACGACCTTCACCTACACCCTGCCCGAGCGGGCTCAGGCCCGGCTGGAGATCTACGATGTCAGGGGCCGGCGCCTGCGGACCGTGCTGAAGGCGGAACAGGACCTCGGTCCCCAGGTCGTCAGCTGGGACGGCCGGGACCGGGATGGCCGACCGGTGGCCGACGGGACCTACTTCGCCCGGTTGCTGGTCAGGGGACCCGCAGTCAGTCAGGAACTGACGCGAAAAGTCCTGATTCTCAGATGATCCCGGGGGTTCGAGCCCGGATCATCGGTTCGCAAGCACGCTGAACGGCCGCTGACCTGATTGTTCCGGGCCGGGCCAGGGACCATGGGCCGGCGATGCGGGGGTCCTTGTCGAGACCCCCGCCTTGCTTTTCCCCATCGAGCACCGACTTCTCCTTTCAAAAAAATACAAATTTTATCTTGTTTTAAGGGGAATCCATGCCGTAAGATCTTGAACTTGGATCCAATATCATTGGAGACCAGATTCGGGGTGTGGTCGGCGGGAGGGGAGAACGGCCAAAACACCGGCGCTGTGGAGAGACTCCGCACGTGCGAAATGGCCTAATCCGGAGTGCCGATCCACCTGACTCATACCACCCTGCGGCCTTGCCAAAGGCCCTGGATCGGAGGACCACCATGAAGAAACTGACCGTACTCGCTCTGGCTTTCGCCGTCATGATCGCCGGCCCCGCCGCTTTCGCCGATTCCGACCTCAACGTCACCCATGCGGGCAAGGGGACCCTGGAACCGCCCATCTTCGCCGACGTGGCCAACGCCACCTGCACCTTCCCCGGACCCGCGACCTCCTTCGCCATCAACCTGACCATCGTCAACAACGCCCCCGTGGAAATCGACGCCTGGGGCATCGACGGCGCGAGCGCCAACGACGGTCACATCATCTGGGACACCTTCGGCGCCTTTTCCGGGCCGGCGACCCTGACCAGCACCACGGGCATCGACACCGAGCGGGTCATCGCCTTCTTCTCCGGTTTCGCCCCCGGTGAATCCGTGACCTTCTCCGGGATCGACCCCGACATCCTGGGGAACCCCAGCTTCGGCGTGACCGTCGGCGGAATCGCCAATTCCCGCACCGGCGCCCGCGGCCACGGCCAGACGTTCTACAGCACCTTCATTTCGGACGGCGTCAACACCTACGCCGTCATCGGCCCCAGCGCCAGCGCCGCCGGCGGGGACTTCGCCGGCCTCATGCGGGACCTTTCCCCCGCCAAGACCTTCGACTCTCCCGAGACCGAATCCTTCGGCGCCGTCAAGTCGCTTTTCCGGTAGATTCCCGCTACCGTCCCGGATTCGTGCGCCTGCCGCCCCCCGCGTGGGGGCGGCTTCCTTTTACCCCTCCGGCGCGGCCCGCCCGCGTTGACGCCGCCCGGCCCACCGTTTATGATGAACATGGTCGTTCAATGAAGGGTGCGGGACGCGAAGGAGGATGGGATGGGGCTGATCAAGGGGACTGCCAGACCGCAGTCCAAGAAGGACCGGACCCTGCCCTACACCTACGAGGGCCGGGTGGACATCCTCGAAGGCAAGGGCGCCGAACCGGTGTATGACCACTACTTCTCCGACACCCTGTGCGGGCTGGTGGAGTGCCTCGACGAGGAAGGGTTCGGACCCGACCGGGTCAGGCTGTTCGGACTGTACCGGGGAGAGAAGTCCGAACTGGACAACTCGCTGCTGGTCGACGACCGGGGCCGCTGGTTGAAGCGCCCCGCCCTGTGCCGCGCCCTCGAGGATCACTTCGCCCATTCGCACGAGGATTGCTACCGCGGCCACGTCGAGAAGGGGACCTGCTCCTTCGAGGACCGCGACCGCAGCGGGGAAGGACCGGCCTGGTAGCCCATCCGCCCTTCAACGTGAACAGGCCGCCCCGTACGGGACGGCCTGTTCGCTTCCGGAGCGCGAAGGGGGCTAGAAGCCCGTGGTCATCATGGCGATCGCCTGGTCGGCCAACCCCTTGAACTGGCCGAAATAGAGACCCAGGGCCAGGGTAGGAACGGCCAGCAGGGCCAGCACCGTGTACTGCAGCCAGTGGAACTTCAACGGGGTCGTATCCGCGCCCTCGGCCGGACGCATCAGGAACATCACCTTGACCACCTTGAAGTAGTAGTAGAGGCTGACCACGCTGTTCAGTGCGGCGATGATGACCAGCCAGAACCATTGCCGATCCATGACGGCGGTGAACAGGTACAGCTTCCCGACGAAGCCGGCGAAGGGCGGTACCCCCGTCAGGGAGGCGAGGAAGACGACCATCATCACGCCCGCCCAGGGGACGCGGAAGCCCAGCCCGACGTAGTCCGCCAGGTCCTCGCTCTTGAGGTGGTTGTTGACGGCCACCACGAAGAAGAAGGCCCCCAGGTTCATCAGGGTGTAGACCAGCAGGTAGAACAGGATGGCCTGCAGGCCCTGGCCCGTCAGCAGAACGAACCCCATCAGGATGTATCCGACGTGGGCGATGCTCGAGTAGGCGAGCATGCGCTTGACGTTGTCCTGGCGCAAGGCGACCAGGTTGCCGTAGGTCATGGTCACCGCGGCCATCACGGCCACCAGCAAGGGCCAGTTGATGGCGGCGATCAGGCCCGAACCGCCCGCTGCGTCGGGACCCTCGGCCAGCGTGGTGTAGAAGAAGCGGATCATCAGGGCGAAGCCGGCGGCCTTGGGACCGACGGAGAAGATGGCGCTGACGGGAGTCGGGGACCCCTCGTAGACGTCGGGGCACCAGTAGTGGAAGGGCACCGCGGCGATCTTGTAGCTCATACCCACGAGCACCAGGACGGTCGCCACGAGCAGCCCGAAGGCGCTGGTCTGGCCGCCCATCAGCCCTTCCCGGATCCCGGCGAACTGCATCGATCCGGTCATGCCGTACAGCAGAGAGATGCCGTAGAGCATGATGGCGCTGCTCACCGAACCGAAGATCACGTACTTCAGGGACGCCTCGGTGCTGCGCAGGCTGGTGCGCATGTAGCCGGCCATGACGTAGCTGATCAGTCCCACCGCCTCCATGGACAGGTAGAGCATCAGCAGGTCCCGGGCCTCGGCCATGACGCACATGGCCGCGGTCATCAGCACGGTCAGGGCGAAGAACTCGCCCTTGTTCTCCCGCTTGCGGCCCATGATCTCCTCGCTGGTCCAGGCGAAGAGCACCGTCATCAGGCCGGCGAAGATGAACAGCAGCCGGAAGAACCCGGCCAGGCCGTCGACCACGACCAGATCGCCCATGATCGTGCGCGCCGTCGGATCGGCGGGCAGGACGGCGGCCACCGCGTAGCTGCCGGCGGTGACCAGGCCGAAGACCGAGACCGCGAACGGCAGCCAGGGCCGGCGGCCGCGCACGATCAGGTCGGCGATCAAGGCGACCAGGAACGTGCCGCACAGCACCGCCTCGGGAATCCAGTAGCCCAGATCCGACCAGCTGGGAATGTTCACGTTCAACAGTTCCATCGAGGAGCACTCCTCATGCAGGGCCGGCTCAGCCGGCCACCACCTTGATCAGGTTGTTCAGGGACACCTTCATCAGGTTCAACACCGGCATGGGGTACACGCCCAGCAGCAGAACGATGACGCCGATGGGCACCAGGGTGAACATCTCCCGCGCGTTGATGTCGGGCAGGGAGTCCCACTTCTCGTTCTTGGGACCGAGGAACACGCGCTGCAGCATCCAGAGCACGTAGGCCGCGCCGATGATGATGCCCAGGGCGCTGACCATGGCCACCGTGCGGTACACCGGGAAGACGCCCATGAAGATCATCGCCTCGCTCACGAAGCCGCTCAGGCCGGGCAGGCCCAGGGCGGCGAAGAGGGCGAAGGAGAACACGGTGCCGTAGACGGGCATCTGGGTCATCAGACCGCCGAAGCCGTTGATCTCGCGGGTGTGGGCCCGGTCGTAGACCACGCCCACGCAGAGGAACATCATGGCGGTGATGGTGCCGTGGTTGAACATCTGCAGCACGGCGCCGTTGATGCCCGCCTCGGTGAAGGCCGCCATGCCCAGCAGCACGTAACCCATGTGCGAAACGGACGAGTAGGCCACCAGCTTCTTCATGTC
>Ga0180009_10007031_pt1 | contig 11639 bp, 8 predicted proteins | sample OS_PC_MetaG_FD_123537 | JGI IMG/M metagenome (GOLD analysis project Ga0180009, IMG submission 123537) | Groundwater microbial communities from the Aspo Hard Rock Laboratory (HRL) deep subsurface site, Sweden - OS_PC_MetaG | ecosystem: Environmental > Aquatic > Deep subsurface > Groundwater...
AAGATGTAAATTAATTATAAACTTACCGACGATACCCAACTTTAACAACAAGTACTATTACTTCGTCATCATCAATACGGCAAATAATTCGTATATCACCAGTGCGATATCGCCACAAACCATAGCGATCATAAGATAACGGCTTACCGAAACGTCGAGGATCCTCATCTGTTGCAATACGTTCCTTTAAATACTTCAAAATATTATTTTGATCTTGCTTATCCAGTTTGCGAAGTTCTTTTCGAGCTCGATCGTCCCATTCAACATTCCAAGTCACTATTATTCTCCAGTTCTTTTAAGGTCCAACGTTTAGCCGGTTTTTCAAGACGTTTTACTGCGGTATAAATATCTTCTAATTCTTCAAGATGCTCTTCGATAGCCTCACGCACATAGTATGCCTTGGTACGACCCGTCTCTTTGGCTAGGGTGTCGAGTCGTTTTTCAACCTGGTCAGGTAATCTGACTGATATCATACTCATATAATTTTCTCTCTGTAATACTTGTAAGTAAAATGAATGACAAGTATATCAAGCCTATTGAAAAATACCAGATAAATTGTCAAAACCACATCAAAAACTTCACCAACTTCTTCATCCAAGAAGAATAGATGAGCGGTTTATAATAGAGTTGTGCAATCGCTTTACTGAGTTCTGTGCGAGTTGGGTATGGCACAATAAAATTCGTGAGTGATTTAATCGGCAATTTATTGCTAATCACATAGGCCCACAAACCAATTAATTCATCCGCATCATGACCCACTATTTCTGCACCTAAAATAATTCCTTTTCGATTCGCAATGACTTTAATAAATCCGGATGTTCGTCTCTCGGTGACCGCACGATCATTATCATGAAAAGGTAATTTTAAGACGCGAATATTTTTATATTTTTCTCTCGCTTCTGTCTCACTCATTCCAACATGCCCTAATTCAGGTTCGACATACGTTACCCAAGGAACAGCGTGGTAATGCACTTTTGCAGGCCAATGAAATAAAATATTTTTAAGCACAATATCGGCATGGTAATGCGCAATATGGGTAAATTGATAACCACCAGCAATATCTCCAATGGCATACACTCTTCGATTACTGGATCGCAAACACGTATTCACAGTAATACCACGTGGCGTGTACTGAATGCCCGCCGCTTCTAAATTTAATCCTTGCAAATTTGGTTGACGCCCAACAGCAATTAGCAGATGAGAACCTTGAAGTTTCTTGGTAGCCCCGTCATGTTCAAAGACAACTTGTACCCCCACTTTTGTTTTCATTACCTCTTTGATCTGAGCATCTTCATAAAGGTTCAAACCATCTTGAATGAATTGATCGCGCACAACTTCCGTTAGTTCTGGATCATCTTTTGATAAAATTTTTCCGCGTTGAATTAAACTGACTGGTGTTCCGAGCAAACAGTGCGCTTGAGATAATTCACAACCAATGGGTCCTCCCCCAATCACAATCAAATGTTTTGGCTGTTTTTCTAAATCAAAAATCGTTTCATTCGTATAATAAGGAGTGCCTTCTAAACCAAAAATAGGAGGTGCTTTTGCAGAAGAGCCTGTTGCAACAACAAATCGCTTGGCACGAATGGTTATCTCACCAACACGAATCTCTTTTTTATTTTTAAATGATGCAAAACCATGGATAACCTTTACACCTAAACTCTCAAATCGTTCTTTTGAATCATGAGGTGCTATATCTGCGATCGATTCATAAATATGTTGTCTAATCTTTTTATAATCAGCGGCAACTTTATTATCAATAACCCCATATTCTCGACTTGTAGCAACGTATTTTGCGATTCTCGCAGAAGCTAAAATTGCTTTTGATGGAACACAACCATGAAATAAACAATCACCGCCCATCTTTCCTTTTTCAACAATAACAACAGAGGCCCCCATTTGAACTGCTTTCTCTGCAAAAGCTAAACCACCAGAACCTCCACCAATAACACAAATATCCGTTTTGATCATATTATCCATATCCTCATCCCTAATTTGGCAGTGTGATTGAAACCCTTAATCCACCTTCGGGTAAATTCATTAATGAAATTTCGCCATTATGAGAACGAATCGTCTCTTTTGCAACAACTAAACCCAGTCCTGTACCCCCAGTTTTGCGAGAACGTGATTGTTCAACGCGATAAAATGGTTCAAATACCTTTTCTAACTCATTGGCTGGAATACCTGGGCCTTTATCTTCGATATCAATCTTAATATGATCGTGCTCAACGTGTAATGTTACTTTTGCTGTCTTCCCATATTTTACGGCGTTATCAATTAAATTCATGAATGCACGTTTTAAAGATGTAATTCTACCAAAAAATGGTACGCGCTTTTCACTTCCTGCATAAATCACTTCCAAACCCGTATCAACCATTTCATCACATAAGGATTCTAATAATGCATTTAAATCAAAACGTTCTTTGATTTCATTTTTGGAATCTTCTTTTGAAAAAAGCAGTACCGCTTTAATCATCTCTTCCATTTCATTTAAATCAGAAAGAATTTTTTCATACTGTGATTTATCTTCTAAATATTCAGCGCGCAACTTTAAACGTGTAATCGGTGTTCTTAAATCGTGAGAAATTGCAGCAAGCATTTGTGTACGATCTGTCACTAATTTGCGCATTTTTGTTTGAACTTGATTGAAAGCACGAATCATCGCTTTTGTCTCTTCAGAACCATGTTCTGCTAATGTGGGTGCTTCAACATCAATATTTAATGATTTTATTGCATCAGAAAATTCAGCAAAAGGATCAGTTAAACGTTTCACAACCCAAGCACATAAAATAATTAATAATGCAAACAACAAGAGTCCGCTAAAAATAAACAAGACTGTGAAAACAATCACTGGCGTTGGCACCCATAAAAATAAATTTAACCAATGTTTATTCGGCAACTGAATCGCCAACTCTTTTATGTTTTTATTTTCTTTAAATAATGTATGAATTTTGGCGGGGGTATAATCTTGTATCTTAATTGCATCCTTCCAAGGATTAACATCAACTCGTGCGCGCATGTTAGGAGCATTTAAAATATAAGGCATCGCATAGGTTTTCTGTTTTTCTAAATGATTCACAACACGTATCACCTGATTTGCTCTCTGATCCGGTGTGAAATTTCGAAATCGAATACGATTCGAATTATTGACTAAAAAAATAGTCGCCAACATGATGATTAGGAACCCTAATATCATAAGAAAAAATGTATGACGTGCAGTTTTATTGGCAAAGAAATTTTTCATACGTATTCCACCTTTGGTGTAAATTGATAACCACCCCCTCTAACCGTAATAATTATTTTTGGATTTTTAGAATCTTCCTCAATTTTCTTTCGTAAGCGCCCAACTTGAACATCGATTGTGCGATCAAACGGGCCTCCTTCACGACCGCGTGTTAAATCGAGCAATTGATCACGTGTTAACACCCTCCCATGATGCTCAATTAAGGTTAATAAGAGATCATATTCTCCAGAGCTTAAGGGAACCGTTAGGCCATCTTCTGTGATTAATCGTCGTTTATTACGATCAAGCACCCATCCTGAAAATCTTATATCTTTCAATTGGTTATCATCTTCTTTTAGAGAATCGCTTGTGCTTTTAATTCGGCGTAAAAGGGCTTTTATCCGTGCCAATAGTTCATGAGGATTAAACGGTTTAGGAAGATAATCATCTGCACCAAGTTCTAAACCAACAATCCGATCAGTCTCTTCCCCGATAGCACTTAACATAATAATAGGAACATTAGAGGTTTTACGCAGCTCTCTGCAAAGCGTCAAACCATCGTCCCCAGGCATCATGATATCTAAGATAATAAGATCAAATTGATTTTTAGATAACTTGGATTGCATCTCGCGGCCATCATTGGCCGTAATAACATCAAAACCATGATTGGATAAAAAATCACGTAAAAGATCACAAATTTGTATATCATCATCCACAATTAATAATTTAGGTTTTTGATTGGTCATATTCAGTACCACGGGTATTCTTAAAACATGCCTATATTATGTTGCAATATTCCACTTCGCCACATTTGTAACAAAATACTTACAAAAAAATTATTGGCTGACATATTACGTTTATAACCTTTCTCTATGATGCTGCCTGTTAGATATTTGAAGGCACAGCACGCTGTGCCCCTACAATTCAAAGATACCTAACATGCTTTACAAACCTAGGAGACACTATGATGAAATCTAAATTTAAAAACCTGTTAATCAGTACAGCCTTAATCTCAAGTATTGCTTTTGCCACGAGTGGAGCTTTAGTCGGAACAGCAAGCGCCTCGTTGTTCCAGTCATCCACACATCAAAAAAAGAGTGAATGTACACAAACAATGCATCATCGTCCTATGATGCAAAAGCATTTGCGAATGATGAAACGATTCCATTTTGATCATAAACTCACCCCTCAAGATGCTCAAACGCTAGCAAGAGCACGTTTAATCATGCATGGTGAGAAAAATCTTCAAGTAGGCAAGATTGCTCCCTTCGAAGCAAAAGATCATAAAGCCTATAAAATTGAAATCACCACACAGAATGGATCTTTCGTTCGTAACATTGTGATGAATAGTAAAAACGGGCGAGTTCATCCAGTGCCGTATGTTTAAAATTTTTGTAGGGGCGTAGCGTGCTACGCCCAGGGCACAGCACGCTGTGCCCCTACAAATTACGATTTATTCAACAAATCAAAAATCCTATGATAAGCTTGCCGGATGAAATTTTGGCGGCTTAACACTCTTCTCTTTTTTATCTTGATATGCTTTACATGTCAGGTTTTCGCACAGCTTACGGTGACGAATGAGATTACTGGTATTCAAGATCCCGCGTTAAAAAATGCGTATACCCGACTTAAAGTCCATCAGAAAATGACTAAAGGACAAGTCACCAAACAAGAACTTGAAAAATATTATGAGGAAGGACCCACTGAAATCAAAAAAGCAATTGCCCCTTATGGTTATTTTAAAGCAACAATTAACGCCAGTTTATCACATAAAGGAGATGCCTGGATTATTCATTATCATGTTAATCCAGGGCATCAACTTAAGATTACTGAACTTCACATTAACATTGAAGGCAATGGAAAATATGACAAACCTTTACAAAAATATTTACAACACCTTCCCTTAAACATCGGTGACAATTTTAATACCGATACTTACAAAAAAGTAGAATCTAATTTATTAGAACTTGCACAAAAACGCGCTTATTTAAAAGCAAATTTCACCAAAAATAAAATTGTCATTAACTTAAAACGATACACCTGTGCCATTTTAATGACATTAGATACTGGGCCTAAATTTTTCTTTGGACCTGTTACTTTTTCTAAAACACCATTAGATGAAAAATTTTTACGCCGTTATCTCACCTTTAAATACGGATCACCCTACTCGTACAATCAATTACTAACAATGCAACAAAATTTGAGCGGGGGCGGTTATTTTGAAAGTGTTTCTGTTGTTCCACAAATGGATAAAACAGTGAACACTTATGTGCCAACACAAGTCAATTTAAAAATGAATAAAAAGAAAGAATATCTGTTTGGCATCGGATATGGCACGAATACAGGCCTACGAGGAACGTTTGGTTATAACATGCGCTGGGTAAATCGGTATGGCCATAAATTTTACCTTGACCTAACGCTTTCCGGAATTGAACAAAATTTGGCTGCACAGTATGCCATCCCTGGAAAAGATCCTGCTCATGAAAAATATATTATTACTGGTGCTATTTATAAACAGTTACCGAAACATGGTGACGCGTTAACAAAAAGTGTTGGGGTTGGGTATGTGCGTAATTACATCAAATGGCAAAGAACTTTACTGTTAAATTATGAAATAGAAAAATATCGTTTTCAAAGGCATGTTTCCTATGAACATTCCAGAATATTAATGCCCAGTATTTTGTTTACTCGTACGATGGCAAAAGACCCAATAAAAGTCGAGAATGGAAGTAAATTTACTATTTTAATTCGTGGTGCTTCACAACATCTAGCCTCTACCGTCAGTTTTCTTCAAGGCGATTTACAATATAAACAAATTTTTACTTTAGCAGAAAATAATCGTTTTGTGTTGCGAGGCGATCTAGGTTACACCACAGTCCATATACGTGATCGTTTACCACTTTCAAAGAATTTTTATACTGGCGGTATCGATACCATACGCGGCTTTAGTTATAAAGGGATAGGACCAGGCCGCTATCTCGCTATTGCAAGTGCGGAATATCAAAGACGAATTAAAGGAAATTGGTATGGTGCAATATTTTATGATATCGGAAATGCGATGGATCATGTCAACGAACCATTAAATCGCGGAACAGGTATTGGTGTGGTATGGCAATCTCCTGTCGGTGCATTACGTGTTTATATCGCAACTGCCTTAAGTGATAAAGATAAACCGCTTCGTTTAGAATTTAGTTTAGGACCCGATTTATGAAGAAACATACTATTATTCTTCACTCACTATTAGGATTTTTTCTAATTATTATCTTTGCCTTTCTATTTTTAATTTTAACAACGCCTGGTTTAAAATTATCATTCAAAATAGCCAATAAATTTATTCCTGGCTCACTTGAAATTGAAAATATCGATGGGTCACTGATTCATAATGTTGAACTGCAAAATTTCTATTATTCCAATAATAATATAACTCTTAAAATTAAAGAGTTTAAACTCATCTGGAATCCATTAGAACTCATTGGAAAACACTTGAGTATTTCGCAACTTTATATTGATGATATCGATCTCAATACGATCTCACAGAAAAAGGAAATTAAAAAAACACAAAAACCTGTTTCGCCAATTGATATTCTTGCAATTAAAAAATTACCTTTACACATCAATATTGGAGATCTATCAATAAAGAATTTTTGGATTCAACATGATAATGGCCCTATTACAAAAATTAGAAAAATTGAAATTCAAGGAAAAATTTCAAAAAAAATTATTGATCTAAAAAAATTTGTTTTTGATTGTAGTCCATACAAAATTAATACTTACGCCACCATTCATCTTGTTGAACCTTATACGATCAAAATAGACACTCAAATATTGATTGAATCCTTAGGATATCAGTTGATTCGCGTGTTAGGTTCTGTAGAAGGAGATCTACAACATCAATTAAACTTTCAATTAAATGCCAATGATCCTTTTTCTGCACATCTAACGGGCACAATTCAAAATGCATTGAACCAGGGAGCCATTACTGTTTCTGGCAAATGGAACGACCTCGTTATTCCATTTATCAGCGATAACAACCTCGCCAGCAAATCGGGCGAATTATCTATTATGGGCAAATTAAGTGACTACAAACTTTCACTTAACTCAGATGTCTTTGGTACGAATGTCCCTCAAAGTGATATTAATATCATTGGAAATGGCAATTTAAATAAAATCGTCCTATCTAAAATTGAAATTAAAACGCTTCAAGGATTCGTTGCAGGAAATCTCTTACTTCAATGGCATCCATTTTTATTTTGGAAAACAGATTTAAATATTTCAAAAATAAATCCAGGAATAAAGTGGCCAGATGCGGTTGGCGAAATTAATTTATTATTACACTCAACGGGTAAAATAACACAAACAGAAAAAACCATGGCTCTTCTTATGAAAAATATTCATGGAAAAATTCATCAACATGATTTATCGGGATATTTAGAAGCCAATTACAATAACAAAGAGCTCAAAATATCATCGAGCCATTTAAGAATTGGCGATGACTTTTTCACAATCCAAGGAGAGTTGGGCGATATTTGGAATTTTACATGGCGATTAAATGGTCCCAACATTACAGAAGCATTTCCCAGCGCGACAGGTTCGGTGATTAGCAGGGGCGTTATTCAAGGCACTTACCAAGAACCCTTTATTAAAGGAACCGTAGCAATCAATAATTTTCTTTGGAAAAAAGTAAAATTAGACCAATTAAATGTTAATTCCGATATTTATATTAAACAAAAAGGTATTTCAAACATTGATATAAAAGGCAGTGGACTACTGTATCAATCTTATTCAATAAAAAATATTCAAGCGAATCTGCAAGGACACATCAACAACCATAAACTTACCACACAATTACAAACTGATAACGGCACATTAAATCTATCTCTAACAGGGCAATATTTAAATGACATATGGAAAGGAACTATTAATGACTTAACATTAAGTTCTCAGAAATGGCAACGTTGGCAATTAACCAGCCCTATTTCGCTTTTACTTTCTTCTAATACTATTCAAATTGCTCCTTTTTGTTGGCAATCCCCTTCAGGAAAATTATGTGGTAATTTGAATTGGACATCACCTAATACTTGGAAGACAGATATTACACTTCAAGACATTCCACTTTCTTTTTTCAATTTCTTATTACCTGAAAAATTAAATATTGAAACGCAATTAAACGGCCAAGTAAATTTTGCAACTGATTCTCAGGAAAGAGTCATTGGAAAAGCTACCTTTCAAACTACCCCTGGAAAATTAATTTATCAAAACAATACCCCTGATATTATTAATTTCGATAAAAACACATTAACGGCTTCTTTCGCTAAAACAGGCTTTATCAGTAACTTTAAGTTATCTCATGATAACAAAACCCCTATTAATGTTTCATTAAATTTACCTGACTATCATGGAAATCATTTCCCAAAACGCTCTCAGAAAATAGAGGGAACTGCGTCCATTAATTTTAACAATCTTAAACTTTTGCCTATTTTTATTCCAGACATTGCCGAAACAGACGGAATTGTTCAGTCCAATATAAAACTATCCGGCACAATTGAAAAACCTAATCTTGAAGGAAAAGCGGATTTGAAAAATGCTCAAGTTAAAATAAATCCGCTAAATATCTTTATTAATAAAATTAATTGTAATGTTAATTTAGATTCTAATAATGAAATAAATTATCAAGGCAGTGCGACCATTGGAAATGGTAATTTATCTTTAAAAGGAAAAACAACGCTGAATGACAAATTCCCCTCTACTATAGCTTTCAAGGGTAATAATGTCTTAGTAATGAATAATAGTGAGTATCAAATTTTCGTTTCGCCTGATATTACCATCGAATATAAAAAGCCAAGCATTACAATCTCTGGAGATATAACCATTCCTAAGGCAAATCTTGAACCAAAAGATTTTACAAAGGTTACCTCTTTACCTGCTAATGCAATGATTATTAATGGTGATGAATATGAAACAATGCCTTTACTGCGAGATATGATTCTAAATATTAATTTAATTTTAGGCGATAATGTTGATCTCTCATTTATGGGTCTTTATGCAAAGCTGGGAGGAAAACTTAATATTAAATCATCAGCAAATTCCTTAACTACTGCCATTGGACAAATAAAAGTAAATAAAGGAGAATACGAAGCGTATGGCGAAAAACTCTATATCGAAAGAGGAACATTAACTTACACTGGGGGAAACATCGCAAATCCAGCCATTAATATCCGAGCCATTAAGCCAATTCAACAATCCTCTCAACTCTCTACAGGAAGAAGTTTAATTGTTGGAATTCAACTAACAGGCATGATCTCCCATCCAAAATTAACACTCTTCTCTGAACCTACAGGTTTAAGTGATTCCGATATTTTATCCTATTTAATGCTAGGTTCCTCTGCATCAAATGCAACGGGTTCGCAAGCACAGCTATTATCACAAGCAGCTAGTGCAATAGGATTTGGTGGCGCAGCTAATGTGACGTCGGATTTAAAAAATACATTTGGATTAACTGATTTTGGTGTTTCAACTGCACAAGACTCTACTACGGAAAGTGAAGATGAAGCAGACAAAAAACAAACTTCCTTTGTTATTGGTAAATATCTCACCCCAAGAATTTATTTAAATTACAGTATCGGTTTATTAGATCCCATTAATATTTTACACATTCGTTACAAAATTAATCAGCGATTATCATTACAATCAGAAACCAGCACACGCGGCAATGGGGTTGATGTGTTTTATTCGTTTCAATCAGATTGAGTTTATAATTTTTTATGCAGCATCCTCAACGGGTGCTTTTGCCCCTTTATATTCTTCCTGCACATTTGGTTTATGCCAAGAACCTGTCACGGAATAATAATAAGTCGTAATTTTTGCAACCGCTTTACTAAAGACTTTATTGGCAACCCATGTTGCAACACCGACAATTGGACCACCTGCTATCGTTGCAACAATAGGTAAACTAGAAGTTAGATAAGGCGTAATAGTCAAATCTAAATCAAGTGTTTCCTTTACTAAATTGATACTGCCAGATGAAATAATTCGCGCAACAGATCCATCAAATAACAGATCCTTCATAGTAATTTGACCTGATTTAAGATCTAATTTCCCTTCCATCGTATCAAAACCATATCCTTTCTGAGATAAATCATCAAAGTTCATCACAAGTAATCGATTGATACTTAATAATGTTAATAATCGACCTAAATTTAATTTCGCATTAGTACTTTCGCCTAAATCAACAATCCATCCTTTTCCTAATTTTACATTCATATCTCCTGTCACATTTTTTATGGCGGGTGAATACACTGGTCCAGGCCAAGTAAAATCAAATGAAAATTTACCATCTGTGCCCACTAAACTCGAATGAATATTAAGTGACTTTAACAAATGATCTAAATTATTTGTTTTTGCCAAACCGATTAAGTGACTTGTAGAAACCCCTTGACTATTCATTTTCCAGCTTCCATTCATAGAAGCATAGAGCAGTGGTGAATTAATAATGAATTGCCGAATGTTCATTCCCTGCTGAATTGGATTTGAGATTAAATTAACTGAACCAAAATATTGGTCTCCATATTGAAAATTATCGGTCTGAATATCTAATGGTGGAATACTCGCCGGATTAAACGTTTTTGTTTTTTCATTCAAGGACTTATCCTTAATAAGATATAAACGTTTAAATTTTCCGGTAATTCCTTCTGTAATATCATTCGGTAATAATAATTGCCCTGCAATACGCATACTATCAAGTCCAATTTGCCAACCATCCTCTGCTGGCTGGATTAAAATTTTTATATCAGACAGAGGTTGTCCCAAAACATTTATTTTACCGATTTTAATATTAACATTTTGTAACTGATCTTTAATTATTTCTGCCAATGCGCCTGGTCTTTTCTGAGCAATCGCATCTTGAGTATTATCAAAGTAATTTTTCCATACTTGCCAATCAAAGGTAGGCAGATACCCATCGATAAAAATCCCTTTCTGATCACTCACCTGCGTACTGCCACTCCCTAAATGCAAATTAACACTAAATAGTTTTAAAAGCTGATTTTCACGATTTAGCAATAAAGCACCACTAAATATTTTTCCATACGTCATAAACATTTTCACAGGTTGTTCCGGATTTAACGTAACACTCATCTTAAATGGCAGAGATGTATCAGCAGTTTTTCCTAATGGCTGTGGTAAATTAATTGCGATCCCTGATAAGTCAGAACTGACAGACAACGTATTGGGACGCTTATCCCCTTTTGCAGTACGAAGCATTAACTGTGCTTGATAATGTGCCTCACCCGAAATAAAAGAATTTTGTAAAAAACTAAAACGTTGTTTTAAAAAATTCATGGTCGTTTTACTAGCGATATTAATCTGTGTATAGGGAGTATTGTCTTTTTCATGGGCTGTCTTTAACGAAAATGACATC
>Ga0180009_10007032_pt1 | contig 11639 bp, 11 predicted proteins | sample OS_PC_MetaG_FD_123537 | JGI IMG/M metagenome (GOLD analysis project Ga0180009, IMG submission 123537) | Groundwater microbial communities from the Aspo Hard Rock Laboratory (HRL) deep subsurface site, Sweden - OS_PC_MetaG | ecosystem: Environmental > Aquatic > Deep subsurface > Groundwater...
AAAGAGAGTATATTTACTTGGATAGTGTTTTATATCTCTATAAAAGTTAATGATTATCCAAATCAATTATTTTGTAATTTACACATAGATTGACTGGTGACAAATGTCTTGAACCTATACAAAAAGATTGTTGTGGAAACCTTTATAATGCTGTTTTTTAGTGTTTTTTTATGAGATTTATAGATGTGGATAAAAAATTGTCGCGTAAAGATTTAGTTGGTAGTGGAAACCACGGTTCTATTTATCGAGTTTCTCCTTCTTATGTTATTAAGATTTATCATCCATGGGTTGAAGAACCTGGAAGTCTTGGCCATGAGTTTGGAATTATGAAACCGTTATTTAATGAGGGAAGAAATGTTCCTTTTCCTGTTGGTTTAGTTAGGGTTCCTTTTGTTGGTAAATCTGGTGAGAGGATTAGGGAGGGATTTATGATGCAGTATATTGTGGGGGTTCATGGAAATGAAACAAGCGGAACTTTAAGGAAGAAAGTAGATTTTTATTATAGTGAAGAGATAAGAAGATGTATGAATTTAGGGTTTGTTCCAGTAGATGTAGATATTAGAAATTCTATTTATAATCCTTTGGAAGATAAACTTTATTTGGTTGATTTTAGACTTTGGGTCTAAGTATATGTTTTTATAGGAAACCTTTATAAATCCACATTTCTCTTTCTACTTATCCGATGAACGAATAACTCGCGAGGAGTTCATATTCGTTCTTAAATTAAATATAATAAAATTCCAATGGATGTATATACGATTGTTGATAAAGCAAAAAGAACTGGGAAAATAGAAAAAGGAACTAATGAAGTAACTAAAGCTATAGAGCGAGGAACAGCAAAATTAGTTGTTTATGCTAGTGATGTTGATCCTAAAGAAATTGTTGCTCATATTCCTATTCTTTGCAAAGAAAAAAAGATTTTATGTAAAGAAGTTGATAATAAGCAAAAGCTAGGAATTGTTGCTGGTCTTCCTGTTGCAACCTCCTCTGTTGCAGTAATTGAGGCCGGAGATGCAGCAAAAGATATTGCTAATTTAAAATAGTTTTTACAAATAAAATGCCAGGTCTTAGGATAGGAATAATTAGTGAAAGAGCAAAATAAAGATTAAAAATGGCAAAAACTCAAAAACCACAAAAACCGCAGCAAGAGAAAAGATCTGGAGGAACTAAAGGATCAGATCGGATTCTAGGGCAGACTGTGCCTGCTGTGGTTCAAGAGATTATTGGAAGAACTGGTTTTAGAGGCGAGATAACCCAAGTCAAGTGCTTAGTGCAAGAAGGTCGAGATAAAGGAAGATCAATGAGAAGAAATGTTAAGGGTCCTGTTAGAGTTAATGATGTTTTAATGCTTAGAGAAACAGAAATTGAAGCAAGAAGAATTAAATCTAAAGTGACAAAAGGAGCGTACACATAAAATGATTTTAGAAGATGTATCTGGTAATAGCCCAATTACTTCATTTGTAACTGGTGCAATAGAAGATGTTTTAACTGTTGATGAATTAATAGGGGTTTTTAGTAGAGTTCAAGATTTTGATTTTTTTGAAATTTCTGATGGTTATTTTCCTAGTGGCATGCTTGTTACTCATATGAGGACTCCTTTATTAAGAAATCATCATTTTGCATTTTCTGAATCTTCACATCCGAATTGCTATTTACTTTATGTTGAATGGAGAGGTAGTCAATATGCCTAGATGTGTTTATTGTGGGAAAATGTATGATATCCCAAAAGGATTAACTTATGTAAAAACCGATGGAACAATTAATTACTTGTGCTCTTCAAAATGCAGAAAAAACATGTTAATGAAGAGAAGAAAGGCTAGATGGGTTACAAAAAAGAAGAAAAATGAAGAGTCAAGAATAGCTCCTAGAATTAAGGTCCAAAAAAAGAAGAAGAAAATCATCAAGAAAAAGTTTTCTAAGAAGAGATAGTTTTTTGCATACAAATAATTAAAAAACAAGAATTTTATATATTTATATGGAAATGATAAAAAGAGTTGAAGTTGTTTTAATGTTTATTTTGCTTGTTGGATTTGTCCAAGCCAGTGAAATTTATGTTTTACCTTCAACTATTTCAATTGATCAGGGAAATAATTTTGTTGTTAATGTTACAGCAAATACTTTAGGTGATTCGAGTGACATTTATGCAATTCAACTTGATATTATATATGATCCTTCTATTTTAAGTGTTAATTCTGTTAATGAAGGAGATTTTTTATCTAGTGATGGTGCAACCACTATATTTAATTCAGGAACTTTTTCATCAGGAAAAATAAGTAATATTTATCTTGCAAAAAATGTTACAGAGGGCAGCCTTGATATTGGGGCTAGTGGAGAAGGAACTTTGTTTAGTGTTAATTTTACTGCGCTTAATTCAGGAACTTTAAACATTGGTGTTAGTGGTATTGTCTGGGTTAATTCTACAATAACAAACGATACAGTAGGAACTCTTATTCCTTTAATTACAAATGGAAGTGTGGTTGTTAATCAATCTCTTTTTTGTGGTGATGCAACTTGTAATAATGGAGAAACATGTTCAAGTTGTGCTAGTGATTGTGGAGCTTGTGTAGTAGATAATGGGGGAGGTGGTGGTGGAGGAAGTAGTGGGATTGTAACATTAAATATTACAAAAAATCAAACAAATATCAATACTACTAGTCCTGTAAATACTCAAACAACAAATACAAATGAAGTGTCTGGAAATAGTGAAGTTTTTTCAGGCGAGCAAGAAGAAACTAGTAGCAAAGGATTTTTGTCTTTGACTGGTCAGGTTATAGGAAATGCTGCAAAGAATATTGTGAAATCATGGGCATTTTATTTTGTTATAATTTTAATTACGATCTTTTTTGTTGTTAGTGTTCTTATCAGAAAATATAGAAAACATAAGGGATTAAACAGAGTATCGAAATATTAATTGGGGCGATTTTGAAAATTTAGGATATAAGATAATCAGTTATTCTACCCAAATATTTTTATAGGTGAATTTCTTAAATTAATCTATGAGGAAAAGAGGATATAGAAGTAAGGTTAGTTTGAATTTTATTTTGTTGATAGTTGTTTTAGTTGGATTAGCTTTAGTTCTTCTTGTTAATAGTGGATTTACAGGAAATGCTGTGAAAGCAGTCAAAAGTGTAGTTCAAAAAACAACTTCTGGAAAAACAATATCACAACCTGCGTGTATTTTTACTAATGAAATCTGTGATAATCTAGATAATGATTGTGATAAACTTGTAGATGAAGGGGGGGTTTGTATTAAATATACTTTATCTCCTAAAAGTCCATCTAGTTCAGAAAAATATACTACTTTTTTAGCATCAAGTGATCCTCCTGGGATAACTGATTTTTATGGTGAAGTAAAAATAGATGGTGTTGCAGCTCCAGTAGGAACAATGGTTGCAGCAATTACTACTGAGAATGTTGTTTGTGGAACATTTCAAGTCACTATACCAAATCCTGGAATTGGATTTTATGGATTTTTACATTGCAGTTGTGGAGGAGATACTAATTCTTGTAATGGACAAGATATAATTTTTGGAATTCTTCAAAATGGAAAAACAGAATATAAAATTGCAAAAAAAGTTGGTAATGCAATTTGGGATCAATCAATAAAAAGAGTTGATGTTAGTATAAATACAAAATGTTCTGATGGAACTTATTTTAACACTTGTGTAGCTGGAACTCGTAATAGGCCAAAATATTGTAATGAAATCTCAGCAAATTCTGGAAAGATTATTAATAATTGTCAGGCGTGTGGTTGCCCAGCTGAAATTAAAAACCCCAGTTATCCTGGTGTAGGACAGCCTAAGATGCTAAATTATGTTTGTTGCACTGGAGATACCTCTTCAAAAGGATATTGTTTTTTACAAAATCAAGTTAGATATGTTAATGGGGTGCTTGTTTGTCCTGAAATAAGGGGTGCAGATACACCTGGTGGAGAAAAGATTTAAAATGAAAAATAAATGGATTTTTGTTTTTGAAATTGTATTATTGGTTTTGATAGTAACAGGAATAGCAAGTCCTGCAAATACTATAGGGTTACCCACATTATCAACGCCTTCAACACAACAATCTTTTGTACAATCCCCCTCTGATCAAGAACCTCCTTCTTTAGCAAGTCCTATTTCTCCTACTACACCAAATTACATATTAAGCCCTAATGCTATTGAGTGTGGTGTTATCCCTACAGATGGGTGTTTTATTACACAATCTACAACTTTTACTACCGGAAACTATTTTTTTCCTTCAGGTATTTCTATCCTAGCAGACAATATTATTTTAAACTGCAACAATGCTGTGTTGAGAGGTAATGCGACAAAGATCTGGATTTCCGGAACTACAAGGTTACAAGAAATAGGTATTTTTGTTAATGGTACAAATGTAACTATTAGAAATTGTGAACTTAACAATTATTCTGAAGGAATAACTCCAATGAAATCAGGAGTTACCATTACGAATAACAGATTTGTTGATAATTTTGGGGGGATCATGGCTTTCGCTCCAAATACTTCTGTTATTTGGAACAACTTTTCTAATAGTAGTTATTATGCACTATTGATATCTCAAAATGGAACTACAATTATTCAAAACAATAAAGTTTTATCTGGAGGGGGTTTCTTTTTAGGCAGCACAAATATTTTGTATGTTCAAAATAATAGTTTTGAAAATGGTTTTCCAGATTTATATAGTCTTTATTTGAACTTGAGGAATGGAATTTCTACTCAAATCATTATAGCAAATAATTTTATGAGAAACAATTCTTTTGATTTAAGGGTTTTCAATGATGTCTCGTATGATAATGGAGATTATTTTAACAGATCCTCATTAAAAATTTATAATAATACTGTTATTGGGAAGGGAATAGCCTTAAATAAAGTGCAAAATGCTGAAATAATAAACAATTCGATTATTAATGCTAGTCCAACTAATTCTATTAGTCTTTCTAGCTCTAAATATATTCTAATAAAAAATAATTATATTAATAGTCCTTTTTCAGAATGGGGGATTACAGCAGGCATTCCTTATGGATGGAATAATCATCATATTACAATTATAAATAATTTTATCACAGGAGCTCAAGAAGCAGCAATACTCTTAACCGGGGATAATAATAATATCACTGGAAACACAATTATCTCTAATGGTGAAGTAGGAATTTGGTTAAATAATCAGAATACAAATTTCACTGTAAGTAATAATTATTTAGTAAATAATTCTAGAGCAGTACTAGTGGATATTTCATCATTTGGGGAAAACATTGCGGATGATGGTAATCATAATGGAGTTATTTATAACAACACTGCTATTAATAGCTCAATTTGTGGTTTTTGGTTAAGACAAAATTCAACAAATAATGTTGTCGAAAAAAACACAGCATACAAGGGTTATATTGGTATTTGTTTAGAATATAACCCAGATGGGAACACTATAATAAGAAATAACTTAACTTCTAATTCTTATTCTGGATTACATTTTTCTTCTTCATTAAATAATAAAGTATTTTTAAATAATATTTATGGAAATCCAAGATATCAAGTAGATGCACCTTCTGCAATAGAACTTTCATATTTGGGAATTGGAAATTATTGGGGGAGAACAACTCCTCCTTGTTTTGTTGCAGGAACAGATTCAAATAGAATAGATGTCATTGATAGTAATCCTTTTTGTGGTTCTCTTCCTAATAGTTCGATAATTATCCCTTTTAATAATTTTGGCTGGTATTTTTTTGGAAGTAATATTATTCCAATTAATACTACCACTAGCAAAATTCTTAGTCCAATTGCTGGAAGTTATGAAGTTATTCAATCATATATTGGAGGGGTAAATAGGCAATACAAACCAACTAATCCTCCTTTTTTAAATACTTTAACAAATATGTATCCTTGGGATGGATATTGGTTAAAATTCACTTCATCGTCTCTTAAAGAATTGATTATTGTTGGGGATAAAGTTACAGGATGTAATCCATTAACACTAGGAATTACTCCGGTTAATCAACACTGGATTGGATATTGGGTTAATCAAACACAACCTACTGCAAGTGCTTTAAGTTCAATTGCTGGAAATTATGAACTTGTTAGAACTTATGAAAACGGAGTGTGGAAAACTTATAATCCTGCACTACCTCAATTCTCTGATTTATTAGAAATGAAACCTGGTCAAGCATATTTAGTAAAGATGATTAATCAAGATAATTTAGATTATCTTTGTGGATGAATTTTTATAAAGGATCTTTTGTATATAACAAAATGAAGAGAAAAATTTTTATCTTTAGTATATTTTTTTTACTTAGTTTAACTTGTGTTAGTGCACAAATAACTGGAACAGTTAGAAATTCTTTAAGTTCTCCTTTACAAGGAGTTGTTGTTGAAGCATGGCAAACAGATAACCTTATTACTAGCACAACAACTAACTCTCTTGGACAGTATACATTGGCTGGTTTAACTAATGGAATTCAATATACTGTTAGAGCATATAATTTTACTCAAACTTCAAATAAAAATTCAGATCCTCTGCAGTGTTGGGATGAAGACCATGTTGGGTTTATCCCCCAAACACAGAATATTGTAGACCCTGCAACAAATATAAATTTTAATTTAAATTCCTTGCCTATTATTAATATCTCTCAATATTTTGCACAATTTTATGGGTTAGGTTCTACTTTTAATAATTATTTTTTAAGAAAAGGAGATGTTATAACAACAAGGGATACACAAGGAATCACAAATGGATTAGGGATAAATTGTTGGAGTGATAATCGGGGTTGGTATGTTTTATATGCTTTTGGAGATGATTCTGGAACTATACCTGATGAAGGATCTTTAAATGGAGAACTAATTAATTTTTATATAAATGGGGTTTTAGCAATAAATACTTCTGGAACAAGAGATTGGTATCAGGGAGGTGGAGGAAACACAGAAATTTCAACAAGCGGTGCTGCAGCAACATGCACAATTACAAATGCTTCTTGGAATCAGGGCACAGCCACACAAGGCCAAATTATTAATTTATCTATTGATTCAACTGGATGCAATGGTCAAGAAATTTTATTTACAATAAGAGAAGGAGGAATTGTGAGTAGGGGCAATGCAGTAGTGCAACCCTTAACAGCAACAGTAGATTATACTGGGATTGCAACAACAACTTGGATTGCAGAGTGGGTTAATGATGCTGGCGGAGGAGATACAAATCCTCCAGAATATTATTTTATAGCTTCACTTGTAAGTAATTCTTCAAATAATTTAAGTTCTGCTACTCTTAATAATTTTTTACTAACTTCACAACACACAACTTCACCAATAATCTCAAATGTAAACCTAAATATTTTTGGGGATAATGCAATTATAACATGGAATACAGATGAACCTTCAACTTCTCAAATTGATTATGGGAAAACTATTTCATATGGATCAAATAAAATCAATAATACTCTTACCTATACCCCCCTTGTTGTATTAAATAATTTAGATTTAGATGTGACTTATTATTACAGAATTATTAGTACAGATGCTTATGGAAATACTAATAATACAATTAACAACTCATTTATCATAACTAGTCCTGCTACAATAACCCTTCAAGAAGGAATATATAGGTATTATTATGGTGTAAAAGATACTTATTTATATTCACAAGGTAATTTGGATATTGGAGGGTTGCAAGATATAAAGGTTGGAGAGAGATTAGCTAATGGAGATATTTCTTATCCAATATTATGGTTTAATACTTCTGTTATTGGTTCTAGTGCAACTATTGTTTCTGCACACTTGGATTTAAACATGTTTGAAGTTTCAGAGGGAACTAACAATGTTATTGCAGAGTTATATAGAGTTATTAGACCATGGGGCACTCAAGGAACAGGAACAACTGGGCCTGCTCCAATAGGAATTGTAACCTGGGATTATAGTTTTTATAATACAACTTCGTGGGGAATTCCTGGTGCAGGACAAACTGGAGTAGATAGAGAAGCAACACCACAAGATCCAATAACTTTTACTTCGACAAGTCCTTTTGGATGGTATTCTTGGGATCTTAATTTAAGCATGATTGGAGAGTGGATTCTTAATCCATCTCAAAATAATGGGATTATAATAAGATCAACTCCATCTGGAATAGCAACTAGATATAGATTTAGATCTTCAGAATATACTACTACCCTGGGAGATAGACCAAAACTTGTTATAACTTTTACAAAAGGAGGAGCTACAATTTGCTCTGATATTAACAGTGATGGTAGAATTAATATTATTGATTTAGCGATTGTTATTTTTAATCAAGGAAGAAATTCAGGACAACCCAACTGGATAAATTATGATCATTTAGATTTTGATAGCAATGGGCAGATCAATTGGGTTGATGTTAGTTATGTTAGAAACAGGATTGGTTCTACCTGCTAAAAGGATAAAATAGAATAATTTATAAATATGTTTGAATAATTATATAATATGGTGAAAAAGAGGGCTGGTTTATCTAATATAGTTTTAATTTTAATAATAATTACTGTAGTATTAATTGCTGTTGCCTCATTAATATATATCTTTACCACAGTTAAAGGTGCGCGTATTTCTGGAAATTATGCATCCTGCATTACAAACTGTGTTGAAATAGCTACTTATTGTCCTGGAGCAGATTGCAGAGATTCTGCAGACAATAAAATTGAATGTGATTGTGAAGGTTACACGCGCGAGTGTATGAGATGGTGTTTTGGCGCTGTTTCTAGAGATGCTCCTTCTAAATCTATCCGATAGATTTTTAGTTATTTTTTATTAATAATTTTTGGAATATAAACCTTAATAAATAGTTTTTTCTTATAATATGTGTAATAAAATGGTGAAATTAAAAGGGTTGGTCTTTGTGTTTTTAGCTGTCTTAGTTATTATTAATTTTGCTAGTAATATCTCTGCCTTATGCCCTGATGCAAACACCGACGGAAATGTTAATGTTATTGATTTAGCAATTGTTATATTTAATCAAGGACATAATCCAGTAACTGAACCAAATTATGCACATTTGGATTTTGATGAGAGTGGTGGTATGATCAATTGGGATGATGTTAACAGGGTTATTGGTAGGATGGGGGGAAGTTGTTGAAGTGAAAAAAATATTTTTATTAGGATTTGGAATTTTGTTGTTAGTTGCACTTGTTAGTGAAGTCTATGCTGTTCCTACGCAAATACATTCCACAGGAACAGGACTTATTACTATCCCCCGATATAAAATGTTTCAATCTCAAAATAATCCAAATGAAATTTGGATAGCTTTTCCAGCAGGAAGTAGTAATAATAATTTTATTAAAACAATCGATGGTGGATTAACTTGGAATGCAGCAAGCACGTCTATGGTTATTCAAGGTTATCTTTCAGATCATTGTAGTGTTGGAGGAGATGAATTAGGAAATGTATATGTGGTGGATAGAGCTAATGGTTTTCTCCTTGATGGATGTGTTGGAGGAGGCCTTTATGTATTTTTTAGAAAAGTAAATTATCCTGGTGAGAGTGTTTCTGATTTTGGGCCTCAAACGTGTCTTAATGTTGCTTTTCCAGGAATTAATTATTATACCCCAAATATGCTTGTTTATAATTCTACCCATTCTTGGGTGATCCAGAGAAATTCGGGATATGCAGCAGGAAATATTTATTCTGTTAGAACAACTAATGGAGGAGCCACTTGGAGTTCTCCTCAATTGGTCTATAGCAGTGGTGCAACAGATGTTAGAATAGGTTCTTTGATTATTGACAATAAACCCGCTGTTATTTTGCATTATAATTCTCAGGTTGGAAACCCTAATCGGGATTATCAATATTTTATTTGGGATTTTACAACAAATCAATTTGTGCAAAATCCAGATTCACTTATTGTTAGTGGAGAATCTACAGGAGATTTTAGAGAATATTCTATGAGTTATGTTAATGGAGAATTACATTTGGTTTATAATGATGATTGGAGATATTTAAAACATGCTTGGAAAGAATACAATAATGGAGTAGGAACTTGGAATTATGAAAATATAGAATTGTTGTCTTATAATCCTGGTGATTGGCATGCTTCTTTTTCAAAATATGGAAATACATTATATTTATTTTATGTAAGACAAGAAACTCCAACTGATGGGGTGAAAAATGTTTATTATCGAACATGGAATAAAACAACTCAATCTTGGAGTGCTCCCACTAGTCTTACTACAAGTGTTGGGGATTATGAGTTTCCACATGGACCAGCAGTTGTAAATCCTTCTTCAACCTTTATCCCAGTGATTTGGAATCAAGGGGGGCAAATTTGGTATGATGCTATTCCTACAACAGTTATTCCAACCCCAATAACTGTCGACGCTAATTTTGACAGTGCAAGAATTGAAAATCCTGTTGTTAGCGGAAACACTGTTAATTTTACTCTTTTTGATGATACTACTGGTTATTATTACTGGATGAATTTTAAGGTTTCTAATGTTCAAGGAAAAACAGTTACATTTAATATTTTAAATGCTGGAGGTTCTCCTTTTTTTTCAAGTGGAGAAGCTAGCCCTTTTAATCGAGTTGTTTATAGTTGTGATAATGGTGCAACGTGGGGTAGAATCACAAATAGAGTTTTTACTTCTACAACTTACACTTTTACACAAACCTTTTCTTGTAATGAAGCACAAATAGCTACGTTTTTTCCATTTTCTTATACAGATATGCAGAATTATGTCAGTGCAGTAGGTGCAAGTTCTTATGTTAATCATGAGGTTATTGGAACAAGTGAAGAGGGACGAAACATAGATTATATTAATCTTACAAATCCTGCTATTTCTAATTTTGGCAAGACACATGTCTTTATTGTTTCTAGGCAACATGCACAAGAATTACCTTCTTCTTTTATGTTAAAAGGGATGGTTGATTTTTTAATTTCTAGTGACCCTATTGCTGTTTCTATGAGAGACAGGTTTGTGTTTCACATTATTCCAATGATGAACCCAGATGGAATCTATCACGGATTTACGCGAGCAGATTCTGATGGTTCTAATATGAATCGATTGTGGGATACTTCTATAAGTCAAGAAGTGAACTTGGCTAAAACAAAAATAGATGAAATAAATTCTTTGTATGGGGTGGACTTGTTTATGGACTGGCACGGGCAAATTTGGGATTTAATTCCTAGCTATCTCATGTTTGAACAAACTGGTTATCCAATAAATTATGATTTTTATAGTAATTTATCTTATTTCACTAGTATTAATGATTATAATTTTGGATCTGGCTCATATTTAACTAATACTAATATCTCTGCAAGATATTATTTAAGTAGAGGAATTAATTCAATGACTATTGAGCCATCACCACATTATATGACAAACACACCTTCTTTTGTTCTTTGGGCAATTAATGATTTAATTCAGAATGGTGTTGGTATTGCTTATACTTTTGATGCTGTTTTTAAAGACACTTCAATTTGTCCAGATGCAAATAATGATGGAAAAGTGAATATAAAAGATTTAGCGATAACGATTTTTAATCAAGGAAGAAATGCTTTAGATCCAAATTATGCACATTTGGATTTTGATGAAAGTGGTGGTACGATCAATTGGGATGATGTTAACAGGGTTATTGGTGGATTTGGAACTACTTGTTTAGATTATAAGGGTTTAATTAGATATGATGGGAATCCTG
>Ga0180009_10007033_pt1 | contig 11639 bp, 14 predicted proteins | sample OS_PC_MetaG_FD_123537 | JGI IMG/M metagenome (GOLD analysis project Ga0180009, IMG submission 123537) | Groundwater microbial communities from the Aspo Hard Rock Laboratory (HRL) deep subsurface site, Sweden - OS_PC_MetaG | ecosystem: Environmental > Aquatic > Deep subsurface > Groundwater...
GCCCAAGAGCGTTCGATGGGTCATGCACCGCGGATTGGCGCTCGATCCTGGAGCCTTGCGAAGTCTTGCGCGTGAAGCGAGGGGGCACGCGTGAACGTACTCGTTCTGGGCGGCACCGGGTTCATCGGTCGACCCCTGGTCCACGCTCTGGCCGATCTCGGACACGATGTCGGGGTGTTTCACCGAGGTCGAACCACGAACCAGGTGGAGGGTTGCGTGCCTCTGCTTGGCGATCGGAACAGCGAGGCGGACCTTCGCCGTGCTCTGAGTCGCTTCGCGCCCGATGTCGTGGTGGATCTTCTGGCCCGCACGCAGGCCGAGGCGGAGCTCGCCGTGGAGGCCATGCGGCACCGACCGGCGCACGCGATCGTGATAAGCAGCATCGATGTGTACGAGGCGTACGAGCGACTCGGCGGCCACGGCAACACCGTGAGTCAGCTTCCGCTGGGTGAAGACGCTCCGCTTCGCACGACACGGTTTCCGAGGCGTCGCCCAGGCGAGAGCCAACCGGCATGGGAGCACGATTACGACAAGACGCTGGTCGAGAAGGTCTATCAGGCGGCGCACCAGCCGTGGACGATTCTACGCCTCCCGTTCGTCTACGGACCCGGTGACTACCGCAAACGCCTCTCGCCCTACGCGGAGGCCGTGGCTCGCGGAGCTCGGAGGATCCTGATCCCTCACGACAAGGCCGACTGGCGCTGCACGCGTGGCTTCGTCTCGGACATGGCGCGCGCCATCGCTGCAACCGTCGAATGCGAGGCGGCAAGACAGAAAGTCTTCAACGTCGGTGAGCCGGATGCGCTCACCGAGCTCGCGTGGGCCCGGGCAATCGTCGATGTTGCTGGCTGGCATGGCGAGGTCGCGGTCGACCAAGCACGAAACGGCCGGTGCGCATGGCAACAATCGTTGGTGGTAGACACGCGCCGGATTCGACGCATCGTTGGGTATCAGGAGGGTCGTTCGACAAGGGAAGCGCTGGCCGAGACCTGGCGGGCGCTGGTGCGGACTGCGCCGTAGCTCCTCCCGAGCTGGTCTCGACCACCATGCGATCCACGCTCTCGGGCCCGTACACCCGAGCGAGGGTCGACCAACCGGCGACGAGGTAGAATAGACCGCAGGCGGACAGCGCTACGGGAACCCCCACGTTCGACCAGAAGCGACCGAGGTCCAGCAACCAGGCCGGCCCTCGATGGTACGTGGCGAATTCCTCCGTGGCACGGCGTCGAATGCGCGCATCCACAGGCTTCGGCAGCGGAGGAACGGGCAGCGTGCGAAGCTGTTCGAGCAGCGAATCGCGGTTGGGATCCGTCATGGCTTGCCCCCCTGATCGACGCGTAGGTCGGCCACACGCGCGTCCGTCCCGGCTTCGAGGTGCTTGGCGAGTTGGCTTCGAGCGCGGGACAGACGTTGGCGGACGGCGTCGGGTTGAATGCCGAGCACCGCGGCGACCTGTCCTGTTTCGAGCCCTTCCACGACCACGAGCAACAACACCTCGCGAAGCGCTGGTGAGAGTCGTTGGATGGCGGCTTCGACGTGAGCTTGCGTTTCACTCAACGCGTATTCCTCGTCTGCGGCAGGCGCGAGCTCGTTTTCCACGGCCCGCAGGCGATCGAGGCGAAGGAGATCGAACACCGCCCAGCGTCGCCAGCTTCGATGGCGATTGCGCGCGACCGTGAAGAGCCAGGCGGCCAGATCCGTTTCGTGGTCCAGGCGATGAGCATTTCGCGCGAAGGCCAACCAGGTGTCTTGGAGCAGATCTTGCGCAACGGCGGGATTGCCGCTGAGCCGTAGGAGGAAGCGATGGAGCCGCGGGCAGTGGTGGTCGTAGACCTGTTGAAAGGCGCGCAGATCGCCATTTCGCAGGTCATCGAGCTTGGGCTTCCGGTCCACCACCCTATTAACACGCACGAGCAGGCAGGGTGTGACAACGAACAAATCATGTCACGACCGTCGGTCCCGTGCGTGCTCCCAAGTGTAGCGTGTCCAAAGCGCTGCCCTCACCCACGGCTGGGGCGTCGTAGGATTCCCAGATCGAACTTTGGACACGCTGCACTAGTCCCAAATCAAGCGATGTTCGAAGAACGAAGCTTGGTTGGGGCTAATTCGAGCCGACAGGCGAGCGTTTTGGGGTGAGCCGCGGCGATCGCGGCGAGGGGGCTTTGCGAAAGCCCCCTAAGAAGAACCTAGACCCAAAGCAGCGCGAAGCGCTTGATTTGGGACTAGTGAACCTCGACAGGAGCGAAGCAGATGAACCCGATGCAATTCATGATCGAAGGCGGATTTGGGATGTGGCCGGTGCTGGTGTTCGGTCTGTTCGCGCTCGGCGCAGCGGGACGCTACGCGTGGCGCCCGCAGAAAGGGCGGCTCGGCTTCGTCGCCGGCATGCTCATCACGACGCTGAGCGCCGTGGTCCACGCCACTTGGACCGACGTGGGTTCGGTGTTCCACTATCTCGAGAGTGTGGATCGAGCCTCGGATGCTCAGTTTTCCCGAATCTTGATGGAGGGGCTCAAGGAGAGCACGCGCCCAGGCGCGCTCGGAGGCATGTTGATCACCCTTGCGTTGCTCGTCGTCAGCATTGGCCTGCACCGCGCACACGCGCGCGCCGACTGAGGTAGGATACCCATTTTGGTAGAACTTCTCGTTGCATCGCGCGTACGCATGAGCGCAACGAAGGGACCCACGCATGGCAAGACCGACCCGACCCGAAGTGGCGCTCGTATCCGCGGTAACCGCGCTGTCCTGCAACGGTCCCCAGCAACGCCCCCCCCAGGAATCCGCTCCCGTCGCGTCGGTGGTCGTGGTCCCCGCCGCCCCAAAGGGCAGCGAGGCCAGCGTCGTGGAAGAACCTCAGAATGGGGGCAGCGATCGCGCCGAGGTGTTGGGCGCAAACGAGACCTGGGCTCGGTTCAAGGTCCTCTGGCGAAAGCTGGACGATATTGAGCCCAAGGGCGGCTCAGGGATGCCAGGCGCCGGCGCCTACGCTGGAAGCATGGACTCGGCCCAAGGACAGGCCCTGTCCGAGGACGCGGATCGACTGCTGCGCAAGCTCGAGGAGGACCTCTTGCTGACCACGGCCGAAGCCAGGTTCCTGCGCCAGATCACCAACCTGCGCATTCAAAACCTGGTCCGCGGCTTCACCCACTTGATGATGATGCACAGGATGCCTCCACCCTACACCATGGACAAGGCAGCTTCCGTCGAGCGACTCGAACGCAAAATCGACGAGCTCATGGCGCTTCGCAAGGAGGGCAAGATCGGATCGAGCGAGCTTCAACTGTCCCTCGGGGCGATCCAACGCGAGGCCGTTACGGCGTACGTGCTCGGCTCCCTGGGACACCGATTCGAGCGGATCGCCGGGCTCCCCACGACCGACGGCGAAGCCATGTTGAAACACCTCGAGCGACGCGTCGCCGAAGCACGGCAAGACGGTGGCCTTGACGATGAGGTTCGGCTCGTCGAGGAAGCACGGCCCCTGGTACCGGCGATCCGAGAGCTCATCGTTGCGCTCGAGCAGTAGGGCGCGAGCCGAGCTTGCCTCGATCCGCGCCGAGCTATTTGGTGATAGCCTGCATGCCATGATGCGCCGCACAAAACTGGCCTTGGCCGTGATGGGGTTTGCGCTGCTGGTGTCTTCCTGCTGCAAGAGCAAGGCGGACAGCGACGTGCCTCCGACTGGTGTCTTCACTCTTACGGGTGTGAGGGTCGAAGCGCCCAATCGTCCCTCGACGCCGGACTGGGAGGTGACCTACAAGCCGGGTCGGGTCGAGTACAGCCCGAGCCACAAGATGAGCCCCAAGCCCGGCTCGATGACGTTGCGGTTCGAATGGACCAATCCTCCCAGCGAGATTGCCCCAGGCGAGGTCTGGCCAATCACCGGCACGGCGCGTGTGGTCGCGAGCGACAACCCACTGAATTGGGCAGGCACCCTGGATGCGCGAGACCCGGAAGGGTCGTTGTTCCCTCTCAACTCAGTCGGTGGGAGCCAGGTCACGGTTGGGTCACCCAGCCCGGCTGGACACTTCGTGACGCTCGCCTCGACCAAGAAGTGCGTGGGCGGAGGCGCTGACTTCGAGCTGCATATCAGTGCCCCTACTGGAAACAAGGACTGGTCTGCTGACTACTATTATCAGTACAAGTGGAATCCGTAGTAGGCGCCGCTCCCATGCAATCGGCCCCGCCGCCCATCAATAACGCGCTGTTCCTTCCGGGAGCATTGAACCAGAGCTGGCTCCTCTTCGAAATCACACGCGGCTGCAACCGCTCCTGCGTCTATTGCTACAACCCCGATCGCCAGGGCCCCCGTGCACCCGACCTGAGCGCATCTCGATTCGAGTCGCTCCTGGATCGACTGTTCGACAACGGTCCTCCAAGAGGGGTGACCATCATTGGGGGAGAGCCGCTGCTGGTCCCTCAGCTCGATGACGTGATTCGAGGTTTCGCGCGGCGCGGCTTGAAAGTAGGGCTGTCCACGAACGGGCTGTTGCTCGACAGGGCCCGAATTGAGGCGCTGCTCAAGGCGGGCGTTGGAGGCTTCGAGGTTTCCCTGGACAGCTCCAATCCCGCCACCCACGGAGTGCTCACCGGCGCCGGAGGAATCGAGCAAGTACGAGAGGCGCTGGCAGCGCTCGCCCTCGCCGAGGTCCCCGTCTCCGTCGGAGCCGTCCTGACGCGCCCGGCGCTTGCCGGGTTGGACGACTTGCTGAGATTGTGTTTCGCCCTCTCGGTGGGGCGCATCGTGCTGGCCCAGTTCGCCCCGGTGGGCCAAGCCCGTGCGGCCGAGCTATGCCCATCCCCGAAGGAGCTCGCGACGGCGCTCGAGCTCGCCAACCAACGCAGCGCCGACCTGGGTATGCAAGTGTGCATTGGGCTGCCCGTCGAACCTTGCCGACTCGATCGCGATCGCTTTGCCCACCTCGTATTCGAGGCTTGTCGCTGCGGCATCGACAAGTGGGTGCTCGAGCCCAACGGCAATGTCCGGACCTGTGAGCTCGCGGAGACCTCCGTCGGCAACCTGTTCGAAACGCCGTTCGGCGAGCTCGTCAGCTCGGAAACGGTGGAGCAGTTTCGGAGGAATCACCGTACAGAGTGCACAACCTGCCCGGACTGGGACGTTTGTGGGGGAGGCTGTCGATTCCTCCGATGAAACTACACAGCTCCAGCTTGGGTCGGCACAAGAACGGCGTGCCTTGTCGAAGTGCAGAAACTAGCGTCTATTGTTGGGATGATGATCGTGGGGACGATAATTGGGTGTCGAAGGATTCGGTATCCGGCCCGTCAGTGTTCAGCGGTCGCGGATGGACATGCCCCACGTCCAGTTGCGAGGCACGAAGTAGCCGGCCTGGTTGAGCAGCACGGCATAGCGCTTGAACTCCGCGTGTGTCTCCAAGGTACAACCGTACGACTCTCACCCTTGCTGCGTCCCGATGCAATACCCCGACGACTGCGCTGTGTCTTTTTGGAGGGAATACGGGCAAACCGACGGGTAGGGCGCCTCTACCAGGCGCCGGCGCCTGAGAGCCCGCGGCAACTCATGGGAAAGCCCACCGCAAGGGCGGGCTTGCTTCATTCCGCGAAGAGTCGCGTGCGTCGTGCAGAGGCATGGATTGGATTCGAGCGGTCGTTTGACCCTGTTGCGCTCTGGGTGAGCCCGCCCACGGCGCGGGCTTTTCCAGAAGTTGGCGTGGGCTCTCAGCCCGCGCAAGGCGACTACTGCTCAGACTCGTCGTCGATCCGGGCTCGGATCCGTTTTGAGACGGCCTCTATCCACTACACGGCAGTTGAACGACGCCTCCACGTTGGTGGTCAGGAATACGCCCCCGTGTGACGCGCGGCCAGGCCGCCATCACGACTTCGGAGCAAAGTTGACGGTGAAGGAGACCTCCGCGCGCCCGCGAGGCGGTGGGTCGAACCGCATCGCACGTGCCAGCCCGACGACACAATCGGCGCACGTCCCAAGATTTCCCCGCACGGAATGCCGGATGCCAGCGACATCTCCGCCGCTGTCGAGCGTCAAGTGCAGTTCCATACTTCCCGCAGCGTCGAGATTGGCCTTGAGCTCCCTCTGGTAGCAGCGACGGAAGTGCGAGAGCACACCTGCAGTCTGGCGCGACGCGCTCGGTGGAGAGACGGCGGACACTTGGACGCTCACCGTCGGTCGATCCATGTCGGGTTGACTGAACCCGAGACACGCGGTTGCGCTTCCGTGGTCAAGGTCCTCGAGACGACGGGAGGGGGCTGAATTCGACGGTGCAGGGTCGGACAACGCAGACGGGGCAGACGGAGTGGCGCCCCTGGAAGCGTCGGTTTCACAGCACGACAGCGACGGCAGCCCGAGGAGCGTTGCAGTCAAGAACGCCTTTCGCCGCGAGAGGATCACGTCCCGAATGCGGCGTTCGCTATGCTCGGAAGGCACGTTCGCGACACGCCCGCGAGGCTGATCGGATCTCCGCTGGCTCATCGTGCACAAGACTGAATCCGCGCGCGCGCCACGTCCAGCCATTCGGACAGGCGCCACCCTTTCCGCGTAGAAACAACCTCTGAAGCCACGGTTGTGCGCGCCTTCGGCACGGGCTCAATCGCATTCTCGGTTGCTTCGTCGTCGAGAGTCCCGCCCCCACCCCGATGAAGATCCTTGAAGCCGTCGAACGGTCCATCGATTCAATCGCTCGGCGGCGCGGCGCGAACCTGTGGCCGATCGAGCTCAGGGGGCCTTGCTGAAAAGGATCGCTTCCGGGGGGTTGCGCTTGGGGAAACAGGGACACAGATGGTTAGGCAAGTCATGGCAATCGTCCGTTTTCTTGATCCCCCGAGTCACGTGGACGTCCCAGTCGGCTCCACCGTTCTCCAAGCCGCGAGGGCCTCAGGCGCTCCCATCGGCTCAACCTGCGGCGGCGCATGCGCGTGCTCTGGCTGCCACGTCATCGTCGAAGCTGGAGCCGAGGCCCTTTCCGAAATGGACGATGATGAGGAGACCATCTTGTCCACCGCATTCGGGATCGGCGAGCGGTCACGCCTCGCATGTCAGGCCACCATCGAACAACGCGGCACGGTGACCGTGCGAGTCACGCCGGAGACCCGCCAGGCGTTCGAAGAGCTCCACGCTCGCGCGGGGTGAGCGCCGACTCGATGAAGCACAGATGATTCGCCTTGAACGGCGTCCGCAGGTGGTTCTGCACCGCTCGAACCGCCTCGTGCTTGAAAAACCGACGATCCATCCACCGTCGCGCCTCACTCCGCGGATGGGACAGACCGCAGCGAAAGTCCTCGTAAAGCGATAGGTCGGCGTCGCTTCCAAACGGAAACAGGTCGGTGATGCCGTAGCGTCCCGGCATGCGATGCATCGGGCTGCCCAGCGGAAGGTTGAGAAGAGCCGGGTTGATGGCGTGGATTTCGCCGTGGCTTCGCTCGATCATCGCGAGCGTCAGCTCCCGGTCATCGTCTGTCTCGGTCGGCAGGCCGAATAGCAGGTAGACGTGGTTGAGAATGCCCGCGCTGGACGTGGATTCGAGCACACGCCGTATCCGGTCCGGATCCGTTCCCTTGCCGGTTTGATCGAGCAGTCTTGGGGAGCCGGTCTCCACGCCCAACTGCAACATCGCACAGCCACCTTTGAACAGGTGCGTTGCCAAGGCCGGATCCGCAAAGGCATCCTCGACGCGGACGAACCCATGCCAACGGATGGGGAGACGATCGCGCCGGATGACGTCAGCAATGTGCTCGAGCGCGCGAGGATCGACCGCGGAATCGGTCCAGTGCACCATGGCGCCATGGGGAAAGCGATTGGCCACTTCGCGTAGCCAGTCACCGAGCGCCGTGAGCTCGCAAGGTTGGTGGCGACGGTGCAGGTGGTCGGGACAAAACGAGCAGCGACGCCAGTAGCAGCCTCGCCCAACGGCGGCTGGAACGATGGGGGTCGGCGTCATGTAGCTGGACCACGGGGCGACCAGCAGATCGGGGGCAAGCGGTGCACCATGTGAGATCTTCGAACCGCTGGCCCCCAGCCGTGTTGCCATGGCCTCGAGGTCATCGTCGTCGCCAGCAACCACCTCGTGAAAGAGCGAGAACGGGTCCCCCGACAGGTCGAAGCCGGCCGACATCCAACACGCCACGAGCGGTCCCCCCACCCATCGCGTCCACGCAGGCCGATGCTCGGCCAGGAGCCTGGCGATTCGAAACGCGGCGGGAGCCTGCTGCTGGAACGTCAACGAGATGGCCACATGGGTCGCGCCGAACCTGTCGAGGGCGGGGATGAGCTCCTCCAACACGTAGGCGTCAAACGGCCCAGGTCGGGCAGCAAACCAGGAAAGTGTTGCCCGCGACTCCACGCGCCGTCCGTCAAACCCGATCATGGCAACGCCGAGGCGTACCTCCGGAAAGGGAGCCGCCGCCAAGCGAAGCGCTTGTTCGAGCTCTCGGACCGCCGAGGTGTACACGCGCCGATCCGCATAGGTGGCTGAACGGCGAAGCGGTGGGTCCTTCGACGCGACAGAGCGCGCGGCCTGATGCCATGCGACCGCGCGGTCCTCGGGCATCGCACGGAGATTCTCGCCCAGTACCTCGAGCGACAGCGCATGATCATGCCACCCGATCGAAGCGTCGATCCAGTGGGCGTCGATACCCAAACTGCGCAGACAACGCGACGCGGCAGCCGCAGACAGACCGGGCTCGGAAGGCTTCGCCAAGGGAGGCGTCAGGAATACGACGGACATAGGCGCGTCACCGAAGAACGTTACTTCTCGCCTTCCGGCTTCAGCGCCACGACGAGCGTTCCCCCCACGCTCGGTGTGAACTCGTTCTCCGTCGTCACGTAGCCTGGTGCCGAAACCACCAGCTTGCGGGGTTCATTCGACTTCGGGTAGCGCAGCTTTCGCGACGTGACGACTTCGCCATCGATGGCCACGACCGCTGTTTCCGGCGTTACCTGAAGCACCAACGTGATTGAGTTGTCGTCGGCCCGATTCGACGCGGAGACCAAGGGCGAGCCAGTATTCGTGGGGCCCAAGGACGCGGTTGGGACCGACGAAGGCACGGCGGATCGATCGGCGGACAACCGGTAGCCCGCGTAGCCCAATCCGCCGAGGACGACGACGGCGCCGATGGCGACACCGATCCACACGGCCGCTCCCGAGCGTTCCGCTGCGTCGTCGTCGTGATCGTCATACTGGCGGGTGCTGGAGCGTTGGGACCACGGTGGCTGCGGACGAGGGGGCGGCATGGGTTGAGTTGGCGAATGCCCCATGACCTCGGCCGCGGGGTCTTCGGGTCTGGGCTCTGGGCGATACTCCGGCGGAAGCGCTTCTTCAGGATCCTCAGTGAGCAGGTTTCTAAGTGAGAGATCCTCTTGTTCGGCCTTCGGTGCGATGGGCGCCGCGTTCAGTGTCCGTGCCGTGGACGGGTTCTGGTCCTCTACGTCTTCGCTGACCTCGAGTAACAGACGGGAAGTTGGCTCGTGGGCAAAGGGGCGAAGGAGCTCCACGAGCTCCGGGACGCTGGCGGGTCGCTTGTCGGGGGACTTCTCGAGGCACTGCAGCACCACTCGCTCGAGCCCCGCGGGCGCGTGCGGCGCAGTCTCGCGCAGCTTCACAGGCGAGTCAGCGACCACCGCCGCACACACGCCGGAAAGAGACTCACCGCCAAACGGTGTCGCCCCGGTGATCAGCTCGTGCAGAATCACCCCGAGGGACCAGATATCGGACCGCTGATCGACATTGCGGGCGCTGCGCAGCTGTTCCGGCGACATGTAGTAGGGCGATCCCATGGTCGCTTGCGTCGAGGTGATGTTCGCAGCTTCCGGCGAGCTCCAAAGGGCGTTCGTGATCTTGGATATCCCGAAGTCGAACACCTTGACGATTGGTGTTCCGTCCTTGCGATGGGTGAGGAACAGGTTCGCGGGTTTGAGATCCCGGTGCACGATTCCTCGGTCGTGCGCTTCCTCCAGCGCCACGCACGCCTGCAAAACGAAGCCCACGGCCTCCCCCGGCGAGATGGGCCCCTCCTGTTCAAGGAGTCGCCCTAGGTCCACCCCCTCGAGGTACTCCATCACGATATACGGCGTGGAATCTTCGAGCATCGCTACGTCGAGGATATGCACGACATTTTCGGAAGGGATCGTCGAGGCCGCGCGCGCCTCCCGCATGAACCGGGTCACCCACTCCTTGCGCTTGGCGTGCTCGGGAAGCAGGAGCTTGATGGCGACGTGCCGGCCCAGATGCAGGTGCTCGGCTTCGAGCACGTAGCCCATCCCACCTTTGCCCAGCAGACGAATGACCCGGTACTTGCCCCCAAGGATCTGACCTTCCTTGTAGGGGACCTCAAAGAAGGAATCTCTCCTTGATTTCCCAGCATCTTCGCCGGTGGGCATTGTGGAGAGAGTGTATCCGAGACGTAGACGGACCGCAATCGGCGGTCAGGGAGCGTTCAAACGCAGGGAACGCCCAAGCCGCACATGCTTTCCAATCCGCACGACGAATTGATCAGCAGGAACAGCCTGCGCCTCGCACCAACTCGCCGGCCGCGTCGACGCGGGCCTGGGCGCGCTGACACCGGTCTTCATCGTCGCCCGAGAGGCGGCAGATTCCATCCGCGGAACGGCGCATCGAATCCAGCGCACGACACGCTCTGTCGCATGGCCGTTCACTGCTTTCCAACTCCACCGCTCGGGAGGCGCCCGTCGCGGTGGGTGACGGCGGGCTGGCAGGGGGCGGTGCATCGGGCAGCGCTTCCTCCTTTGGCGACTCCGCCAGGCTGACGAGGGATCGCAGGCTGTCTTCTTCGCGGGCGAGAGCTGCTTCCAGCGAGTCGATGTCCTCCGGTTGGGACGCTGGCGCAATCGAGGCGGGCTGGGAAGGTGCCATCGGCGCCTCCGGTGATTCGGGCGCGACCTGTTCGCTTCGAGCTGCACACCCCATCGAGCCTGTCAGTACGAGCACTGCGGAGATTGTCCACAACGGGTTGGGCCGATGCATGGCGCAAGCCTACACCGGACCCGCAATCTTGCGAACGAGGATGTTGTCTCCGGCCCTGGCATTGTGAATTGTTATCTAGTGCTAGACCTAGACCTAGACCTAGACCTAGACCGAGTCCTGCAGCGTGCGCCGAAAAACGGGTGGCACGGCCAAGCAAGCCTCCAAAGGACGGCAAGGGTCTGCTTGGCCGTGGGCGGCGAAGGGCCGCTTACTCGGTAAAACACGGCCAAGCGGGTACTTGGCGACGTTTGCACTCTTGCTTGGCCGTGCCACCCGGAGCCAGCGGAGAGCCTTTTAGGCGCACGCTGCTAGGGCTAGGGCTAGGGCTAGGGCTAGGGCTAGGGCTAGGGCATCGAATCCTTCGAATCGATGGATTGGTGGGCCGTCCGTACAGGGCGGCATCACCAGACGCGCCGCATAGCGACGCGCTACCACCAACCCATCAATATCGATCGAAACGCAGCACGAGCAGCGGCGCCCAAAACCGGGTGATTCGGCAAGCAAACCGCTGAAGGAGTGCAAGCGTCTGCTTGGCCGTGGGTGACTCCGGAAGAACCAGCGCGTGCGGCCAGATCCTGCTATTAACAAAGTGTACGGGGCCGCGAATCAATCCATCATGAAAAAGCCTAAAACCCAAAGCCGCGAAACGCTGGCCATTACGATGCAGTA
>Ga0180009_10007034_pt1 | contig 11639 bp, 9 predicted proteins | sample OS_PC_MetaG_FD_123537 | JGI IMG/M metagenome (GOLD analysis project Ga0180009, IMG submission 123537) | Groundwater microbial communities from the Aspo Hard Rock Laboratory (HRL) deep subsurface site, Sweden - OS_PC_MetaG | ecosystem: Environmental > Aquatic > Deep subsurface > Groundwater...
CCGAAGATCCGGAGCGTCAGGTTCGACAGATGATTGAGCACGAGCAAGAACGGGTAGGTGACGACGTAGAAGAGCCGCATGGGCGTGGCGACGGTAAGAGACACCCATTCGGCGCGTTGGATGGCGAGGGACTTGGGGGCGAGCTCACCAACCACGATGTGCAGGACCGTGATGATCATGAAGGCCGTGGTCAGGGAGACGCCGTGGACGACGGCTTCGGACTCGATACCCACGAATTTCAGGACGGGCGCGATGAGCACGGCGACGGTCGGTTCGCCGAGCCAGCCGAGGCCGAGGCTGGCGAGGGTGATGCCCAGCTGGGTCGCGGAGAGATAGGCGTCGAGCTGCCGGGTGATCTTGAGGGCTTTCTCGGCGCGCTTTTCACCCTTTTGCGCGCGGGCCTCGAGCTGGGTATGGCGCACCTTGACCAACGCGAACTCGGCAGCGACAAAAAAGGCGTTTGCGAGCACGCAGAAGGCAGCGAGAACCAGCTGGATGGCCATGGGCTGCGCCAAAATGCCCTTCTTGGGGCTAGCTGTCTAGCTCCGGGCCCGGTTTCGCCGTTCTTGGGCCGACGGACCGCCGCCAGATTCGCTCACTGGCCAGGTACATCTTGCCCAACGGGCCGCGGCGGACCAAGCTTGCGCCGGGCCATGTTAGGATGGCGAAGCTTATGGGCAAGAACAAGGTATTCTTCCCTCAGGAAGCGCTCGATACGTGGGTCGTCAGCGGCTCCGTCGAGCTACACGACCAGGACTTGCTCCTCAAAGACGAGGGGCGACGATATCGTTTGTCCGAGGGGGCTCGTATCGTGACCGAGGTTACGGGCGATCCCGACGCATTCGACATCGTCGGCAAGTGCAAGACGTTGGCATTCCTGCGGGAGCTCGGTGGCGAGATCCTCGATCGGTCGATGATCATCGACAACAACGCCTACGACATCGTTCCTGGTTTTCTGGGCACCCCCATTGGCGGAGCAGAAGACGCCCCGGCTTCCGAAGTCCGCCCCCCCCTGTTGTCCGACGAGGACCTCCTGGCCCAGTTCCTCGCGAAGAACATGTAGCTTGCCGTGAACCACGCGCTTCTGTCCGACCTCGTGCTGGGCCTGGCGGCCTGTAGCTACATCGCCGCCACGTTCTCGTTCACGTTGCACCTCGCCAGGAAAGGCGGGTGGCAGAATGCAACGCGCGTCGCCCGATGGTTGATGGCGCTCGGGGTGTTGTTGCACGCTGGCTATCTCGGCTACGTCAGCATCGCTCAGCACGTCTGCCCGATGAAGACCATCCACTTCGGGGTCTCCACCGGAGGGCTCGCCGCCGCCTTCGCCTACCTGGTCGCACGTCGCTACCTCAAGATCTATGGCCTCGGCGTATTCGTCGCCCCCATCTCGCTCGTGTTCCTGCTCGCCGGCCGCTTCGTCGCCGTGCATCAGCTCTCCCCCCAGCTTCGCAGCAGCCTTCTGCCGCTGCATGTAACGGCCAACGTCCTGGGCGACGCCTTCTTCATCATCGCGAGCGGCGCGGCCGCCATGTACCTGTTCCAGGAACGGCGACTCAAAGCCAAGCGCGGCTCGTCCGTGTTCGGGCGCTTGCCCCCCATCGACGCCCTCGATCGAACCGCCCACATCTTTCTCGTGGCCGGCTTCCTGTTCGCCACCATCGGCGCCGCCACCGGCACCATCTGGGTCGCCAAGCTCCAAGTCGGAACCACGGCCGAGTTCCTTCGCGTGCTGTTCGGGTACGCAACCTGGGCCATCTTCTCCGCCGTCCTGCTGCTTCGAGCCACCCTCGGCTGGCGAGGAAGACGCGCCGCCTACGGCACCCTCATCGGGTTCGTCTTCGCCATGATCGTCGTGCTCCTCTACCTGCTCGGTTCAGGAGGCAGCTCGTGATTATCGTCGTCGGCCTCTCCCACAAGACCGCGCCGATCGGCGTGCGCGAACGCATCGCCATTCCCGGCGATCACGTGCCGCAGTTTCTCAAAGATCTCCACGCCCGCCCCGAAATCGCCGAGGTCCTCGTCGTTTCCACCTGCAACCGCGTCGAGATCTACGCCTGCTCCGCCCTCAAGGACGACCCCGGCCGCGCCGCCGATGCCGTCGTCGAGGTCCTCGCCCAGCGAGCCGGCCCCCAAGTCGGTGCCGTCCTGCACCAGTACCTCTTCCGATACGTCGGTGACGCCGCCGTTCGCCACCTGTTCCGCGTCGCCTCCTCGCTCGACTCCCTCGTCGTTGGCGAAGCCCAGGTGCTCGGACAGGTCAAGGAAGCCTTCGACCGCGCGTCCGAGGCCAATACCCTCGGCCCCCTCTTGGGTCGCGCCGCCGAATGGGCCTTCCACGTCGCCAAACGCGTCCGCACCGAAACCCAGGTCGGGGCCGGATCCGTCTCCGTCTCCAGCGTCGCCGTCGAGCTCGCTCGGCAAATCTTCGGCAGCTTGGACCGCCGCCTCGTCGCGCTCGTCGGTGCGGGAACCATGGGCGAGGTCGCGGCAAAACACCTCCGCGACGCCGGCTCGCGAATCATCGTGGTCAACCGAAACACCGAGCGTGCCGAGGCGCTTGCCGCTCGCTTCGACGGGAGCCCCCGCGGCTGGGACCAGCTCGAAAAGTCACTGACCGAAGTCGACGTCGCGATCGCAAGCACGGGCAGCTCGGACTACGTCATCACCCGGGAGCTGTTGGCGCCCCTGCAGCGCAAAAGACGGGGGCGGAGCTTGTTCGTCATCGACATCTCGGTCCCGAGAAATGTGGACCCGCGAATCAACGAGCTCGATGGCGTCTATCTGTACGACATCGACGACCTCTCCAAGATCGCCGGAGAGACGATCCGGGATCGGTTCCGCGAAGCACAGGTCTCCGAACGCATCGTGGCCGAGGAGGCCGACGCCTTCGATGCCTGGCTCGAATCGCTGCAGGTGACCCCAACCATCGTGGCGCTCCGCAATCAAGTGCGATCCATCCTCGAAGCCGAACTGGATCGAAGCCTGCACGGCAAGCTCAAGCACCTGAGCGAGCGGGACCGCAAGGCGCTCGCTGGCATGGTCGGCGCCGCGGTCAAGAAGCTGACCCACCACCCCACCATGCAACTCAAGTCCGCCGCAGCGGAGGGCAGCGCCCGCACGCTCGTCGACGCTCTGCGGTACTTGTTCGACCTCGAATCCGACGGACGGCCGTCCGTCCCGCCAACGTCGACTCCACCTGCCGGTCGCACGCCGACGCCCGACGAGTCGGACGAGTCGGACGAGTCAGAGGACACGCATTCGGCTACACCGGCTTCGGACGACGTTCGCCTCGTACGTACCCCTGATCGACGAGATGCCCACCCAGAGGAGGCACCGTGACCCAAGACCGTTTGGTTTTTGCCACCCGACGTTCCCTGCTCGCGCTGGCGCAGTCTCGCGCGTTCGCCACCAAGCTCATCGCGTCCCGAGAGGGCCTCGAGATCGAAGAGTTGCACGTGGTGACCACCGGCGACCGCATCCAGGATCGCCCGTTGACGGACATCGGCGGCAAGGGGTTGTTCGTCAAGGAGATCGAGCAGGCATTGATCGACGGCAAGGCACAGTACGCCGTTCACTCCATCAAGGACGTGCCCGGCGAGCTGGCTCCAGGGCTCCGATTGGCCTGCATCCCGCTGCGCGAAGACCCGCGCGACGCGTTCTTCTCGCAGACCGGCCAGAACCTCGAAGACGTCGCGCCGAACACGCGGATCGGAACGTCGAGCTTGCGACGTCAGGTCATGATGGCCCGTGCTCGCGCCGATCTTCAATTCGCGCCGTTGCGAGGCAACGTGGACACGAGGATGCGGAAGGTACGCGAGGGCGTGGTCGACGCCACGATCCTGGCGTGCGCGGGGCTGCGCCGCCTGGACCTGATTGAGCAGGCCACGCAGGTGCTCGAGCCGGAGGTGAGCTTGCCCGCTGTGGGACAAGGGGCGTTGGGCATCGAGTGCCGCGACGACGACGAACGTACGATCGAGATCCTGTCGGCGCTGCACCATCCGGAGACGGCGACGGCGGTGGCAGCGGAGCGTGGCGTGATGATCGCGGCGGAGGGCAGCTGCCAGGTGCCGATTGCAGCGTTCGCGAAGCGCGACGACGCGGGAAAGATGTGGCTTCGGGCCATGCTGGCGACGCAGGACGCGAAGAAGGTCGAGTTCCTGGAAGACACCATCCCCTGGCCCACGACGGAGCAGGAGGCAGATGCTTTCGGCAAGGAGCTCGGGAAGCGCCTCCACGAAAAGGTGTTCGGGTAGCGTTCAGTCAGCGTTCAGCGTTCAGCAAGAGCTTGGGTCGGGAGATGGTTCGGATAGCGATCAGTCAGCGTTCTGCAAGAGCTAGGGTCGGACCTTCGGACCAGCTCTTCGCTGACTGCTGTCGGTAGTCCGCCCGTCGTCGGGCGGTCTGAATCTGCACAAATGACTTGGGCATCGTCGTGAACCTCGACGACGACGGCGTGCTTCGATTTCCCTAACCGCGGCGGACGCGCGGGCTACCGGACTAGTCCTCGTCGTCCGACACCAGCTTGCAGTACGACGCGAAGTTCGAGGGCAACCCGTCAGCGACGTAGGGTGACTTCGCTATCCCTTTCGGGTTATCTCGAAAGAAGTCCACGAGTCGACTGCCCGCCATGTCCGGTGGTGGCGCCATGTGACCCAACCCGTGGTCGCAGTTGACCACGACATGGCCGGCCTTCGACATCTCTTTGCTGTCGTTGGCCGCAAAGTCCTGGAAGCGAACGTCCACACCGGCGGTGGGGGACCACACATCGTCCTTCCCGCCGAACAAGATCATTTGCGGATAGGGGTTTGTGTGCGTCGGGCTGGGCCACTCGATGCCCACGGCCGACAGCAACCCCAGCGCCTTGACGTTGTCGGGATTGGAGAAGTACGCCCCAGAGTACGTCGCGATCGACGCAATCTGATCGCCGCGAACCACGCCGAGCATGTCAGCTACGATCGCGCCGATCGAAAAGCCCGTCGTATGAACCCGCTGCGCGTCCACGCCGAACTTCGCATCAAGACAAAGCATGACCTCGTCGAAGAGCCGTACTTCGCGATTCGATTCGCCGTCTCCGATCTTAAAGACGTCCCAGTCCAGGTTCACACTCATGCCCATGGCCGAGACAACGTGGTCCGTGTCTTCGGGCGTCACGGCGATGAACGCGAAGTCCGGACGGTTGATCTGACTCGAGAGGAGCCCACTCATGTTCTGAGCGGTGTCTCCCAACCCGTGCCAATTGAAGACGACCGGCCACGGACCGGATGATTCGACGTCCGTTGGCAAGTCGAGGATGAAGCTGCGCAGCTCTCCGTCGACCTCGAACCCTTCGTTGAGGCCAGGCTGGAGTGCAGCACAAGCGGGAGACAGGGGCGGAGCGCTGTCCGGCTCCTCTGGAACAACCGCGTCAGGACCTGCATCCTCGCCGACCTGGCTGGCCCCAGCCGCCCCCGCACCACCGGCCGCAGGACTTGACGGGGTGTCGGTGCCCCCATCGGAACACCCCATGAAGGTCAGCGAAGCTGCACAGAGTCCCAGCGTCGAGAGGATGCGATTCACGGTTCGGCTCCCTTGGGTTTGAGATTCAAGAGCCGGGATACACCCCAACGGGCCGCTTCGAAATGTTGTCAGACCAATATTTCAGACCAATTCGAGACACATTCCCGCCTTCCCACGATTCATCGACGTCCCGGACGGCCAATGTCCAGCTTCATGGAAGGTTTGCGCTCGGACCGCTACCCTTGTCCTCCATGGAAATACGCTGCGATGCCGTCATCCCTTTTCCGCGCCCCCTCGTGTACGCCACCTACCGCGACAAGCTGGTCGAGCTGTTGCCGTACCTGCCCAACATCCGCGACATCGAAATCAAGGAGCGCAAGGACGAGGGCGACGTCGTTCACCTCGTGAACGTGTGGCATGGCGGTGGGGAGATCCCCGCGATCGCGCGCGCTTTCGTCGCCGAGTCCATGCTGTCATGGACCGACCTGGCCACCTGGCATGAAGCGGAGTTCAAGACGGACTGGAAGGTCCAGCCCCACTCGTTCCGGGAAGCGGTGACGAGCGAGGGGACGAACCGTTATGAAGAGAAGGATGGCAAGACCCGCCTCGAGATTCGCGGGGACCTGACCATTGATGGGAAGAAGATCAAAGGCGTGCCGAGACTGCTGGCGGGCAAGGTGTCTCGCACGGTCGAGGAGTTCATGGTCAAACTCGTCCGACAGAACCTGCTCGACGTCAGCAAGGGTGTGACAAGGTACTTGGAAGAGCACCGGTAGCCGGGAGATCGTGCTTGGACCGCTGCGATGGTAGCCGTCCCGGCCGGTCGGGCATCCTGCTGCGAACGAGCTCCGTCAGACCTGGTCGAAGAGCCCTTCGAACAGAACCGTCGAAAGGTATCGTTCCCCGGCATCAGGCAAGATGGTGACGATGGTCTTGCCTTTCATCTCGGGACGAGCCGCGACGCGCACGGCCACCGCCGCCGCCGCACCGCAGGAGATGCCGCATAGGATGCCTTCTTCACGCGCGAGTCGCCTCGCCATCTCGATGGCCTCTTCGTTCGTGACGCGCTCGACGGTGTCCACGAGACTCAGGTCCAGGTTCCCGGGTAGGAACCCCGCTCCGATTCCCTGGATCTTGTGCGGTCCCGGCGTGAGCTCTTCGCCCGCCAGCTTCTGTCCAATGACTGGTGAGTCCATGGGCTCCACGGCAACCGTCATGATGGCCTTGCCCTTCGTGTTCTTGATGTAGCGACTCACCCCCGTCAGTGTCCCGCCCGTGCCTACGCCGGCCACGAACACATCCACGTTGCCTTCCGTGTCTTCCCAGATCTCGGGTCCGGTGGTCTGCTCGTGGATGCGTGGGTTGGCGGGGTTGTCGAACTGCTGCAGCAGCACGTAGCGTTCGGGGTCGCTGGCCGCGATCTCCTCGGCCTTGGCGAGCGCACCTTTCATCCCCTTCGAGGCATCGGTCAGCACGAGGGTGGCACCAAACGTCTTGAGTACCTTGCGCCGCTCGATGCTCATCGATTCGGGCATGGTCAGCGTGATCGGATAGCCACGCGCCGCGGCAACGAACGCGAGCGCAATCCCCGTGTTGCCACTCGTCGGCTCGACGAGCTCCTTGCCAGGCTTGAGAACGCCTCGCTCTTCCGCGTCCCAAACCATCGACGCGCCGATGCGACACTTCACCGAGTAGGCGGGATTCCGCCCCTCGATCTTCGCCAGCACCGTGGCCCCCAACCCCTGCGTCACGCGATTGAGTCGCACCAGCGGCGTGCGCCCGATCGACCTGGAATTGTCCTCGTAGATTCTCATGTGGTCCGATCCCTAGTGTGCGATCGCTCGGTCGCCAAGTTGCCGACCGCGATCAATATCAACAAATCGCTTCGTTCACCGACTCATCGCTTCCCGCCCGTTCCGCGCATGCTACCGTGGATGCCGCACATGACCGAGCAAGCGCTGCAAGAACTCGTAGGAAGCACGATCCTGAACGACTGCAGGCTCGACGCGCTCGTCCGAATCGACGACGCCCTCGCCACCTACGCAGCCACTTGCACCTCCGACGGATCCGCGTGCACGGTTCGCATCTCTCGGTGCCTCGAAGTCGCTGAGCACCAGGAAGCTTCTTTGCATTCCGCACTGACGCGCATCGGCCGGCATGCCGTGGGCATTCGTGGACTCGCACCGCCACGCACCGCAGGCGCGGCGATCATCGATGGAGCGCGTTTCCTGGCTGTCGTGCACGGTGGAGAGCCGAGGCCCAGCGCCGAGGACCGGATCGAAGCAGGTCAGCGAGCATCGGTCGACGAAACGCTCGCTCTGCTCGAACCGTTGGGGCAAGCGCTGGGGGGCTTGCACGATCAGGGCATCGTCCACGGCGCGATTCACCCGTCTGCGATCCGCTTCGACCCCGCGGGCACCACACTGTCCGCGTTCGGTCTTGGAGAGCTCGCGTCCGTGCTCGGTGGCCCTGCCGCCGCACGGGACGTCGTGCCCGCACGAAGCAGAACGCCGGAACAGGTGGGCATCGTGCCAGCCTCCCCGAGTCCGGAGAGCGACACCTACGCGCTCGCCATCCTCGCGGTCGAGCTGCTCGCAGGTCGGGTCTTCACGACCGAACGGGACCCACGCGAAATCGTACGCGTGATCGACAACCCCATCGAGCGTCCCACGCCCAGAACGTTGGGTCTGGAGGTGAGCGACGCGACGGAGCGGGTGTTCGTCCAGGCGCTGAGGATTGGTACACGGGAACGCACCAGCGATCCGAGAAGCTTCTTGAACGCGTTGGCGCAGAGCCGTTGGCAAACGGAGCTCGTAGAGGAGGCTGTCGAGCAAGGCGAACCACCGGCTTCGCCAGGCCCCGAGGACGCGGGCAACGAAGACCGCCCGGAGCCGTCCGGATTCGAGCCCCCGCCCGAGCAGCGGCCGGTCCGACGCGCCTCGCACTTCTACCCTCCGGTGCCCCCGGACCCATCGAAGACCAAGTCGAACGCATGGGTCGTCTATGTTTTGGTTGGGCTTGGGTTCCTGCTGCTGGTCGGCGGAGTCGGAGCCATCTTTTTCTACGTTCTGCAGGCGCCGCCCTCACCGCCCACGGCCACGACGGCGCCGGTCGCGCCGCCGGTCATGCCGCCTGCGACCACGCCCCCCTCCACCCCGCCGGCGACGCCGCCGACTCTTCCGCCCGAAGCAGGCGACCCCGAAGAGGACGATGGTGGACAAGACGACGCGGGCTCGCCCACCCCTCGTACCTGGGCTTCCGCCGATGCAGGGATGGCCATCTACCCCGATGACGCCACCGCGATGATTCCGATCGATGCGGACACAGCGGTGCTTGGCTCACGCGATGCGCTGGTGACGCTGGTACTGTTCGCGGACATGCAGTGTCCGTACACGCGACGGGCCCGGTTGGCGGTGGGGCGGTTGGCCGATCGCTTCGAATCGGAGCTTCGGATCGCCGTACGAAACTTGCCGCTGTCCGAACACCCAGGTGCGGGACTCGCAGCGGAAGCCGGGGCGGGAAGCTACGCCCTGGGAGGCCCCCAGGCGTTCTGGACCCTCTTCGAGAAGATGACGGACAACCAATCCATCCAGACGCAAGACAATCTGCTGACCTGGGCGCAAGACGCCGGCGTCGACGAGGTCAAGCTCGGTGCCGCGCTCGACGCCCACGGCTACCGCCGGGTGGTGCAGCGGGACGTGGAGCTGGCGGGCCAACTGATGGTGCGTGCCACGCCGACGTTCTTCATCAACGGCCGCAGATTCAATGGGATGCAGGCACAGTCCACACTGGTCGACGCCATCGAGAGCGAGCGGCTGGCGGCACGGGCCGCGCTGAGCTCGGGCACCAAACCATCCGCGCTCTACCGTTCACGCGTGCAATTCAATGTCACGTCCGGCGAAGCGGATCGTCGCAGTCCCCCAAGCCCTTGAGGCAACCTCGGGGTCTGATCACAGCCTGCGGCAAGCAGCGATCACGTCGTTCTGGCGCACGACGCCGAGCAGCCGCGTCGCATCCTCAGGATCCGCCACGGGCACATAGGTCACGTCAGGATTCGCACTGTACAGCGCAAGCGCCATCTCTAGCGTATCGGTCGAGCGCAAGAACAGAGGATCGGAGGTGAGCAGATCCCGCGCGACCACGAGAGAAGAGAGCATCTCGTCGAAAAGGGTGTTGGAGATATCGGCGTAGCAGAGCTGACCGACGAGCTTACCTTCCTTGTCGAGCACGGGGATGCGGTCGTAGCGGGAGTGGCCGAGAACCTGAAGAAGCTTGGAGAACGGAAGGTTGTCTCTCACGGTCTCGACGTTGCGGCGCATGACGTGCTCGACGAGGACATCGCAGGGGTTGTCCAGCTTGTGCCAGGCGGGAACACCGAGGGATCCTCGGAAGTGCTCCACGACCTGATGCATGCCTTCGAACACGCCAACGGGGGCGCGGCGACCGAGCAGGGTCACGAGCGTGACTTCCCCGCCGTTGACGAGCGAGGCGCGGGTGAGAACCGGGCCCACGATTTCGAACACCAGCACGGACGCGAGCACGAGGGCTTCGACATGGCGGCCAGTTTCGCCCCAGGTTTGGGACAACTGCGCCGCGAAGCCCACGGCCACGCCTGCCTGCGCCAGCATCCCGAGGCCCAGCCAACGTTCGGCGGTTCGCCCGAAGTGCCCGATCCGCGAACCGATCCCGTTGCCGACGATCTTGCCGAATGCTCGTGCGATCACGTACGCGATGCCGACCAGGCCGATGTGAGGGAGGGCATCGAGATGCAGGCTCGCACCGGCGAGCGCGAAGAATGGGACGTAGAAGGGATAGTCGATCAGCTGGAGATCCTCGAAGAGCCGGCGCTCATGGGGGGAGGCGTTGACCACCACCATGCCGGCGATGAGCGCGGTGAGCAGAACCGACACGCCGAGATGTCCGGCGGCGCCGGCGCAAACCACGAGGGCTGCCAGGGCCATCAATTGGCGTTCCGCGATCCGAGGGATGCGCTGCTCCCAGTACGAAATGACGAGGCCCACCACCACGCCCAGGCCAATGGGCACGCCGAGCTTGAATCCCAGATGGCTCCAGGGTTCGTCGGGGGTGACCACCACGTGGGCAACGAGTTGAAACGCCACGATGGCGACGAAGTTCGTGATGCCAAGCAGCGCCATCATCAGGTGCGACAGCTCACCGTCGGCCTCGAACTCACGGATCACCATCACTGTCGCGGCCGGGGCCGTGGCGGCGGCGATGATGCCGAGCAGCAAGGCCACCGCGGTCGTCGCACCGGCAAGTCGCGTTGCCATGAACACAACGAGGAATGGCACCAAGGCATCGGTGGCAACGAGGGTCAGGATGCGCCAGACCCAACGACGCAGGACCGAGAAACGGAAGTTGCCCCCCACCGTGAAGATGATGAGGGCGAGCGCCACCTGGGAGACCGGCGTCAGCTTCTGCACCGTCTCCACGCTGAGCAGCGGAGGAATTCCGATGAGGTCAGCGAAGGACGGTCCGAGCAAGGCACCCGAGACCAAGTAGCCGGTCACGCGGGGTACGCGTGCAGAACTAGCCATACGCCCGAGTAGGAGCGCGGCGACGATCAACACCCCGAACGCGAACATGTCCCACGCCACCAAGATTCGGTACCACGTGGGCCCCGGGGCGAACAGAGTGGACGTGAGAAGGACGGTGGGCCCGACGATCGGTGGTAGCCCAGTCGTCCCGGCCAGTCAGAGTGTCTTGTCGCGCAGCGCGATGCGGCGCGTCTGACGTTCAGTCCCTACAACCGAACGTCGATGTGCACGCCCCGCTTGAGGTTGTCGAGCCAGCGGCGCTTGGCCGTCTCCAACTTCTCCGCGTAGACGCGTTGCGCGAGCTGGTCTCTCGCCTTTTCGAACGAACCAATCCTCGACTCGTCGCGTTTCACGATCCGCATGACGACAAAGGCATCTGCGAAGCGGAAAGGAGCGGAGACCTCGCCCACATCCAACGAATTGGCGACACGTTCGATGGGCACTTCGAGATCCCCGGGCCTGCGCGGTCCGAGGCTGCCACCTCGCGGACGCGTCGCCGTGTCGTCTGAGTAGCGTCGAGCCAATTCGGCGAAGTCCTTGCCGGCTCGGGCTTCGCGGGCGAGTCGTTCGGCGAGCGCGCGACGC
>Ga0180009_10007035_pt1 | contig 11639 bp, 11 predicted proteins | sample OS_PC_MetaG_FD_123537 | JGI IMG/M metagenome (GOLD analysis project Ga0180009, IMG submission 123537) | Groundwater microbial communities from the Aspo Hard Rock Laboratory (HRL) deep subsurface site, Sweden - OS_PC_MetaG | ecosystem: Environmental > Aquatic > Deep subsurface > Groundwater...
CTAGCAACATCAATGGCTTAGTGAGGCGTTTATCGCGCCTTAGTTGACTCAAACCTCGCCGCACCATCGGTCAACTAAGGCGCGACGCCTCACTAGTGGCCCGTCGCGCCAAAATCGCATCATGGCCGCAAACTCGTCCGATTTTGGCGCGACATCAGGGCCACTAGCAACATCAATGGCTTAGCGAGGCGTTTATCGCGCCTTAGTTGACTCAAACCTCGCCGCACCATCGGTCAACTAAGGCGCGACGCCTCACGAGCGCGTTGATGCGCATCAACCGCCGGAGCCGGTCGAGAGCGGGGCGGCAATGCCGGTACAGGGCCTGTGCCGAGCCGCCAGGCTACGCGTGCGATTGTGTTGTAGACCCATCCCTAACCTGGCTGGCCGCCCTGAATCGTCGCCTGCCGCCAGAATTTGAACGGCGCTGTCGCAGCAACCGTTTTGTTCCATACCAGTGACGGGTATCGATATAGGGTCTGGGGCATCGCCAATCAGCGGGGGGCTGCGTCACGTGGTCTATCAATATCTGGCCGATCGATGGATCGGCCGCAGCAGGAAGGTCGAACAGGCCGCGATCGGCGCGATTGCCGGGAAAACGCCGACTGTCGTCGTGACGGGCGGCTCGCGGGGCATCGGTCTGGCGATCGCTATCCGCTTCGCGATGGCCGGCCGAAGGGTTGCGCTTGTTGCCCGCGACGCGGACCGGCTCGCGGCTGCCGTTGAACGCTTGCGAGAACGAACCGGAGCGGTCGCGTTGGCCATCAGTTGCGACGTCACCGATCCGGCGGTCGCGCAATTCATCGAAGCCCGGCTCGGCGAGCATGACTGCTATCTCGACGTCCTCGTGAACAATGCCGGCGCCGGCGTCGGGGGGAAATTCATCCTTCAGGATCCGGATTCGATCGAGAACGTCGTCGAACTCAACGTGCAGGTTCCGACGCGACTGACGCGGCGCGTTCTGCCCGGAATGCTCGACAGGGGGCGGGGCGGCATCATCAACGTATCGTCGCTTGGGGGGTTGATGCCGGGGCCCTACCAGAGCGCCTATTATGCCAGCAAAGCCTACGTGATCTCGTTGACGCGGGCGCTGGCATACGAAGTCCGTGGACGCGGCGTGCGCATCAGTTGCGTGGCGCCAGGGCCGGTGAGGACCGATTTTCACGAAGCCCTCGATGGCGATCACCGCGCGCTTTACCGCTATCTGCTGCCATGGATGTCACCTGAGAGCGTTGCCGCCAGCATCTATCGCGGCTATCGCCTCGGCCATCCGGTGATCGTGCCCGGGCTCGTCAACTCGGCGCTGTTCCGGATCGTTGGCTTGCTGCCGTATCCACTGATCGTTCCGCTGGTGGGGCTGTTGTTGTACCCGGGCCCGGATGGGGCACATCAGGCCGGCGCAGATCAGGACCGGGCCAGAAAATGAGAAGCGTGATGACTGTCTCGGCGGGCGATTCCGCCCCTGGAGCAAGCCATCACGCCTATTTGCGCCGGATACGCGTAACAAAATCCCGGCGCTAGATCATCAGTAAAGCCGAAAAGTGTTGCAGGAGTGCAAACGACCGGCTCGAAACACCTCAATTTCCACCAAAGTGCGATAATCGGCTCCCCGCGCTGTCAGAACCGGACCTTGACGCCGCCGTAGGCCGCAACCGGGGCAGCGGGCACGATGGAGCGGGGATTTTTGAACTGGAAGTTCCGCCCGACCGGACCGGTTGGAGCTTCATCGGCTTCGAACAGAGTGCCGAACAGGCCGTAGCGCTGGTCGAAGACGTTGTTGACGATGCCGAACACCTCGACTTGATCGGTGACTTGATAGGTGGTTTTCAGGTCGACGCGGGTGTAACCGCCGACTTTCGGCAGAACATTGATTTCATCGCCAAGGTGGAACTGGCCGCCGGAGGCGATGAGGTCGGCGCCGAACATCCACTTCTGCGTGATCATGTATTCGAACCCGGCCTTGAAGCGATGTTCGGGCACGTTGGTGAGACGGTCGCCAGCCCTGACCTGGATGCAGATATCATCTCCGCCGTCCGAACACGGTCCCGCCAACGGGTGGGCCGGCGACTGGAATTCCAAGGCATCCTCGTACGTGGCCCGGATGTAGGCATACCCGGCGTAGATCGACAGGCGTTCGCGCCATTCATACGTCGCCCGGGCCTCGATACCCTGGCGCAGCGTGTCGCCGCCATTGAAGAAGAAGCCGCGGCCGGTGACGTTGGAGTTCACGAACAGGATGTCGTTCTCGTTCAACGTGCGGAAGTAACCGACGCCATAGGTGAATTTCTGGTCGCCCGAGTTGGAGTTCAGCTCGCCTCGAATGCCTGCCTCGACAGAGCGCGAGACGACCTGATCGAGCGGCGGGTCATCGGTGAGGAAGCTTTCGATCGGGCAGGGGTTGTCCGGATTGGCGCACGCGAGTTCGGCCGGTGTCGGCGCGCGGTTCGCTTCCGAATATCCAGCGTACACCTGGAAGCCCGGCATGAATTTGTAGGTGGCACCGACGTTGGGGTTGAACCGCTCGAAGGAATGGCTCGAAGTTATGCCGTCGAATTCGCCGGTCAGGTCGACAAGATCAACGCTTGCATAATTGAAACGGCCGCCGACCGTAACGGCAAGCGCGTCGGTCACGTCCAACGTGTTGGAGAAATAGACGCCGGCGTACTCGGTTTCGACATCGACGTCGCGACCCGTGAAGTCATCGGGTTCGGTGATGGTGATCCCGGAGCCGTTGACAACAAAGCGGTCGCCAAGCTCGCCAATCTCGGAGGCCGTCTTGTAGCGGACCGAGCCCTTGTCATAGCTGACTCCGACCAGAAACTGGTTCGGTCGATTGAACAGTTCGCGTTTCTCGACGGCCTGGAACGAAGTGCCCCAGCTTTCCGCCTTCTGGTTGATGCGGTCGATGACTCCGAAAGGTTCATCGCCGACGTCATCTTCTTCGATCAATTCACCGTTTGCCTTACCAAGCGCTTCGAGCGCCAGGCTGGCAGGCGTATTTCCCTCCACGCCTTCTTCGCCGCAGACGTTTTCGTCATTGAGCCCGTTGTTCGCAAGGGCCAGGTCGACGCCGGCCTGCTGGCCGGGCGTGAGATTATCGGCATCGAAACCGAGAGCTTCCGCGGCCACTTCTCCGCAACCCTCCGCTTCGAGGACGTTGCCATCGATAACCGCCGATTTCAGACGACGATAGTAGGCGAGACCCGACACCGTCAGCGTCTCGGTGACGTCGACCTTGGCGTTGACCGAGGGCATCAGGACTTCAAGGTCGGTGACCTGCGGGGAGGTAAAGGTCCGCTCATAGCCGATGTTGAGCAGATCTTCCGGAGTTGCAGCCGTGACCCCCGCGGAACTCTTCGCCCAGGTCAGATTGAAATGCGCCTCGACCTTCGACCCCTTGGCGCCGATGTCGGCGTACATGCGGTCGACTTCGGCCGGCGAGAAATCGCGCCAGCCGTCTTCATCGATGTGCTGGCCGGCGAAGTAGAGAGCCCACGGTCCACTGGCAATCCCGATCTGGGTACCGATCTCCTTGTAGCCGAACGATCCGAATTTCGATTCGATCTCGACGCCCTGGAATTCGAAACCGTCCTTCATTCGAATGACGGCGGCGCCGCCGAGCGCGTTCAGTCCGTAGACCGGATTGCCGCTGATGACGGTCAGGTCCGATATTCCATTGGTGGGAATGAGGTCCCAGTTGACGACATCGCCGAACACCTCGTTGACGCGGATGCCGTTCTGGTAGACGGCGAGACCCTGCGGGAAGCCGGTGATGGAGCCTGCGCCGAAGCCGCGGTAATCGAGCTGAGAGCGAATGTTGGAGCCGCCCGCGTCGATCAGCAGGACACCCGGCACCTTCTTGGAGAGAACGTCCTGTATGTCGCTGCGGGTATTGCCCGATATCGTTTCGCTGCCGATGACAGTGACGCCGCCTGGCACTTTGTCGATCGGGATCGTGCCACCGCCGGGAGCTGCGGGAATATCGATGACGATACCTTCAAGCACTTCCTGGGCACGGGCAACGCTACCTGCTCCGACCAGAATTGCGGCAGTTGCGAGCGCCGCAAGTCGGAAATTTCTCAGTTCGCCCATCCCATCCCACCCGATCTTTTCCGACATGCCGTATGCGTTACAGTGTTGCTTAACTTGTCCTGTAATTCGACGCGGCTGACTACCGGTTTGGAAGCATTTCCGGGGAGAACGAATCGGGTTGAACGGCATCAGTTGCCAGGCCGCAACATTTACTGGGAACTATTCCCATGATTTGTCGGGAGCGGGAATAGCCGGTTGAATTTCCGGGAACAATTCCAGCAAGCGTTGGCGTCGGACGGATCCGGCTCAGCGGAAGGAAACAGTGACGCTGTAGGACTTCGCACCCATGCCCGCCGGCGGCCGGGGGAAGGAAGTTCTGCTGACCGCGGAGCGAACGGCGCCCGACAGGGGGGACGGGCCGGAGACGCTGACCGACGCCGATCCGGACGCCGAGATGCGGACGGTGACGCGCACGCTGCCTTTGCCACTGGCAGCGCGCCGGGCTGCGGAGGCAATCCTGCTGCGAACCTGCGAACTGTAGCCGGCGACGGCAGCCGCACTGGCACGCCCGGTCTTGGAACTACCGGCTTCGCCATTCCTGGCATCGCCGCGCGCCTTGGTGGTCCGCTTGGTCTTAGTTGGTTTCTTTGTCTTCGTTTTCCTGGTCTTCTTCGGCGGCTCGACTTTCTTTTCTTCTTCTTTCGTCTCGATTTTTTCCGGTGCGACCGGCTGCAGCACCGGGGCTGGCTCGGTGGTCTCCAATTCCGTCGTCGGCGCGACGGGAAGCGCTTCGAGCGACTGCACATTTTCAGGTATTACGACGGGCGCGGTTGCTGCCAGTTCGACCGGCTCCGTCTCGAGGACTTCGGGCTCGGGCTCGATTTCAGCAATCTTCTCGGGCTGGATTTCTGAGACTTCGAGCGGCTCGCCCAGGATGCCGGCAAGCGAATCGGCCATCTCGATTTGCGGACCGGGGCGGATCGTGGCGGCACCGGCGGAGTTCTCCTGCATCGAGATCAGCACAATGACGGCTGCGTTGAGCGCGACGGCCAACAACCCTGCAATCAGCCAATGTCGAAATGCGATGCGCATACTGGTCAGCGTGCCTTCCGGGTCAGGAGCTTGACGTCACGAACGCCGGCGGCGTTGGCCTGCGTCACGATCGAGATCAGGGCGGCCGCGTCCATGTCGCGATCGGCCACCAGGGTCACCCCGCGGTTCCCGTCCTGCCTGGCCCATGAGGCGAACTGGCTTTGCAGCTCGGATTCGCCGATCCGGATGCCTCCAACGTAGATCGAGCCATCCTGGCGCAGCACCGCCATCCGGTTGCCTGCGCCCGGCGCCTGCGCTTCCGTCATTTCGGCCAGGCGAACCTCGCGGTCGCCGAACGGGCGCAGGGCGCTGGCGACGAGAAAGAAGATCAGGATCAGGAAGACGATATTGATCAGCGGAATCATGTTTTCCGCCGGTTGCTTCTTGATCTGTGCCGCTCGAAGACGCATCGGTGAGGCTCGTCCTTAGGTTCAGCGCACGACAACGACGCTCTTCAGCGCCGTCTTGCGGGTAATTTCAAGCGCCTTGACGAGGTCCTGGACCTTGGCGCCCTCGGCGGGCTGCAGAACGGCGCGCGTCACGCCCTTTTCGACGAGCGCGGCGATCCGGTCCTGAAGACCGTCCAACCTGACACCGACGTTGTTGACCCGGATGTCATCGAGGCCACGCAGCTGGATCAGCGCGATCTCGCTCAGATTGCCCGAGACGCCGCCGCCGCGCGCGCCCGACACCGGCAAGGCCGAGAACTTCAAGAAGGTCGACGCCAGCATGAAGAAGATGAGCAGTAGAAAGACGACGTCGATCAACGGCGTCAGTCCTATCGTCGACTTCCTGCGTTGCCAATCACTCAGCCGCATGCGCCACCCGGGCCCCGATATCGTTGGCCGGCACCGCCCGGCGCAGGCTTTCAGTCGCCCGCCGCGTAAACAGGCTCGTCAGGGCGCCTTCGATATTTTCCTTCTCGCGCTCGATGCGGCCCTCGAACCAGGAATTCACGAAGGCCATCGGGATGGCGATGGCGAGGCCGACAGCCGTCGTCAGAAGTGCGACCCAGATGCCGCCGGCAAGTACGGTCGGATCGGCTTCGGCGCCGGCGTCCTGCAAGGCCTGGAACGCGGAGATCATGCCGAGCACGGTGCCGAAGAGACCGAGCAGCGGGGCGATCTGCACCGTGGAATCGAGGACGCGCATATACGAGCGGAGGCCCGAAAGATGGGCCAAGGCGATGCGTTCGCTATCCTCTCGAACGGTGCGCTCTTCCACCCCGGTCATGAGGCCGCGCATGCCGTGCGTCAGCACGACGGCGGACGGCGAGGAAGACGCCGAAGCGGTGGCGTAAGCCTCCTGGTGGCGTCCGGCAATCCACAGATCGAGAGCCTGGTTCGTCACGCCCGTCGCGCCGACACGCAGCCAGGTGAACTGGAACAGCTTCACGAGCGTGACCATCACCGCGACCACGGACAGGAGCAGCAGGATGACGACGACCGAGCCGCCCTTTTCAACGATCTCGTAGGCCTGTTGCAGGTCGAAGCCGAACAGTTCGCTCGGCAGGTAGGCGGGATATGAGCCGACTGTCACGTCGATTACCCCGGTTGAAACCGCGTCAGCGGCAGGAGCCGGAGCAGCAACGGCCGCCGCCGGGGATACCGGAACGGCGGCGGGCTCGGCTGCCTGCGCAATAACAAACGATGTCGTCGACTCTGCCACTTTATTCTCCTACCGCCATAATCGAGTCCGGTGTTCTTAGGGCGCTGCGAAGACTGTTGCAATCGCCGCGCGTTTTAAACTCTTCACGGGTCTGCATGACGGCTTGCCCACAAGCATCCGCTTCGGCGAGACCCAGGTATCGCGCAAATGTGCCGCGCGCTGGGTAAATTCTTGTTCTCGCTGGGAAACGTTCTCGATCATACCGTGCACACAGTTCCAGGTTATCGCGGACCTCACCGGCCTGTCATTTCCGATAGTTCCCGAACTTTGGGGCGGAAAGTGCCCAAGGACGGCAAATCGACGCTGACAGGCCGCATGGTGTCCCGTATCGACATGAAGAGTGCAGAGGGATATTGCAGACAACGGCTCTGCCGGGTTAACGCATCAATGAAAACGCAAGCCAAGAACGGGCCGTCAATAGAGAACACGTTTCGGGAGGATGTCAGTGTGAAGATCTGGAACAAGCTTGGAGCGTCCGGCATGTTTTTCAATGGCCGCCGGATCACCGGGGCGATCTGTGCCGGACTTGTGCTGGCTTTCGGGTCCGCCGTTGCGGAAGCCCAATCGGAAAGCGGTACTCCGATCTCGGTGGAACTCAATAAACTGGAGTCGATCGATACCGGCTGCAGGATCTATGTCGTCGTCAACAACGAAACGGATGCCGAGTTCGACACGCTCAAACTCGACCTGGTGTTGTTCAAGACCGACGGCATCGTCGATCAGCGCTTCTTCGTCGATCTGGCGCCGCTGCGCAAGCAGAAGCGAATCGTCAAGCTTTTCGAGCTGGGCAAGGTCAAGTGCGAGGACATCGGCTCGTTCCTCGTCAACGACGTCGTTGAATGCCGCAGCGGAACGGAAGCCGTCGACAACTGCCTCGCACGCCTCGATGTAACCTCGCGGGCCACCGCGAAACTGTCGAAGTAGGCCCGGTCGATCCTCCACGACCGGCGGGCGGCGTCGACAATCAGACCGCCAAAATCCGCAATGAACCCGACGGGGCAAAACCGATGGCAGAATTCTACAGCGACGCACAGCGACAACTCCAGGACGCGTTCGGCACGCGGCGGCTCGCGGACCGCGTCGTGGAGTTGATCGTCCACGACATACTGACGCCGGAAGAGCAGGGCTTTATCGAGAGCCGCGACATGTTCTTCCTGGCAACCGTCGATGCCAACGGCTCGCCGACGGTGTCCTACAAGGGCGGCACGCCGGGGTTCGTCAGGGCGATCGATCCGCAGACAATTGCGTTCCCGGCCTACGACGGCAACGGCATGTTCCTGTCGATGGGGAATACCTCGCAGACCGGCGAAATCGGCATGCTGTTCATCGATTTCGAGACGCCGCACCGCCTGCGCGTCCAGGCTCGCGCCGAAGTGGCCGCAGACGACCCGCTGATGGCGGAATTTCCCGGCGCGACGATGATCGTGCGGGCGAAGATCAAAGAGATCTTCATCAATTGCCCGCGCTACATCCACAAGCACAAGAAGCTGGAGACGTCGGTTTACGCGCCGACCGCGGACCACACTCCGCCGATGCCGAGCTGGAAGCGGATCGACCTCGTGCAGGACGTGCTGCCGGACAATGTCAAGTCTGCGGTTGCCGAAGCCGGCGGGCCGATCACATTCGAAGAATACGCAGCCAAGGCACAGGCCGGCGAGGGCTGAAGCCGATAGCTGCTCAACCGCGGCCCTCGTAAGGCATCGCCGTCGCCTTGATGGTCATGTTGAGAACGTTGGTGTCGAGCGGCAGGCTCGCCATGTAGAGAACGGCGCTGGCGACGTGGGCGACATCGAAGCGCGGCTCGGGGCGCTTCACGCCATCGGCCTGAATGACGCCCGTTACGAAGGGTTCGGTCATTTCGGTTGCGGCATTGCCGATATCGATCTGCGAACAGGCGATATTGAACTTGCGGCCGTCGAGTGCGATCGATTTCGTCAGGCCGGTGATGGCATGCTTGGTGGCTGTATACGGCGCGGTGAAAGGGCGGGGCGAATGCGCTGAAATCGAGCCGTTGTTGATGATGCGGCCGCCTTGCGGAACCTGCGACTTCATCAGCTTGATGGCTTCCTGACAGCAATAGAACACGCCCGACAGGTTGACGCTCACGACCTTGCGCCATTCCTCGGCGGTGAGTTCCTCCATCGGTTTTACCGGCGCGCCGATGCCGGCGTTATTGAACAGCACATCGAGCCGGCCGTAGGCCTGGTCGGCGGCATGGAACAACGCCTTGACCGCCAGTGGATCGGCGATATCGGTTGGAACCGCGCGCATTTGGCCGCCGCCGGCCTTCGCCTTCCTGATGGTATCTTCCAGCTTGGCCCTATGGCGGCCGGCGAGAACGACATGATAGCCATTCGCCTGCAGCGCCAGGGCGACGGCCTGGCCAATACCGGTTCCGGCACCGGTGACGATCGCAACCCGCGCGTTCTCGCTCATGGTCGTTCCTTGAAGTTCTCCGTCGCGCCGCCTTATCGCGTCGGCACAGGCACGTCGCCACGGTAATCGTAGAATCCGCGTTTCGTCTTGCGGCCGAGCCAACCGGCCTCGACGTATTTCACCAGCAGCGGGCATGGCCGGTACTTGGAGTCGGCGAGGCCCTCGTAAAGCACCTGCATGACCGACAGGCAGGTGTCGAGTCCGATGAAATCAGCGAGTTCCAGCGGCCCCATCGGGTGATTGGCGCCAAGCTTCATGGCCTTGTCGATCGATTCAACGGTGCCGACGCCTTCGTATAGCGTGTAGACGGCTTCATTGATCATCGGCAGCAGGATGCGGTTGACGATGAAGGCTGGAAAATCTTCCGAGACAGCCGTGGTCTTGCCGAGAGAGTGAACGAATGTTCGGCTCAGCTCGAAGGTTTCATCCTCGGTCGCGATGCCGCGGATCAATTCGACCAGTTCCATCAGCGGCACCGGGTTCATGAAGTGCATGCCGATGAAACGATCCGGGCGGTCGGTGACCGCCGCCAGACGGGTCACCGAAATCGAGGACGTGTTGGTGGCGATGATCGCCTCGGGTTTGAGGTGCGCGCAAAGCCCAGCGAAAATGGAGCGCTTGATACCCTCATCCTCGACGGCTGCCTCGATCACGAGGTCGCAGTCCTTGAAGGCCGCGAAGCTGTCCGCGAAGGCGATGCGGGCGAGGGCCTTCTTCTTGTCGGCCTCGCTGATCAAGTCCTTGGCGACCTGACGATCCAAATTGTGCGAAATGGTCAGCATCGCCTTTTCGAAGGCTTCCGACGTGAGGTCGTTGATGAGCACGCCGTAGTCGGAAAGGGCAGCAACGTGGGCGATGCCGTTGCCCATCTGGCCGGCGCCGATGATCCCGATATTGCGTATCGAGAAGGAATCGGTGTCCGCGTTCGGCCCCGTTTTTTCAGAAGGCATGACGGGGGTATCCATGAAGAGCGGCTCCCTTGAGCATTGGTGTGACTGCCCCGCTAGTTCTTGATGCTTTTGAGTTCGGCCTCAAGCTCGGGCAGCGCCTTGAACAGATCGGCGACCAAGCCATAGTCGGCGACTTGGAATATCGGTGCTTCCGCATCCTTGTTGATGGCAACAATGATTTTGGAATCCTTCATACCTGCGAGATGCTGGATCGCGCCAGAAATTCCCACGGCGATGTAGAGGTCCGGCGCGACGACCTTGCCCGTCTGGCCAACCTGCATATCGTTCGGGACGTAGCCGGCATCCACCGCAGCGCGGCTCGCGCCGATCGCGGCTCCGAGCGCATCGGCGACTGGTGCGATCAACTTGTCGAAGTTCTCGCCCGACCCCAGCCCGCGGCCGCCCGAAACGATGATCCTGGCGGCTGCGAGTTCCGGTCGGTCGGACTTCGTCAGCTCCGCCGAGTCGAAAGCGGACTTCGCGAGGGCGGCAGGCGCTGCAATGGCCTCGACAGGCGCACTGGCGCCATTGCCAGCCGACTTGAAGGCCGCCGTGCGGACTGTGATGACCTTCTTGGGCTCGGAGCACTGCACCGTCTGGACGGCGTTGCCGGCATAGATCGGTCGCTCAAATGTGTCGGGCGCGTTGACCTTGATGATGTCGGAGACCTGCATGACGTCGAGAAGGGCGGCGACGCGCGGGGCGACGTTCTTGCCGTATGCGGTCGCGGGCGCGACGAAGGCGTCATAGTCCTGCATCAGCGATACGATCAGGCTTGCGAGTTCCTCGGCCAGCGGATGAGCGAGATGCGGTGCCTCGGCGAGCAGAACCTTGGTGGCGCCATCGAGTTTTGATGCAGCCTCGGCAACCGCTTTGCATCCGGAACCGGCGACGAGAATGTGAATGTCGCCGCCAAGATCTGCAGCCGCCGACATCGCCTTCGCCGTGGCGTCGTTCAGACTTGCATTGTCGTGTTCGGCCAGCAGCAGAATCGGCATCAAAGAACTCCCGCCTCGTTTTTCAGTTTCGACACCAGTTCGCCGACACTTTCAACGACGATACCGGCCTGGCGGACGGGAGGCTCGGTGGTTTTCAACACCTGCAGCCGCGGGGTGACGTCGACGCCGTAGTCCGCGGGGGATTTCTTGTCGAGCGGCTTCTTCTTGGCCTTCATGATGTTGGGCAGCGAAGGATAGCGCGGCTCGTTGAGGCGAAGGTCGGTGGTGATGACCGCTGGAATTGCAAGCGATATGGTTTCAAGCCCGCCGTCGATCTCACGGGTGACGAGCACCCTGCCGCCTTCGAATTGGATCTTCGAAGCAAACGTTCCTTGCGGCCAGTCGAGCAGGGCGGCGAGCATCTGTCCGGTCTGGTTGCTGTCGTCGTCGATGGCCTGCTTGCCGAGAATGACGAGATCGGGCTTTTCTTCCTCGACGACCGCCTTGAGCAGCTTGGCGACGGCGA
>Ga0180009_10007036_pt1 | contig 11638 bp, 8 predicted proteins | sample OS_PC_MetaG_FD_123537 | JGI IMG/M metagenome (GOLD analysis project Ga0180009, IMG submission 123537) | Groundwater microbial communities from the Aspo Hard Rock Laboratory (HRL) deep subsurface site, Sweden - OS_PC_MetaG | ecosystem: Environmental > Aquatic > Deep subsurface > Groundwater...
AGGATATATCCTCCGGAAAGGGACGTCTTCAAAGAAGAACCGAGGATAGGAGTCTTTGTCTGCCACTGCGGGTCTAATATCGGAAGGATAGTAAGTGTTCCTTCTACAGTTGAATTTGCCTTAACTTTACCGAATGTTGTCCATGCCCAGGAGCAGCTCTTTTCATGTGCCACCAACTCCGCCAGAGAAATAACGGATGTTATAAAGGGAAAGGGGCTCAATCGCGTGATTGTGGCCGCCTGCTCCCCGAGGACACTTGAACCTTTGTTCAGGGATACGGTCCGGGAGGCTGGAATCAATCAGTATTACTTCGAGATGGCAAATATCAGGGAGCAATGTTCATGGGTCCACCCGAAAGAAAAGGAAGAGGCCACAAAAAAGGCAAAGGATATAATCCGGATGTCTGTTGCTCGGGCCTGCCATCTGGAGCCGCTGCAGGAATTTAACCTGCCGGTCAACAAGACGGCTCTTGTGGTCGGAGGAGGTATAGCAGGCATGACCTGCGCACTCTCCATAGCCACACAGGGACATGAGGTTTACCTGATTGAAAAGGATAAAGATCTCGGAGGAACGGCACGAAAAATTCATTATACTCTCGACGGACTCAATGTTCAGTCATATCTGCATGATCTTATAAGCAAAACGTACAGGCATCCGCTTATACACGTATATACCGATGCCGTTATCACTGAGGCTGCAGGTTATGTTGGGAATTTCATAACCAGGGTGAAATCGGACAGAGGAGTCACAGAGATAAAACATGGTGCTGCTGTTATTGCCGTTGGCGCCGATGTATATAAACCCACCGAATACCTTTACGGAAAAGATGAGAGGGTCATGACTCATCTCGAACTGGAAGAGCGGATTGCCGGAAAGGAAGAAAAAGTTGTTAATGCCGGAAGTCTGGTTATGGTCCAATGCGTGGGTTGCAGGCAGGAAGACAGAAATTACTGCAGCAGGATATGCTGCAGCGAGTCGGTAAAAAACGCCCTGAAACTGAAAGAGATAAATCCCGGCATGGATATCTATATTCTCTTCCGGGATATGAGAACGTACGGATTCAATGAGGATTATTACCGGGAAGCTGCAGATAAAGATGTAAAATTCATACGTTATGAGCCGCAGGATAAACCGCAGGTGGAAGCCGGTACGTCGGACGAAGGCCGGCCGGTTCTGAAGGTTGCCGTAACCGACTATATTTTAGGCAAAAAACTTGTAATAGATGCCGATATAATTGCTTTGGCTGCCGCTGTGATTCCCTCAAAATCAACAAAGGAGATTGCCGGATTATTCAAGTTGACTTTAAACCCGGACGGCTTCTTCAAAGAAGCGCATGTCAAATTAAGGCCTGTCGAGTTTGCAACAGACGGCGTTTATCTCTGCGGACTGGCTCATTATCCAAAACTTATGCGGGAAACGATCAATCAGGCTTATGGAGCCGCAGGGAGAGTTCTGACTCTTATATCCAATGATATAGTGGTAGCCTCCGGTTCAGTGTGCGAGGTGGATGAGAACAAATGCGTTTCCTGCGGAGCATGTATCACGGTGTGCACCTACGGCGCCATAGAGTTCTATGAAACGCCGCAGGGCAGAAAGGCAAGGGTTAACCCGATTCTATGTAAAGGGGACGGTCTCTGCAACACAAAATGCGCAACAAATGCGATACAATTGAAGCACTACACCGACGAAGAAATCCTGAGCGAAATTGATGCTGCGTTCCCGGAGGAAGAGGCTGTCGAGCTTATGGATGCCGCGATTGGAAACGCATAGGGACATACCAATGATTAAAGCCATCAAGTACGAGGTGAGAACGTATGAATGCAGGAATTAAATTCAAACCAAAGGTTTTAGGGTTTGTATGCCACTGGTGAGCATATGGCGCAGCCGACTTAGCTGGAGTTTCCAGAAGCCAATATACAACTGAAATGAGACTGATTCGCGTCATGTGTTCCGGCAGGGTCGATCTGGCGCATGTATTCCGGGCCTTTTCAAACGGAGTGGACGGGGTTTTCCTGGGCGCATGCCACTTAAATGAATGTAACTATATCACTCATGGGAATTATCATGCCTTAACCATGGTGAGCCTGGCCAGGAAATTGCTGGAACAGATCGGGCTGAATCCGGAGAGATTGAAAATTGAATTTATGTCCGGAAGTGAATCGAACCTTTTTGTCGAAGGTGTTAATGGTTTTGTCAGTAAGGTAAAAGAACTGGGGCCCCTTGGCCGGGGGGAAGGCATGGTTGAAAAGGAACTGAAGTTAAAACTGGAAGCGATCACCAGGCTTGTCCCTTATATCAGACTGGTTGAAAGGGAGAGGCTGAGACTGCCTGCCATGCCGGAAGAAGAATACCGTAAATTCTTCGAAAGCGAAGAACTGACCCGGCTATTCGAAGAAACAATCGGAGATAAACTGGCAGTAGCTCAAATTGTATCGCTTCTGCGGAAAGGACCGCTTTCAACCGCAGCGATTGCAAAAACTTTAGGCCTCACCCCGTCTAAGGTTTCAAAACATCTTAATGCCTCATCGAAGATGAGATTGGTAAGGTACGATGAAAGCCGTAAGTGCTTTGCTCTGGCCTGAAGTAAAAAGGCCGGCAGCGGATAAGACTAAAGAAGAAAATCAGGACAGAGGCTATGGACAAAGAGAGAATCGACCAGATAATTGACAAACACAACTGCGAGCCGAGTTATCTAATTCAGGTGCTGCTCGACATTCAGGCTGAAAACAGCTGGCTTCCAGGGGAGGTATTGGAGAGGGTCGCCGAAAGATTGCAGGTTCCCATGACCCGGATACAGCATATTGCCACTTTCTACAAAGCTTTTAGCCTGGTCCCTAAAGGACGCCACCAGATTCATGTTTGTATGGGAACGGCGTGCCATGTCCGGGGTGCATCACGCGTACTCGACACGGTACAAGGCCTGACCGGAATCGAACCGGGAGAAACAGACCTTGATCTGAAGTTCAGCCTTGAGACTGTTAACTGCCTCGGTTGTTGTGCATTGGGGCCCGTGGTGGAAATAGACGGTAAGACTCACGGCAAGATGGCACCGGCGCTGGCAGCAGATGTATTAATAAACTATGATTAAGGAAAAACTATGTCGCGGATAAATTCACCCGCTGAATTGGAAACATTCAGAAAAAATCTCCTTGCGGGAAGAGACCCCAACAAAACCTGCATTACGCTCTGTTCAGGATCTGCTTGCCATGCCACCGGCAGCAGGGACGTGGCTGCCAGAATTCAAGAGGAAATCCAAAAACAGGGTTTAAACGATGAGGTTGAATTCAGAAGAACAGGTTGCCACGGCTTTTGCGAGCGGGGGCCCATTATCGTTATTCGCCCCGAGGAAATATGCTATTTCCAGATAACGCCTGAAGATGTCTCTGAAATCATTTCAGAAACAGTCAGACAGAAGAAGGTCATAGAGCGCCTGCTCTATACCGATCCAGCCACCAATCAAAAGATAGTTCATGAATCCGACATCCCCTTTTACAAGAATCAGAGCCGGATTGTTTTCGGCTCCAACACCAGCATTGACCCCAAGAATATCGATGACTATCTGGCAATAGGCGGTTATTCTGCGCTTGCCAAGGTCTTTTCCGGCATGACACCGGACCGGGTGTTACAGGAAGTAAAGAGGGCAAACCTGAGAGGAAGAGGTGGAGGAGGCTTTCCCGCAGGAATCAAATGGGAAGGATCCCGCAATGCCCCCGGTGATGTAAAGTATGTGATAGTCAATGCAGACGAGGGCGATCCGGGAGCTTATATGGACAGGAGCCTTCTGGAAGGTAATCCCCACTCAGTCCTCGAGGGGCTGATAATCGGCGCATATACCATCGGTTCGCACGAGGGGTATATTTATGTGCGGCAGGAATATCCTTTAGCGGTAGAAAACGTAAACATAGCTATTAAGCAGGCTGAAGAGTACGGTTTCCTCGGAAAAAACATTCTCGGCTCAGGCTTCGACTTCATTGTTAAAGTTCACAAAGGAGCCGGCGCTTTCGTATGCGGTGAATCGACCGCTTTGATGACGGCACTGGAAGGGAGAGCGGGAGAGCCGAGACCCAAGTACATACGCTCCAACATCGTAGGTCTATGGGGCAGACCGAGTGTTTTGAACAATGTCGAGACATGGGCAAATGTGCCGCTTATCATCAATAACGGAGCCGACTGGTTTACTCAGCTCGGAACTGACGGCAGCAAAGGCACAAAAATATTCTCCCTTGTTGGGAAAATAACCAATACGGGCCTTGTAGAAGTGCCCATGGGGACCTCTCTTAGAGATATTATTTACAAAATCGGGGGCGGAATCCCCGGCGACAAGAAATTCAAAGCTGTGCAGACCGGAGGACCGTCCGGCGGATGTCTACCTGAGGAGCTTTTGGGTTTGCCGGTTGGTTTTGATGAACTCACCCAGGCCGGATCTATGATGGGGTCAGGTGGGATGATCATAATGGACGAAGATACCTGCATGGTAGATGTCGCAAGATACTTCCTCGAGTTCCTTACAGATGAATCGTGCGGCAAATGTGTACCGTGCCGTGAAGGCATGAGACAGATGCTTAAGATTCTCACCAATATCACCAAAGGAAAAGGGAAAGAGGGTGATATCGAGCTTTTGAAGCAGTTATCCGAGACAGCCATAGAAGCATCCCTTTGTGCTTTGGGCAAGAGTTCTCCCAACCCGTTTTTGAGCACGCTTAAATACTTTAGAGACGAGTATGAGGCCCATATAAAGGATAAGCGGTGCCCTGCCCTGTCTTGCAAGGAACTGATTTCCTTTTATATTGACCCGCAGAAGTGTCAGGCCTGCTTGATTTGCTCAAGGAAATGCCCTTCGGATGCAATCAGAGGCGGCAAGAACCTGATTCATATCGTTGATCAGGAGAAATGCACAAAGTGCGGAACCTGCTTTGAAGTGTGCCCTTCCCGTTTTCAGGCGGTGAGAAAAATTTCCGGGGAGCCTGTTCCGCCTCCTATACCTGAAGAAGCCAGAACTATAGCAAGAAAGAGCAAGGAAAAATGAGCGAAATTCTGTTAAAAATAGACGGACAAGAGGTCACGGCCAAGCAGGGAATGACACTTTTAGATGCTGCCCGAAGCGCCGGAATATCGATCCCCACATTGTGTCACCATGAGAAGCTGGAGCCCTACGGTGCCTGCCGGCTTTGTATAGTGGAAATTGAAACGCGGGGCGGGACGAGAATCGTTGTTTCCTGCGTCTATCCGGCGGAGAAAAATTTAATCGTAAGAACAAGATCTGAGAAGATAGACAGAATTCGGAAAATGATCCTGGAACTCCAGATGGCCCATGCTCCCGATTCGTTCATCCTGCAAGATCTGGCTAAAGAATATGGTGCAGACAGGAACCGTTTTGAAAAAGAGGCTTCCTTCTGCATTCATTGCGGTCTCTGTGTAAGGTACTGCGCCGAGGTTAAGAAGAAGAATGCGGTCGGATTTATCGATAGAGGAATAAGGAAAGAGATCAGTTTTATCCCTGAGATAGCCTCTAAGGAGTGCTGGAAGTGCAAAGAGTGTTTTCCGCTTTGCCCCACAGAGGCATTACAGGCAGCTTATGTTTTAGTCGAAGCGCTCGCATTTCCTCAGGCTTCAACCTGAACTTAGGTTCGGCGGCAGAAACAACTCCCCGGGTCCCTCTTACAAACATTCTCATCTTGAGACAACACCCGAAAGAATATCCTTTTCTTGGTCGGGTGTTGTCAGAAAAATGTATTCCCTTGATTTTTAATACCTTTCAGGTACTATTTTCTACTGTTTGATGAAATTAACTCTTAAAGGAACTCTCATGGAAGAATTCAAGGTGCCGGAAAGCGAAATTATTGCCCGCAGGAAAGCAATACAGAAGGAAATGCAGGCAAATAACATTGATGGAACCTTTATCAGTCAAAGGGTCGATCAATTTTATTTTACAGGCACGGCTCAGAACGGTTATGTATATATCCCTGCCGAAGGAGAGCCTCTATTACTCATTAAGAAATACATGCCAAGGGCAATGGTGGAATCTCCTCTCCGGCAGATAGTGGAAATCGGTTCCATCAAAGAGGTTCCCGGATTGATCACGGATTATTGCGGTAAACTTCCCGGGAAAATGGGACTTGAATTCGATGTGTTGCCGGTGAAACAGTTTAACTTTTACCGGACGATATTTCCAGCCGTGACATTTGTGGATGCATCTGCTTACATATTGAAGACCCGTATGATCAAATCCACCTGGGAAATCGAGCAGATGGAAAAAACAGCCGAACTGTCGCGTGCGACCTTCGCTTATATAAGAGAGATAATCCAACCGGGCTTTACTGAAATGGAATTCTCCGGAATCATCGATACTTTCTCCCGCAAACACGGCCATGGCGCCCAGCTCAGAATAAGGGATTATCAAACCGAAGGTTATACATGGCATATCCTGAGCGGCAAAAGCGGCGGCATAGTTGGCCTCCTTGACTCGCCGGCCAGTGGCGAGGGCACGTCTGCCGCGTTTCCCTGCGGAGCCGGAAATAAGCTTCTGGCCGCAGATGAACCGATAATGATCGACTTTTCAGCCGTAATGAACGGATACCATATGGACGAGACCAGAATGTTTGCCATCGGCTCCATGCCTGATAAGGCTCTGAAGGCCTGCCGGGCTGCAATAGAAATTCACGACTCCGTTCTGAAAAAGGTAAAGCCGGGAGTAACAACGGGTGAGCTTTTCCTGCACGCTGAATTTATGGCCGAATCACTCGGTTATGCCGAATATTTTCTTGGGCCGCCGGGATACAAGGTTTCTTTTACCGGACACGGCGTTGGGCTGGAACTTGTTGAGCCTCCGTTTATTGCCAAAGGGAAGAAGGATTTACTGGAGACGGGAATGGTTTTTGCGCTGGAACCAAAGATGGTTTTTGAGGGCGAATTCTCCGCAGGCATCGAAAGCGTCTTTGTGGTAACGGAAAAGGGCGGGCGGCTGCTAAGCAAAGTGCCGGCGGAAATTTTCATCTGCTGATAAACGCGGTGGGAAACTCGCAAAGGTGAATAAATATTAATACGTCACTTATTCTACCCTTATTTCCGTTTCATTTGCTCATTTGATTCAGCAAGCACAGCTTCTCTGCACATCATCGCATTGGTTATCTGGAGGCTACGTGCAGCAGAAGACTTCCCGAAGGCAAGTTTATATAATGAGAGCGCTCTTTAATTAATAGGATATCAAGGGAACTTCAGAAGTATGGAGCGTTCCCAATATCCCCCGGTTTGCAATATGCGTTGCCTGCGCTGGCCGGGTCGAGCGCAGGCATTTCATTATTTCGCCGTAGCGCCGATCTCAAAATTCGCGAGTTTCTCAAACATTGTCACGAGTGCGGAATGATCGAGTTCCGCGCCGTCATTCGCGATCAGTCCGTTCATCAACTCCGCGACCTGGGCGGACATCGGTAACGATAACCCCAGTTCGCGCGCGGTGTTCAGGACGAGGTTCATATCCTTGCGATGCAGTTTGATCTTGAACCCCGGCGCGAATGTGCGCTGGATCATTCGGTTGCCGTGCAACTCGAGAATACGACTCGATGCAAAGCCCCCCATCAATGCTTCGCGCACTTTGACCGGATCAACGCCGGCTTTTGCCGCAAGCAACAGCGCCTCGCTCACCGCCGCAATTGTCACCCCGACAATAATTTGATTCGCGGCTTTGGTGATTTGCCCTGCCCCGGCATCGCCTACGAGTGTGATGTTCTTGCCCATTTTATCGAACAGAGGTTTCGCGCGCTCAAACGCGGTTTGAGCTCCGCCCACCATAATCGTCAGCGTTGCATTCACCGCGCCAACCTGGCCACCCGACACGGGGGCGTCGAGCGCGTCTGCGCCTTTGTCACGCGCGGCTTGAGCGACCTTGCGCGCGGTCGAAGGCAGAACCGTGCTCATGTCAATCACGAGCGCGCCCGCGCGTAATCCCTCGATAACGCCCTCTCTGCCAAGAATCACCTGCTCGACATCGGGTGAGTCGGGCAGCATGGTGATGACCACATCGCTTTGCTCTGCGACACTCTTTGGCGATGTGCCTGCCATGGCGCCCGCCGCGACTGCTTGCTCTTGCGCGGACTTGACGACATCAAGCACAGTGAGCGGATAACCCGCATTCAGAAGATGTTGCGCCATCGGCTTGCCCATAATGCCAAGACCGATGAATCCAATTTGTTCAGTCATAATATCATCCTTTCATGCGTGATTGTTTTTTCATACTTCATCCTTCTGCCTTTATCCTTCAAAGCGAATATCCGTACTCTTTCACCCAGCCAAGCGACTGCTCCGTCGTTCCTTCAGGGATGTATTCAAGCCCGATATATCCGGTGTAACCAACCTTGTCCATGAAATCGAACAGGTAGCGGTAGTTGATTTCGCCGGTGCCTGGCTGGTGCCGGCCCGGATTGTCCGCAATTTGCACGTGCGCGATGCGCTCCAGATTTTTCCGGAACGTATTCGCCAGTTCTCCTTCTGTCCGTTGCGCGTGATACACATCGTACTGAATCTTCAGATTAAGCGATGCGACCGAATCCTGCACTGCAAAAGCCTCTGCTGGACTTGCGATCAGGAAATTCGGTACATCAAAAGGATTGAGCATTTCGATTACCAGCAGAATGTCGTGCTTGCCCAGTTCATCCGCGGCATAGCGCAGATTCTCGATCATCACGCGCGTTTGCTCTGCGAGCGGAATTTTTTCGTCGCGCTTACCGACCAGACAGTTGAGTTGCCTTACTTGCAACACCCTTGCAACCTCTATCGCACGCGCGACGCCTTGGCGAAACTCGTCGATGCGGTCTGGAAAGACAGCAATACCGCGATCCCCCGCGCCCCAATTGCCTGCGGGCAGATTGAACAACACTTGAGTCAAATCGTTTTTCTCAAGTGCATTCGCGAGTGCGCCAATGTCGTGATCGTACGGAAAAAGATACTCGATAAAATGAAAGCCCGATGCTTTGGCACTCGCAAAGCGCTCCAGAAACAGACTGTCGGTGTAAAGCATTGTCAGGTTTGCTGCGAATTTTGGCATTATTAATACCCCTTCTATTTTTAATTTTTCCACAATATCCGCGCCGGAGCGGCAGTTTTATCACTTCTGCGGCTTCATCTTCAAAACCTCCCTAACCAGAAGAAATTTAAGGATTATACTTGTATCCTTCAATTTCAGGAGTGTCAGAAAAAGCCACCTTAAATCAATTATACATAAATTTCCGGAAATTCAAACAAATATAAAGATATTCTTCAATCTCCGGGCCGATTTTTCCTTCCCTGAAGACAGATGAAGTTAGTTCCAGTGAGAGAATTGCCGAAATATATCCTTTTAGGCGGACCGCCGCTTGCGATGGGGAGCTTCAATTGGCTTTATACAATACCGGAAATAATCCCTGATTCTGTGGGACCTTTAAAATCAAGCCGCTTAACTTCTTTTACGCCGGCTTTTTTCAGCATATCCACAATTTGTTTTTCAGAATATGATCGGCCCTTGGATGTACCAATAAGCATATTTATAGAAAACAGAGCAGGGAAAAGAGGCTTATCCATTGTATTATCAAGGATGAACTCATGAATAAGGATCATGCCGCCAGGTTTCAGGGCGGCAAATGTTTTATTAATTATTTGCTGACAATCATCAGGTCCTTCGCCGTGCAGAATATGTGAAAGCCATGCCACATCGTAAGATCCTGCTATCGGATCAATGAGATAATCACCTGAAGTAAAATCTATTCTATCTTTTAATCCAAATTTATTAACTGTTTTTTCAGCAAAAGGTTTAGTAGTCGGTAAGTCAAAAATTTTGGCTTTAAGATTGGGATTTTTTAAACAATAATGAATTGCATAAGTTCCCGGACCACCGCCAAGGTCTAAAAGATGGCTTCTTGAAGAAAGATCAATTGAATCTGAAAGCTTCGGCGCAATAGACATTGCCATGTTAAACATTCCCATAAGAAAGCTTTCGCGCTGAGCCTCTTCCTGATTTGACGAACGTTTACGCACCGCTTTTCCTGATAAAACAGCCTGATCTATTTTTATCCATGATTCAATTAAATGATAATGGTGCATGATCATATAGCCTATATATTGCGGAGAATCTTTAGAAAGAAAAGTTTTCGCGCTTTCAGTATTTGCATAATAATCGTCTGACTTATCAAGAAGCTGCATAGCGGAAAGAGCATTTAATAGCGTCATCATGGCTCTTTGATCCGCATTCATCTTTTCAGCAATAGCTTTCCCTGTGAGCTTCTGGCTGCCGATTATTGTAAAAATATCCAGTTTAACACCTGCATGAAGGGTACAGGTTTTCCAGTAATATCCAGATAATTCAAGTAATTTACCAGGGTTCCAGTCTGACGCGTTCATTTTTCCTCCAACTCTAAATTGATGGTATTATAAAAGTCTAAATATGTTCACTTAATGAGCATTTTGGGAATTGTTAAACCACTTCGCTAAATCACAATTTGACGGTCGAAGTATAAGGCAGGCTGTGCTGCCTGTCAAAGGAAAGATGGCTACCGTTTAACACTTGAAAGGATGGATGTCTATCAAATTTACCATCTGCTCACTTTCAGGAAGCAACGCTTCGGTTCCCACAAAAAAATTTCTATTCACTTCTAAATTCACCCTTTTCACCCCCATACTTCTCCCCTCATATGCAACACAACTGCCGTAAAGGGTTACAGGGGAAAACATTTTGCAAAGTCTTTCATCAGTGCAGGAGACCCCTTAATTTTAATTTTTCGTTGAATCAAAGCAAGAATAAGGTTTTTCTCTTTGGATAGAAAACCAAGCCATGTTTTTGAATCAGCAATGATGGAAATATCCGGTTTGCCCACAAGGCCTTTTTTCACTTCAAGCGTCATGTCCCTGATATCAACCGTTCCCTCAACCTGCTCATCCCCTGTAAAGGTAAAATGATAAGTTGCCTTCATCCCATTTGACTTACCTTTCTGGAATATCAGATATAGGCTGTCAAGGAAGCCTGCCACTGTTGCAGGTCTTATACCGGTACCCACTTTTTTTACCTGCTTGTGGGGATATTTTTTCGTTACATATTCCAAGGCATCCGATCCGGGGATGACAAAAATAGTTTCATTATTTTCCTGTAATGGTTTGATAACACTTTCTCTGTATTCCTTTTTATCCGTTAAATACTGCCCAATATTCTCTTTTCCTGCCGGGCAGGCAGCCATGCAGTATGAAGATTTATTACAGATTCCATAACTAAGGCTCTGCCACATAGAGACAGTCTCGGTATCTTTGACCCTTGAACGGTAATCTTTCACATTCTTGCTTTTAACGATATTTTCTACCCAGTCGGAAAAACCGCCCACACGGTCCCGATAGTTATGGGTTATACAGTTCACAAATGAAAAGCCGCCATCTGCCGCGATTGCACCTACAGGACAGGCTGAAACACAAAGGCCACAGTTTATGCACGGATTATAGTCAAGCGGGGTGTCATACGTGGTGACGGCTCTTTCAATTAACAATGTCCCGAGAACAACAAAATTTCCAAAATCCGGATGGTTCAACAGGCGATTGTGCCCAAGATGTCCCATCCCTGCAGCAACTGCAACTGTTTTATGCGAGACCGACCACATCCTGCCGGGCCATTTGGAAACATCCATGG
>Ga0180009_10007037_pt1 | contig 11637 bp, 9 predicted proteins | sample OS_PC_MetaG_FD_123537 | JGI IMG/M metagenome (GOLD analysis project Ga0180009, IMG submission 123537) | Groundwater microbial communities from the Aspo Hard Rock Laboratory (HRL) deep subsurface site, Sweden - OS_PC_MetaG | ecosystem: Environmental > Aquatic > Deep subsurface > Groundwater...
GAGGACCGTTTATGCCATCAATCACATTAAACCTGTACTTGCATAAGCGTTTTGTTTCGGGTAGATTATTATATGAGGCAACGATACCTGTTTCGAGTAGATTTTTGATGAGGCAATGCGGGCCCTTGACGGAAGCGGCAAAAACCTATACAATCGCTCCATGGAACTTGTTCAACTTAAAAGTTCATTCGCCGAATTGAAGCAGAAGGCCTCCGACCTCAGGGGGTTTCTTTGAATTATCCAAAAAAGCTGACCAGATAAAAGAAATAGACAGCAAGCTGACCGACCCCGCCATCTGGAGCAAGCCCCAGGAAGCGGCCCGCCTGCAGAAAGACAAAAAGATCCTGAACGGTTTTTTAATCATTGATAAAAAGCTGATCGCCGCCGTCGAAGAACTTGAGGCCTATTTTCAACTGATCGACGAGGATCCCGAACTGCTCCCCGAACTGGAAGAAAAAATGACCCATTTCCAGGATTTTGTCGAAGAAACCGAGGTTAAAAATTACCTCGACGGTGAGAGCGATGCCAGCAACGCTTTCCTGAGTATTCACCCCGGCGCCGGCGGCACCGAGAGCCAGGACTGGGCCGAGATCCTGCTGCGCATGTACCTGCGTTTCGGCGAGCGCCTGGGTTTCAAAGCCGAGATCACCGATATCCTGGCCGGCGAAGAGGCGGGCATCAAAAGCGTCACCGTGCGCTACGAAGGCGAATTCGCTTTCGGTTACTTGAAGGAGGAGATCGGCGTGCACCGCCTGGTGCGCATCTCGCCCTTCGATGCCAACAAGCGCCGGCACACGTCGTTCGCCGCCGTGTTCGTCATCCCGGAAGTGGACGACTCGATCCGCATCGACATCGATGCCAAGGACCTGCGCATCGACACCTACCGCTCTTCGGGAAAAGGGGGACAGCACGTCAACCGCACCGATTCGGCCGTGCGCATCACCCACCTGCCCACCAACACCGTGGCCCAGTGCCAGAGCGAACGCTCGCAGCACCAGAACAAGGACCAGGCCATGAAAATGCTGCGCTCGCGGCTTTACGATCTGGAAATGAAAAAACAGCAGCGCGCCAAGGACAAGATCGAGGACAGCAAGGGCGGTATCACCTGGGGCAACCAGATCCGTTCTTACGTGATGCAGCCCTACCAGAGCATCAAGGACCACCGCACCGCCATCGAGCGCGGCGACGTCCAGCGCGTCCTCGACGGTGACATCATCGGCTTCATTAAGGAATCACTCAAGCTGCCAAGATAATTCAGTCCTTCGTGACGCGTGACGCGAAACACGTGACGAGGAAGAAAAGGTAAAGCGCAGTGTAGGGGCGGTTCGTGAACCGCCCTCTTGATAGATGACGCAAGCGTCTTCCAAAAGAAAAGAAAGAATTCAGAGTAAGAAATCCTATTTAATTGCCATTAAGGACAATTGATTTGCCTTTTTTCGAAATGCAGATTGGCTTTTTATTAGGATTGATTTGAAGGCAGATTTCTTTTTTTGACAAGCCGGTAATATCGACGGTCAGCTGGGCGGAGTTCTCCACGGTGAAGCGGTCGCCGGCTTTGGCCACCTCGACCTTGAAGCGATCTCTACCAACCAGCACGGTATAGCGGTCAAAATCCTCAGCCAGCCCCAAATGTCCGTGCAAGATCGCCTCGCCCAGAACCCCGGCCGCACCGGCATAGAACATGGCTCCCTGCCCGCCGCCGCTTTTATCGGACCACTCAAAAATATTCATCTCGTCAAGGTTTTTAGCCACGATTTCCTTCAAGTATTGCTCGGCTTTTGTCCGGAAACCGGCCTGATAAAGGGCCGAAACCAGCCGGCCTCCGATCCAGTCCCATTCACCCCCGTTTTGATAGTTCCAGGGCGAGCGCAGCAGCGGGTGAGGGAAAAAATCCTTTGGATACGGCGGCAGCAGGGTGAAAGAAACCGTGCGCAGTCCGAATTGCCGGCGCCGTTTTTCCAAAACCTGCAGCAACCGGGAGATCTCGGTTCCATCCAGCAGGCCGGCGCGCATGGCCTCAGCGTTGCCGCCCACGGCCAGGATGCCCTTTTCCAATTCGAAAAAATCCGGGCTGCCGGCCACGCGGTGAACCAAAAAGTATCCCTGTTCCGGCAGGTACAACTGGCGCCGGCAGTTGTCGGCGATGATCTTTTCCCGCTGTCTCCATTTATCCATCAAGGTCTTGCGGTTCAAGCGCCCAGCCAGCAAGACCAGTTTCTGCGCGGCCTGGATAAACAGGGCCTGGGTATAGGTGGAAAAGGTCCGCCGCGAGCGGTCGGAAAGTTTTATGGCCCGCTGGTCGGGATAGGATTTTTCCACGTCACCCCAATCGGCGGTAAAACCGCTCCAGATCAGCCCATAAGCGCGATCGCGCTTGCTGCGCCAGACCCATTCCATGGCTTTGTCCAGCCTGAGTAAACGGGAGACACCGGCCACCTCGCCATTGAGCCAGCCGGGATCACACAGGGCCAGCTGAAATGCAGCCAGAACCAGGGAACTTTCCTGATCGGTCTCCACCGTGTTCTTGTCGCAGCGCCCCACCGTGTCGATCCAATCCTGAATCTGGCCGTCAGGGCCTTGATGCAGGAAAAAGCGGTCCACCATTTCTTGCAGTAGCGGCAGCGGATAAAAAAAACGGGCGTAGAACATCATGGTGGCCGTATCGCGAATCCAAACCTGCGGATAGGTGGTCCCGGCGGCAAAACCGAAAAACTTGCCTTGATAATGGATCTCATTGTTCAGGAAAACCTGGCGCAGGAGATATTGCTCCCGGTCAAGCCATTCCCGATCGCTTTCATAAACCGTCGGCAGCCAGGCGTTGCGGAAACCCGGCGCTACCAGCGGCAGCAAGCGCAGCCGGAAAAAACAACTTTCCCATTTTTTATCACGCCCCCAAAATTCCCCTTCGCGCACCAGGTCCCATTCCAGCCGGAAATTGCCGGGAGCGAGGCTGAAGTAAACGGGAATGGCAAAGCGGGCCGTGGCCCCGGGCTTGACGGTGAGGGGCAGAGAGAAGCGCCGGTTGTCAAAGCTCACCAGGCGACCGGAAAGATCGCGGGCATGATAAGAAATAAAAAAATTGCCGTCCTGGTTCAGCGTGTAAGCGGAGCGATTCCTCACGGTGAAGTTCAATGTGACTTTTTCACCCTGCCGTGCCGTGGCCTGGAAGGGCGCGCAGGCGATCTGGACTCCAGCGCCCTGCAGGTTGATAAATAAAAGTAAAGCCGAGAAAAAAATGACCAACCTCATGCCCTGGCGCCAAGCAGACATCATAGAGTATCCTCAAGCAGTGCTTTTTCCCGGAAAAATCTTTTTAAATTCAGCTGCCAGTTACGCACCTGAAAACCCAATTCACGCACTGCTTTGCCGCTGTCCAGAACCGAATACGAAGGCCGGATCGCTGCCGTAGGAAAAACGGAGGTCGGGACCGCATCCAGAGGGATCTTTTTGGGGATCATCCCGAATTCCAGCGCCAGATCCATGATGCGTTGAGCAAAATCAAACCAGGAGATCGCCCCGCTGTCGCAATAGTGGTACACACCGTAACGGTCGCTGTCGGCCCCGATCAGGCCGGCGATATTTTCGGCCAGGACCGCGGCATAGGTCGGAGAACCGAATTGGTCATTGACCACGCGCGCCGTCTCTTTTTCCCGGAAAATTTTCAGCATGGTATGGACAAAATTGGGCCCGTATACGCCATACAGCCAGCTGATGCGAAACAGAAAAAAAGTATCGAGAGCGGCCGCCATCTTGATCTCTCCCTGCCATTTGCTCCAGCCATATCGCGAAAGCGGCCGGGGCTGCGCATTCTCCCGGTAAGGTTCTTTCCCGTCGCCGGCAAAAACATAGTCGCTGGAAAAATGGATCAGTCTGGCTCCCAACTGGGCAGCCAGCCGGGACAAGTTCTCAACCCCGGCGGCATTGACCGCCAAAGCCCGTTCCGGTTCATCCTCGGCACGGTCCACTGCCGTGTAAGCGGCGCAATTCACCATCCAGCGGATCTTTTTGCCCCGGACAAAATCCTGCAAACATTGCCGGCTGCAGATGTCCACTTCCAGGTCGCTGGCAAAAAAATCGAATTCTCTTCCGGCAAACTCTAGGGCCAGCTGCCGGCCCAGCATTCCCCTGGCACCTATAAGCCAGATGCCGGGATAAGTTTTCAAAGGCCCGGACTGAACTGCCGGGAACATCACGATTGTTCAGCGGCCACGCGCATTAGGTAGTTGCCGTAGCCGCTTTTTTGCAAAGGCTGCGCCAGCCGCTTCAATTGCTCACGGTCGATCCAGCCCTTCTTGAAGACGATCTCTTCAATGCAGGCGATCTTGAAATCCTGGCGGTCCTCCACGGTTTTGATGAACATGGTGGCGTTGACCAAAGACTCGTGGGTGCCGGTGTCGAGCCAGGCGAAGCCGCGTCCCAGTATCTGCACCTTCAGTTTTCTTTTTTCCATATAGGCGCGGTTCACATCGGTGATCTCCAGTTCGTTCCTTTCTGAAGGCCGCAGCGATTTGGCGATGGCCACCACGTCGTGGTCGTAAAAATAGAGGCCGACCACGGCCAGGTTGGAACGCGGCCGGGCCGGCTTTTCTTCGATGGCAAGGGCCTTGCCTTGAGCGTCGATTTCCACCACGCCGTAGCGTTCCGGGTCCTTGACCGCGTAGGCGAAAATGGTCGCCCCTTCCCGGGCGGCGGCCTGGTGCAGCATTTCGGTCAAGCCGTGACCATAAAAAATGTTGTCGCCCAAGACCAGGCAGACCGGTTCATTGGCGATGAATTCCTCGCCGACCAGGAAGGCGTCGGCCAAGCCGCGCGGTTGATCCTGAGCCCGGTAAGAGAAGCGGATCCCCAGCTGGCTGCCGTCCCCGAGCAGGTCTTGGAAGCGAGGCAGGTCGGCCGGAGTGGAGATGATCAATATGTCGCGGATGCCGGCAAGCATCAATGTGGATAGCGGATAATAGACCATGGGCTTGTCGTAGACCGGGAGCAGCTGCTTGCACATCACCTGGGTGATGGGATGAAGCCGGGAGCCTTGGCCGCCGGCCAGGATGATTCCTTTCATGGATGTTCCTCGCGAATTTATTTTTGAAACCATTTACTGTTTATTCCACCGTGACCGATTTGGCCAGGTTCCTTGGCTTATCGATATCGCAGCCTTTGTGGCGGGCGATGAAATATGCAAAAAGCTGCAGCGGCACGATATTCAGGACCGGCTGCAGGATGGGCATGGTTTCGGGCACCCAGATGACATCGTCGCATATATCGCCGACCCTGTTGCTGCCCTGGCTGGCCACGGCCAGCACCCTGCCGCTGCGGGCCTTGATCTCCTGGATGTTGCTGAGCATTTTTTCAAACGTGCAGTCACGGGAAACTATGGCCACGGTGGGAAACTGCTCGTCGATAAGTGAAATGGGGCCGTGCTTCATTTCACCGGCCGGATAGCCTTCGGCGTGGATATAGGAGATCTCTTTTAATTTCAGGGCTCCTTCCATGGCGGTCGGGTAATTGAACAGCCTGCCGATAAAAAGAAAATCCTTGTATTGCGCATAGTCCAGGGCTATTTTCTTGATATGTTCCATATCGGTCAGGATCTTTTTGACCTGGCGTGGCAGCTTTTTTATGGCCTGGATAACCTCGCTGCCTTCGGCATAAGAAATTCCCTGGTATCTCCCGATCAACAGGGCCATCAGCGTCAAAATGACCAGTTGCGAAGTGTATATTTTTGTCGAGGCCACCCCGAATTCCGGGCCGGCATGGTTGTATACACCGGCATCGGTGATCTGGGCGATGGCCGAACCCACGACATTGACGATGCCGAGGATCAGCGCCCCTTTGCGCTTGGCCTCGCGGATGGCGGCGAGCGTATCTGCGGTTTCCCCTGACTGCGACAGGGCGAGAACCGCGGTGTTTTTATCGATTTTCAGTTTGCGATAGCGGAATTCCGAGGCCACCTCCACTTCGACATGCAATTCCGACAGGCTTTCAAAGATATAACGGCCGAGCAATCCGGCGTAATAGCTGGTACCGCAGGAAACGATCACTAATTTTTTCAGGCTTTTCAATCGTTCCCTGACGGGTTCGAGCCCGCCCAGTTTGGAAACGCCCTCGCTTTCGATGAGGCGCCCGCGAAAGGCGTTCTCGATGCTTTCGGGCTGTTCGAATATCTCCTTGAGCATGAAATGCTCGAAACCTTTCTTGTCGGCCAGGGCGTCGCGGTGTTCGCGGATCTCGATCTCTTTCTTTAAAAATTCATTGTTCAGGTTCTTGATATGGTATCCGGACGCGTGTAGTACGGCCATTTCGTCATCGTTTAGCGAGATGATCTTCTGGGTGTAGGGCAACAGGGCATTGGCATCGGAGGCGGCGAAATATTCGTTTTCACCGACGCCGATGATGATTGGGCTCCCCCTCTTGACGATCACCACTTGACTGTCATTGTCGGCATGGATGGCGGCGATGCCGAAGGTTCCCTCCAGGCGTTGGACTGTTTTCAAAACCGCCATTTCCAGATCGCCGCTATAATATTCTTCAATCAGATGGGCCACCACTTCACTGTCGGTTTCCGATTTGAACACATGTTTTTTAGCGAGCAATTCTTCTTTCAGATCCAGGTAATTTTCAATGATGCCATTGTGCACGATGGCGATATTTGCCTGGCAATCACAGTGCGGATGGGCATTTTCTTCCGAAGGCCGGCCATGGGTGGCCCAACGCGTATGGGCGATACCGTAATGCCCGGGCAGCGGTCGGGCGATGCCCTTCTTTTCCAGGTCGCACACCTTGCCCACAGCGCGGATAACGGCAAGCTTATTGCTGTCGGCCACCGCCAGACCGGCTGAATCGTAACCGCGGTATTCCAACCGCTTCAAGCCATCCAGTAAAACGGGCTTGGCCGCCTTGTTGCCGCAATAACCAATGATTCCACACATGCTCTCTCCTTAACCTGCGAACCCTGCGGATTACTTGAAATGGGTCAAGCTCGGCTTGCCCAGCGGAAAAACATTAAAGCCGATTTTGAAAAGTTTCTGGTGATCCAGAATATTGCGCCCATCGAACAGGAAAGCCGGTTTGCGCATGGAGGCAAAGATCTTGGCAAAATCGAGTTTTCTGTAAATATCCCACTCGGTAATCACGGCGATGGCCTGGGCATCGACGGCCGCCCGGTAGGGATCGGGATCATACTCCACGGAACCGTCCAGCCCGGACAGTTCCTTACGGGCGTTTTCCAGAGCTTGCGGATCCGAAATCACAAGCTGGGCCCGCTCTTCGAGCAATTTTCCGGCCACGAAAATTCCGGGCGATTCGCGCGTATCGCCGGTGTTGGCTTTAAAAGCGAAACCCAGCAGCACGATCTTTTTGCCGACAATGGTATTGAACATTTCCTTGATGATCTTTCTGACGAAGCGTTCCTGCTGGTACTCGTTTATATCGACGACCGCCTGCCAATAATCGGCCACTTCGTTCAGATCGTAGCTGCGGCAAATATAGACCAGATTTAAAATGTCCTTTTTAAAGCAGGAACCGCCAAAACCAACGCTGGCATTCAGGAAACGCGGACCGATCCGCGTGTCGCTGCCCACGGCAAATGAGATCTCGGCCACGTCGGCATCGGTTTTCTCACATAGGGCGGAAACGGCATTGATCGAAGAAATACGCTGAGCCAGGAAGGCGTTGGCCACCAGTTTGGAAAGTTCAGCCGACCACAGATTGGAGGTGATGATCTTTTCCGCCGCCACCCAATGGGCAAAAATGGCTGCGATCTCCTGAGCCGCTTTCCGGCCCGATTCGGTCTGCCGCGAACCGATCAAAACCCGGTCCGGCTCCAGGAGATCCATGACCGCCGATCCTTCAGACAGGAATTCGGGATTGGAAATCACTTCAAAATGGATGCCTTTTTTGTTTTCCTGGAGGATGCACTCCATGGCTTCGGCGGTGCGCACCGGCAGGGTGCTTTTCTCAACGATGATCTTGGAGCGGTCCGCATGGGCAACGATCTCGTGGGCGGTTTTCTCCCAATATTGCAGGTCGGAAGCCATGCCGGCGCCGTGACCGAACGTTTTGGTCGGGGTGTTGACCGAGACAAAAATGATATCGGCGGCCCTTATCCCCGCGGCAATGTCATTGGAAAAAAACAGGTTGCGGCCGCGCGCCGAACGTACCACATCCAGCAGTCCCGGTTCAAAGATCGGCAGGTCATCAGAATTCCAGCGCCTGATCCGCTCTTCGTTGACGTCCACCACCGTCACTTTGCAGCCGGGACACTTGGCAGCAATAACCGCCATGGTCGGACCGCCAACATAGCCGGCGCCGATGCACAAGATGTTCTTCGCAAATTTCATTGCCGCTCCTCGAGCCAAAAGCCTCTGCCGCAAGATGCCGGCCTGATTTCATTTTCCATAATAAGCCGTATACCATTCAACAAAACGCGCCACACCGGTTTCAATGGGAGTGGCGGGTGCAAATCCCACGTGACGATGCAGATCTTCAATATCGGCGCAGGTTTCCTTCACGTCACCAGGCTGCAAGGGCAGCAGGATTTTCTTGGCTTCCCGACCCAGTTTTTTTTCTATGAGCCCGATAAAATGGAGCAGATCCACCGGCCGCTGGTTGCCGATGTTGAATAGCCGATAAGGCGCCGCAGCAGAGGCCGGGTCGGGATGCATGCCGTCCCAGCCCGGATCGCTTGCGGGGATCTTGTTCATGACCCGCCACACCCCCTCCACGATATCATCGATATAAGTAAAATCCCTTTTCATGTTGCCGAAATTGTACACCTCGATGGCTTCGCCGCGCATGATCTTCTGGGTAAAGATGAACAGGGCCATGTCCGGACGGCCCCAGGGCCCATATACGGTGAAAAAACGCAGGCCGCTGGTGGGGATGCGGAAGAGATGGGAATAGCTGTGGGCCATCAATTCGTTGGCTTTCTTGCTGGCCGCGTAAAGGGAAAGGGGATGGTCAACATTGTGGCGGACCGAAAAAGGCTGCACCTGGTTGCCGCCGTATACAGAAGAAGAAGAGGCGTAGACCAGGTGGCGGACCGGATGCCGGCGGCAGTTCTCCAGGATGTTCATGAAGCCGATGATGTTGCTGTCCATGTAGGCCCAGGGATTCTCCAGCGAATAGCGCACCCCGGCCTGGGCGGCCAAATGTACCACCAGCTGCGGTTTTTCTTTCTCGAAGATCTCCGAGATTTTTTCCCTGTCCTGCACCCCGGTCTTGTAAAACACCAGATTCGGCAACTCCAGTCTGGCCTCGGAATTCTGGCGCAGCCGGTCCGTATCCGCGTCCGAAAAACCGAGCTGGCGCAAGCGGGCGTATTTCAGCTCCACGTCATAATAGTCGTTGACATTATCGATGCCGATGACCCGATGCCCCTCGGCCAGAAGCCGGCGGGCGAAATGAAAACCGATGAAACCGGCGATCCCGGTCAACAGCACGGCGGTTTTCTCAGCCGACGGTTGCTCTGTCTTTGACATCATGAATCGTTACTCCCTGGATATTGAACATCCGAATGCGTTGCAGACCTTTTGCCGAAAACGGAAAACACTCACAAATTCAACTTTTATCATTATATAATATGTCTAGCTAAAAAAAAAGCCTGCCTTTTATTTGGATTTTTAGATGAGGCAAGCTGTCAATTATCCAAAGCAGATGTGAAAGCAGGTTATATTTCATACACCCTGGAGGCGGCATATAGGAATATGGTAAAAATACAAGGCAATTAAGGCCTTTTTAGGTAAAAAAGGAAAGCCTAAAAGCTATTTTCAGGCGTCCCCAGTTCCCCATCCCTGGTGAGGAACAAGATAATAACTATTTTAAAAAAGGAAATCATTTTTGTTGACATTTTCATGGATATAATATATCTTAATTGGAGGAAGGTAGGAAAATGCAAAAATTACTAATATCTATACCTGATTCCATATTGTCAAGGCTTAGAGCGATTGTTCCTGATCGCCAGCGCAGCAAGTTCATCTCCACTATCGTCGAGAAGGAACTCAAAAAACGGGAGCAAGCCCTTTTCCAATGTGCCTTGAAGGTGGAACAGGACAAAGCGCTCAACGCCGAGATGGGAGATTGGGATGCCACTATAAACGATGGTATTGAACATGAACCGTGGTGACATATACTGGGTCAATCTTGATCCCACAGCCGGATCGGAGATAAGGAAAACCAGACCATGCGTCATTATCAGCGCCAATCCCATTAACAAAGCCCGACGCACCTTAGTTGTAATCCCGCTCTCATCATCGGGGACTCCCAATCCGCCATTGGTCATTGAAGTAGATTGCCTCGGCCGCAAGGCCCTGGCTGTCTGCGACCAAATCCGGGCCATAGACAAAAGCCGCTTGGTTAATAAAGTCGATTCCCTTTCCGGTCAAGACCTGGATGCTATTGAAAACGGACTGCGGCAAGTTCTCTGCCTGTATTAGTCGCTATCTTTAAAAAAAATTTAAAAAAAATTTTTTTTTATCGACGTTTGCCATTTTCCCCGTCGGTTTTCAAATTGGCCTGGGAAAGGGGATCTATTGAAAATTGTCGCTCTTGTTTTTCAGAAATTATCCTGCACGAGCTCGGAGACAGTCAATTTGACAAATATTATGGCAGGCATTAGAATGAGGCTGTGATTCACATTAAAGGGCAGGTTTCTTTTTGGTTAAAAAGCGCAGCTTATGATTGGCTGGTAACCAAACAACTTTTTGAAAAGAAATCATATGCGCACTCTCTTTTTTTTGCTCATCTCGTGCTTGAGAAGCAGTTAAAGGCTCTTTTTGTTAAAAAAAACAGAGAAACTGCACCATATAAACATAATCTTGTAATGCTTGCAGAAAAATGTAGACTGAGGTTATCTGAAGATCAGGAAAAACTGCTCGAAGAAGTGTCAGATTTTAATCTTGAAGCGCGCTATCCCGATTACAAATTTTCTTTTAAAAAAAAATGCACCATGGCCTTTACCAGACGATATTTGACAGAAATTGAGGTGTTTTTAAAATGGCTGAAAAAAGAACATCTATTAAAAAAATAGCCCAAACTTATATCGCCGCATTAAAAAAAAGCCATATCCATGTTCTGCAAGCCTTTCTTTTCGGTTCTTATGCCCAACACCGGTTTGATGAAAACAGCGATATCGATATCGCGATTGTTTCAAACGATTTCTCCGGTAATCGTTTTTCGGACCGCCGCGTGATCGTGCCTTTACGCCGTTCAATTGATAAACGCATCGATCCATTGCCTTTCCGTCCTGAAGATTTCAATGAAAGCGACCCACTCGTCTCGACCATACTCAAAACCGGTATACAGATTGACCAGTGAGAGAAAGAAAGGGCCGCCTCTAATTTTTGCTTTCCCGGAAAGGATTGCCAAAAAGGTCTTTTTGTCCCCATCATCCGGGGAAATCTATTCTCCCCTTATGCCGCGGTTCAGCACATGATGGAATACACCTGGCTAAGTTAGTTTCCCCCGCTTTATAAACTCAGCTTGCCCGAATAAAGTCACAATATCATGTACCGTCCCCAGTGTCAACCCAAAATAGAAATGTCCTATTCTGAGCAAAGTAGAGATGTCCTATTTGTGTATAAACATGGGATGTGGGAAAGTGGGAAAGGCGAAGCCTTTTCCAAGGGGCTGTGGGAACCCCGA
>Ga0180009_10007039_pt1 | contig 11635 bp, 11 predicted proteins | sample OS_PC_MetaG_FD_123537 | JGI IMG/M metagenome (GOLD analysis project Ga0180009, IMG submission 123537) | Groundwater microbial communities from the Aspo Hard Rock Laboratory (HRL) deep subsurface site, Sweden - OS_PC_MetaG | ecosystem: Environmental > Aquatic > Deep subsurface > Groundwater...
CCCGCACGCAAGGTTCGACCCCGTTCCGCTTTGCGCTCCATGTCGGCGATGTCGGCCATACGCTGATCGTCGGCCCGACCGGGACGGGGAAATCGGTCCTGCTCGCGCTGATGGCGCTGCAGTTCCGGCGCTATGATCGCGCGCAGATCTTCGCCTTCGATTTTGGCGGCTCGATCCGGGCAGCAGCGCTCGCCTGCGGCGGCGATTGGCAGGACCTGGGGACCAGCCTCGCGGGCGACGGAGCTGGTGCCGTGACGCTCCAGCCCCTTGCGCGGATCGACGAGCCTGCGACCCGCAATTGGGCCGCCGAATGGCTCCAGGCGATCCTCACCAGCGAAGGCATCACGATCGATCCCGCGACCAAAGAGCATCTCTGGTCGGCCCTGACCTCACTGGCGACCGCTCCGGTCGCCGAGCGCACGCTCACCGGCCTTGCCGTTCTGCTCCAGTCGCAGACGCTCAAGCAGGCGCTCGCGCCCTATTGTATCGGCGGTTCCTTCGGGCGTCTGCTCGATGCCGAGGCCGAGCAACTTGGCGAAGGAAAATTCCAGGCCTTCGAGACCGAAGGGCTGACCGGCTCGGCAGCGGCACCCGCGGTGCTCTCCTATCTCTTCCACCGCATCGAAGGCCGCCTCGATGGCTCTGCGACTCTGATCATCATCGACGAGGGCTGGCTGGTCCTCGACAGCCCGGCTTTCGCCGCGCAGCTGCGTGAATGGCTCAAGACCCTGCGCAAAAAGAATGCGAGCGTGGTCTTTGCGACCCAGAGCCTGGCCGACATTGAAACTTCCGCCATTGCACCCGCGATCATCGAGAGCTGCCCGACCCGAATTTTCCTGCCCAACGAACGGGCGATCGAGCCGCAGATCTTGTCGGTCTATCGCCGCTTCGGTCTCAACGACCGGCAGATCGAGATCATTGCGCGGGCAACTCCGAAGCGCGACTATTACTGCCAGTCGGCGCGCGGCAACCGCCTGTTCGAGCTGGGGCTCGGCGAGGTTGCGCTCGCCTTTGCCGCCGCCTCCGCGAAGACCGACCAGCTGGCGATCAGCGCACTGACCCAAACCCATGGCACTGCAGGCTTCGCCCGGGCCTGGCTCGCACATCGCGACCTCGCCTGGGCTGCCGACATGCTTCCCCCCGATCCTGTTCCCCCCACCCGTAGCGGTCCAGCTGCGGGCCAACCCAAGGAGTAGTGCCCATGAAATTGACCCGCAAACCCCCAGGCCTCCAGGCGATCCTCGTGGCAGGCGTTGCTATGCTGTCACTCGGCGCATCCGCGATCGTGCCGGCGCCTGTCCATGCCCAGCTCGGGTTCGGCGGGATCGTCTATGATCCCAGCAACTACGCCCAGAACGTGCTGACGGCAGCCCGCACGCTCGAGCAGATCAACAACCAGATCCGCATGCTGCAGAACCAGGCGACGCAGCTCATCAACGAGGCGCGCAACCTGCAGGCCTTGCCTCTGACCGTGCTCGAGCCACTCCAGCAACAGATCCGCCAGACCCAGCAGCTGCTCGCACAGGCTCAGGGCATCGCACATGATGTCGAGGCGATCGAGCGCGAGTTCGCCCGCACCTATTCGCCCGCCAGCCTGACCGGATCGCAGCGCGACATGGTCCGCAGCGCCGAAGAGCGCTGGCGCACCAGCGTTGGTGCCTTCGAGGACGCGCTCAAGGTTCAGGCAGGCGCGGTGCAGAATATCGAGGGCTCCCGCACCGCCGTGCATAGCCTCGTCACTGCAAGCCAGTCGGCAACCGGCGCGTTGCAGGCCGCACAGGCTGGGAACCAGCTGCTCGCGCTGCAGTCGCAGCAGCTGGCCGATCTGACTGCAACAATGGCGGCCATGGGGCGCGCGCAGTCGCTCGATGCCGCCAATCAAGCTGCCGCCAAGGCCCAGGCCCGCGAGCAGCTGCGCCGCTTCATGGTGCCGGGCCGCGGCTACGTGCCGGTGAGCACGAAGCTCTTTCGGGACTGATCGCGATGGACACCAAGCTCGTCGCGCGGATCGCAGCAGGAGCCTTTGTGGCCGCCGCGTTGGCCATGACCATGCTGACCCTGCGCGAGGAACGAGCAAAACCCTTGCCCGAGACGATCTCCGCGTGGGAACCCGACGGCGATCCACTGCCCGGCCAGCTCAAGGTCTGCGCAGCGATGGGTGAGAAGGCGATGTCTTCGCCCGATTGCCGCGCGGCCTGGGCCGAGAAGCGGCGGCGCTTCCTCGGGCTCGAAGCAGGGGAGCCGTCAGCGGCAACGCAAACTGAGCCGCCGTACCCCGAACAACCGCCAGCAGAGGACCAGTGACATGGGCGGAACCGGCGTCGTCGACCGCTTCCTCGACATCTTCTCGCGCTATATCGATTCGGGCTTCGGCCTGCTCTCGGGCGAGGTCGCTTTCATTGCGACCACGCTGATCGTCATCGATGTGACGCTTGCCGCCCTGTTCTGGACCTGGGGCGAGCAGGATGACATCATCGCCCGCCTGGTCAAGAAGACGCTGTTTGTGGGGATCTTCGCCTACATTATCGGCAACTGGAACAACCTTGCCCGGATCGTTTTCGAGAGCTTTGCCGGCCTTGGCCTGAAAGCCAGCGGCACCGGTTTTTCCGCAAGTGAGCTGTTGCAGCCGGGCCGCGTCGCGCAGGTCGGCCTTGATGCAGCCCGCCCGTTGATTGAAGCCATCTCGGATCTGATGGGTTTCGTCAGCTTCTTCGAGAATTTCCTCCAGATCGTCATCCTGCTCATCGCCTGGGCGCTGGTCGTGATCGCCTTCTTCATCCTCTCGATCCAGCTGTTCATCACGCTGATCGAGTTCAAGCTGACCACGCTCGCCGGCTTCGTGCTTATCCCCTTCGGCCTGTTCGGCAAGACCGCCTTCATGGCCGAACGCGTGCTTGGCAATGTCATCTCGAGCGGAATCAAGGTGCTCGTGCTGGCGGTCATCGTCGGCATCGGCTCGACCTTGTTTTCGCAGTTCACCAGCGCCATTCCGGCCGAGCCCACGATCGAGGACGCGCTCTCGATCGTGCTGGCGAGCCTGACCCTGCTTGGCCTCGGTATTTTCGGCCCCGGCATTGCCAACGGGATTGTCGCCGGTGGGCCGCAGCTTGGAGCAGGTGCTGCTGCAGGAACCGCTCTGCTTGCCGGTGGAACTGCCGCTGGCGCGGTTGCAGGTGCCAAGCTGGCAGGCGGCGCGGTTGCCAGTGCGGCTTCCAGCGTGGCCCATGGCACATCGCGCGCTGCCGGCGGTGCCACGGCCGCCTATGCGATGGGCTCCGCAGGCAAGAGCGGCACGGCTGTCGCCCGGTCCGGCATGGCGGCGGCGGGTAAGGCTGCGGTTGGCGCAGCAACCTCGCCGCTGCGCAAGGCTGGCGAGGGCATGAAACAATCCTTCCACGAGGGCGGCCGCGCCGCGATCACCAATACTGGCGGCACGATTACGCCCGGTCCCAACACTTCACCGCCGCCTGCAGCCAATGCCGAGACCGGCCCGCCCGCCTGGGCCAAAGCCATGAAGGACCGGCAGGCCATGACCCACGGCGCGACCATTGCAGCGCATAGTTTGCGATCGAGCGACAGCGCCAGTGCTGGCGCTTCCATCGACACCTCACAAAAGGACTGACGCATGTTCCGACGACCCTCCATTCGCTACGGCACGACCCCGCAGCCTGAGACACCCTACCAGCGCGCCGCCCAGGTCTGGGACGACCGGATCGGATCGGCCCGTGTCCAGGCGAGAAGCTGGCGGCTTGCCTTCTTCGGCGCGCTCGGTCTTGCGAGCTGCCTTACCGCCGGGATCATCTGGCAGGGCGCACGCGGATCAATCGTTCCCTGGGTGGTCGAGGTCGACAGGCTCGGTGAAGCGCAGGTCGTGGCTCCCGCCGATGCCACATTCACGCCGTCCGACCCGCAGATCGCATTCCATCTGGCGCGCTTCATCGAACAGGTTCGCAGCCTGCCCGCCGATCCCATTGTGGTGCGCCAGAACTGGCTCAGGGCCTATGATTTTGCGACCGACCGCGGCGCGCTCGCGCTCAACGATTATGCCCGGACCAACGATCCCTTCGCTGCCGTTGGCCGTGAGCAGGTCGGCATTGATGTCACCAGCGTCATTCGCGCCTCGCCGACCAGCTTCCGCGTCGCCTGGGTCGAGCGCCGCTACCGCGACGGCAGCCTCGCCGAAACAAGCCGCTGGACTGCGATCCTGACAATTGTCGTCCAGCCCCCGCGTACCCCCGATGCCCTGCGCAAGAATCCGCTCGGAATTTTCGTCAATGCCATCAACTGGTCGAAGGAACTTGGATCATGATCAGCCGGACCCGGCGCGCAAGGCGCGTCGTCACCATCGCACTTCTCACTCCAGGCCTCGTGCTTGCATTCCCCACACTGGCCCGCGAGCCCACAGTGCCTGCGTCGGGCCCCGGCGTCATCGCCATCCCCTTGGCGCTGCCGCTGTCCGGCCAGCTCAAACGCTTTCCGCAAGCGGTGTCCCCGACCGCTGCGGGCCGCTTCCACCTGTCCGCGAGTTCCCCACCTCCGCGTGACCAGGTGGGAGCGGCAAATGAAGCTGCACGGGTGCAGCCGGACCAGACCGGCTTCGTCAATGCGATCCAGCTCTACCCCTTCACCAAGGGCGCTCTCTACCAGGTCTATGCCAAGCCCGGTCAGGTTACCGACATTGCCTTGCAGCCGGGCGAACGGCTCGTCGGACCCGGCCCGGTTGCTGCCGGCGATACGGTGCGCTGGATGATCGGTGATACAGTGAGCGGCGCGGGGGTCACTGAGCAGGTTCACATCCTCGTCAAACCAACCCGGCCCAACATCACCACCAATCTCGTCATCAACACTGACCGGCGCACATATCATCTCGAGCTGCGCGCCAACCCGTCAGTCTACATGGCTTCGGTGTCCTGGACTTACCCGGAGGACGAGTTGATTGCCTTGCGGCAGGCCCGTGCCGAGGCGGAGCGTGCCGCGCCTGTCGCCACAGACATGGATCTCACCAGCCTCAATTTCGGCTACCGGATCGAAGGCGACAAGCCAGCCTGGCGCCCGCTGCGCGCCTTCGACGATGGCACGCGGGTCTACATCGAGTTTCCCGAAAGCGTCGCCCAAGGCGAATTGCCGCCGCTATTCGTGCTGGACGCGCAGGGAGACGCCGAACTCGTCAACTACCGGGTCTCGGGCCGTTACATGATTGTCGACCGGCTCTTTGCTACTGGCGAGCTGCGACTTGGCGGACGCCGGGGCCAGCATAAGGTGCGGATTGTCACCAGGCGGCGAGGACGCTCATGACCGGTTCTGAAGACACAGAAACCCGCAAACAACCGCTGGTCGATCCCGAGAGCGCGGTGAAGCTGCGCAGCGAACCTCCGCGGGTTATGCGCCTCTCGCGCAAGGCCATCGGTCTTGCCTCCGCCGGTGCTCTAGCGCTGGTCAGCGGCGCGCTGATCTATGCCCTCCGGCCTCAGGATCCGAACAGCGCTGAAGAGCTCTACAACACCAATGGCGTTGCCGTGGCCGATAATCTCGCCGGAGCGCCCAAGGACTATGCCCAGGTGCCCAAGCTCGGTCCGCCGCTTCCTGGCGATCTCGGCAAGCCGATCCTCGATGCCCAGCAGCGCGGCGAAGTCGCTGCCCTTCCGGAGGCTGGTTCCCCGCCTCGGGTCGATCCGGCAGCGAATGCCGCCGAGGCGGCGCGCCAGAGGGGCGAACAAGAGCATGAAGCTGCACGCGGCAGCGGGCTGTTCTTTGGCGGAGGCACTGCGAGGCCTTCGGCTGGGGTCCTGTTGGGCCAGGCTGCAGTAACCGAAGCTCAGCCTCATGTACCGCCAGCATCACCATCCGCCGATATCGCTCGCCGAGGGACTTTCGTCGACCGGGCCAGCGATCGACGCACGGTTTCGGCAGAGCGGCTTGTGGGGCTGGCTGCCCCTGCGATCCTCCAGGCAGGCTCGGTCATCCCGGCAGCCCTGATTACCGGCATCCGTTCGGACCTGCCGGGTCTGGTGACCGCCCAGGTGACCCAGAATGTCTATGACAGCCCGACCGGACGGATACTGCTGATTCCGCAAGGCTCCCGCCTGATTGGCGAGTACGATGCCGATGTCGCCTTCGGCCAGAACCGTGTCCTGCTCGCCTGGACCCGACTGGTCCTTCCCGATGGACGCTCGATCGTGCTCGAGCGCCAACCCGCCTCCGACCCGCGCGGTTTTGCCGGGCTGCAGGACGGCACAGACTATCATTGGGGCGGGGTGCTCAAGGCGGCATTGGTCTCGACCTTGCTGGGCGTCGGCGCAGAACTTGGCGCGGGCGATGACGGTGATCTTACTCGCGCCTTCAGGCGCGGCTCGCAAGAAAGCGTCAACCGCGCGGGCGAGCAGATCGTCAGCCGGGAGCTTAATGTCAGACCAACCGTGACCATCCGACCCGGCTTTCCGGTGCGGGTGCTGGTAACGCGTGATCTTGTGCTGGGAGACGAGCAATGACACGGCTGAAGCTATCGGACATCACTGACGAAAAGCCTGTTCGCCTCACAGTCGAAATCCCGGCACGCCTTCATCAAGAACTATTGGTCTATGCCAAGGTGCTGAACAATGACGAGGAAAAAGGTGCGCCGAGCGTCGAACGCCTGATTCCACCCATGATCGCGCGTTTCATTGCGGCAGACCGTAGCTTTGCGCGCATGCGGCGTTCAGCGATGTCCGGCCAGCGTCGCGAGCGATCAGGATGAATGTTGGGCGTAGCTGACAACAGACCCGCGGTCGGATGCGGGCGCACGTTCTTGTGCTCATGCGAGGATCCTGGACTCATCGCGCTTTGGTTGAGCCCGTGCGGCGTTGACGCAATTCCAACGCGTGATGCGACCATATCTCAGCGCATTGGTATCACAAGCGATCTGCGGCGCGCGCTTGTTGCGGCACGCCCCAACTGCCTTGGCTCTTTTGCCTGTCCGCTAGGCCAGTCGCGACCTTCCATGGTTATGCGGCAGGCCTATGGCGGGCTGGGCAATCAGATCGTGTGTGGCCGAACGACAAGCGGGATCAGGCGAATTCAGCCATGAACCTGTTCAGGCAGGCGAGCCACTTGCGAAGGTAACGAGGAAAAGGGTTCTCAAGAGCAAACTGGGCAAGCGCCAGGGAAACTGCTGCCAAAGCAAAGCCTATTCACACGCTTTTCCGTCCCCGTCTCGATCAAGGTGCGCACCATATCCCGGCTGTCCACGATAGATCGGAGCAGCGCCGGCTGCTCTCGCTGCTGAACAGTTGGGATAGTAGACGCTGCCATTGCGGGACGGCGTCGGCGACTTTTCGGCTTGTGGGCTACGATGACAGTGTCTCCCACCATTCTTCCTGTCGTTGTGGCAGCCATCAGCTGCCAGACCGCCCGGATGCGCCTCAGCCTGCGTGGGTCCAATCAGTGCGGCGATCACGAACAGGAAGGTCATCACCCACGCTATCAGCAAGGCAACAAATTCGATCCGTAATGCGAGTGACGAACGCTCGTTATTGTGACCCCAATCTTTCATTTGCAGACATGCTCCCGCCAGTATCGATCCCATTTGGCCGCCATCCCCATCGAAATCATCCTGCAGGACAAATCTCCTCCTTTGGGCGAGACGCACCATGCCGCCGTACGATTGCCCCCCGCAGGCCCACTCGAGATGCATCGCATGGCCGGACCAGTCACAGTTACATGTCCATGTGGACCGATCCCGGTAGGCTCACCGATTAGGCGTGCGAGCGCGTCTCGTGCTTCGGTGGCATCCGCCTTTGGGCAGGGATGACCCGAACTACAGGTGCCATCCATCTCGCGCGCTGCAATACCTGCGAGTCTGATCCTTGGCCCTTCCTCACACCAGATCGGCCCATCGCCATCCCAGACGGCACTCGGCGTGCAGGCGAAGGTGTCGCCTGCCGGGACAACGGACAAAAGGAGAAGTGCGAACATGGTTCATCAATCCCGGCGAAATTCTAGGGCTGCACAATCCAGCACCATTACGGCAAACGCGCTGTGTTATTGATAGACTGAGATCACTAACAGATCACTGTCGCGATGGCGATCCGAGCTCTTCCAAGAAACCGTTGCAGCTTCGGGGTGTCTCGTTCGTTCCATTAGAAGATAGCGTATCACCCGATGTTGTTGCTCGATTGCGCGCCGGGTATTCTCCGGCCAGAGCACATTGCTCCCAGAATATTGCCTGGGGAGCAATCCGTTGATTTCCAAAATAAATTTTTATGTTCGGGTATTTATGCCAACACAATTTTGTTGCCATCGTCGGCGCCGCATCGCTTTGGAGTACGCCGTTGCGCCTCTGCACTTGGCAGGTGCAAGCCGTTCATTGGCTTGCTAGTATCCGCTGATGCGCACCGATGTTGATCACCTTCCCGCCCAGAAGCAGCGCGAGCTGGAACGCGTGGTGGCGATCATATTCGATGAATTCGGCGATGCGCTGGCGCTGGCCAGCAATGGCTGGAAGAAGAAGGCGCGCATCCTCAAGGTCATTCTCTACGGCAGCTATGCGCGCGGCGGCTGGATCGATGAGCCGCACACCGCCAAAGGCTACCGCTCGGATTTTGATCTGCTGATCATCGTCAATGATAAGCGGGTGGCGGACCGGGTGGCCTACTGGCTCAAGCTTGAAGAACGCCTCGACCGCGAGCTGTCGATAACGGGCGCGCTGCGCACCCCGGTCAACTTCATCGTCCACACGTTGCAGGAGGTGAACGACGGGCTTGCCCATGGGCGGTATTTCTTCATGGATATCGCACGAGATGGGATCGCGCTCTACCAGTGCGACGATACCGAATTGCACACCCCCAAGCCCAAGACGCCCACGCAGGCGCTGGCCATGGCGCAGGAGTATTTCGAGGAATGGTTTCCAGCTGCCATGCGCAAGTTCAAGCTGGCGCAAGATGCGGTTGATCAGGAGTTCAACAAAGAAGGTGCGTTCCTGATGCACCAGACTTGCGAGAGCCTGTATCATTGCATCCTTCTCGTCTGCACCTTCTACACGCCTCACGTTCACAATCTCGGCTTTCTTCGCACCCAGGCCGAGCGAATCGATGCGCGTCTCACCTATGTCTGGCCGCGCGAGACCAAGCGCGACCGCGCGCGTTTTGAGAAGCTGAAAGACGCCTACGTCAAGGCGCGCTATTCCAAGCATTACCGCATCACCAAGGAAGAGCTCGAATGGCTGGGCGCGCAAGTCGAGGAGCTTGGCCGCGTCGTGCACGAGGTCTGCTCAGAGCGGATCGAAAAGCTGAAGGCAGAGGCGCTGGCGAGGCCCGATAAGGCCTAGCGATCGTGCGCGCGTGTGGGATGGTGGTTGCTGTTTTCTGAGAGCCGGGATAGAAAATTTGCACGATCGGCTCTTTGGCTCGCTCGCGCATAACCCTGGTGCCGTCATATTACCAAGTTCGATGAGCCTGATCTTCCGCGCTTTGGCACGGGTCGGGGGCAAGAAAATGGCTGCCAGCCTGATCGATGCCCGTACTGGCAAGCGAAACCCCATAAGCCTCAACCGCGCACTAGGACACAGCCGCAGCTTCAAAAGCGTTGTAATTTGTGAAATATTCCCAAATGCGACCGGGTGCCGGGGCCAATGTCCAAGCCTGCGGGCTAAATCCCTCGGTGACCTGCCAACGGGTCATCCCAACACCCGGTCGTATCGCAAGCCCAAGACTATATAATTGAATTATAAATTAGAAATGCTGGCTCGACGCCATCATACTCTGGATGCGGCAAATAGTGTCGCAATTATGTGAAAGGAGAATGATGATGCAGCGTACCCAGGAAAAGCCCGAGAGGATCGACCTCGGAGCCGCTTCGGTCGAAACCAAGGGCGTGGCCCTCTACGATCAGGATACCGATGGCGGTGAGCGTAACTTCATCCCCGGTAACTTGGCTGGCTGAAGCAAGGGAAGGCGCGCGGCATGTCTGTGGCGCGCCTTCCTCCCGACATGACCGATTTTCTGGCCTCGATCGACCAAGAGCGGACCGCGTGGACGCTGACAGGCGAACAGGTGATCTTCCTGGATCTTCTTTGTGACCGTTACTTCAGTCTTCGTGAGCCTGAGAATGCGGAATTTCGTGCGGGAATTGCACGCGGAGACGTCGCCGAGTGGCACCTCCCTACCTGCCTACCGAAGCCCGGGGCATGGGCACATCCTGCCTCAGGCCCACCCATGCCCGAGGAAAATCGACTGAATATTGCCGGAGTAGCTGCTGCCTTGTGGATCCAGCACCGCATCGAACGCCGGATGGAAACATTGCCGTTCCACCAACTCCTCATCGGAGTCCGCAAGACAGTTGAGCATCGCTTCCGCAAAATAACCGAAGCGCAAGCCGAGTGCCTCCTCGACATTGTCGAAGATTTCGAGCGGGCCCGGCTCATTCGCAGCGCAGCCAACCGATGTGTGCCTCGCTCGCTGGCGCTTGTCTTGCGCTGCGCGACCTACGGCATACGCGCACATGCCGTGATCGGGGTCAAGACGAAGCCCTTCGAGGCGCATTGCTGGGCTCAGCACGGTTCTGCTGTGCTCACTGACCCGCTCGAAAACGTCATCCAGTTCACGCCCATCCTCGTCATATGAGCCCCCCGCGTTTCATCCTCGCCTTGCCGCGTGACCGGCCTCCGACGCAAGGAATCGTTCGCGAGACAAACCCATTAGTGAAACCGCAAGCCACAGCTTGGCTATGGGCCAGCGACGCAATGCCCGTTGCCGATGCCGGCGATGGCTCAGTCGTCATAGGGCACTGCTTCTCTCGGGCTGGCCCCAAGAATGGTATCGGCTGGTTTCAACATTCGTCAGATGCCACTCAATCTGCAAAGTCATTGCTGCGCAAGGGCTGGGGTGCGTACTTCGCCGTCCTGCCAGATGTTAGCACCAACCGTTGGCAGGTGATGTCCGATCCGTCGGGACTGCTACCCGTATTTCGGCTGCTCACTTCAAGCCATGTCATTCTGTCCTCTGACCCCGCACTTTTTCAAGGCGCGTCGGGCCTGAAGCCAGAAGTTTGCTGGCGCAGGACGCTCCACCATCTGATGCAGCCTGACTTGCGTCAGCGTGCAACCTGCCTCGCCGGGGTCGACGAATTGCCGCCAGGAGTGCTGCTCGACCCCAGCTCACCGGATGCGCCAGAGCAGGTTCTCTGGAGTCCGTCCGATCACTTTCCTGCAAATGCCGCGCTGACATTCGAGAGTGCACGCGAGGAACTGCGCGCCGTTGCATGCAATGTACTGGACGCGTGGCAAATGGCATTGGGACCCGTGGCCGTGGCCGTCTCAGGCGGCGTGGACTCATCGTTCATCTGCGGCGCGCTTGCGGCAGGAGGGCGTGAGTTCGGTTGCATCACGCTGGCAACCGCCGAGGCCGGCGGTGATGAACGATATTTCGCTCGGCTCCTGGCAAACCATCTCGACAGGCCGCTCATGGAGTTCATCTACGATCCAGCGGCGCTCACCCCTCAGAGTTTCGCATCGAAAGGCATGCCGCGTCCGAGCCGCCGTACCTTCGTTATGGCCGTCGATACAATGCTTGCGCGCGGCGCTGCGGAGCTCGCCGCAGCCGTGGTTTTGGATGGCAATGCCGGCGACAACCTTTTCTGCTATCTTCATTCTGCAGTTCCGGTC
>Ga0180009_10007040_pt1 | contig 11635 bp, 9 predicted proteins | sample OS_PC_MetaG_FD_123537 | JGI IMG/M metagenome (GOLD analysis project Ga0180009, IMG submission 123537) | Groundwater microbial communities from the Aspo Hard Rock Laboratory (HRL) deep subsurface site, Sweden - OS_PC_MetaG | ecosystem: Environmental > Aquatic > Deep subsurface > Groundwater...
ATGATTAAACGTAACTACTTAGCCACTAAGACACCAAGGCACAAAGAAAGTTTATGGATCAAACGGTTTATTGTCTGATTTCCTTCGTGTCTTTGTGACTTTGTGGCCATGATTTGTTCTTTTGAATTATCTGCGTCCATCACATTCATCTGCGTCATCTGCGTTCCATGTATTGCTGCTGAGTAGTTATGATTTTTGCTCTATTTTATCAGCGTGCCTATGGCCTCGCCGTTGACGGCTTTTTTGATATTGCCGGCGATGTGCAGGTTGAAAACAAGTATGGGGAGATGGTTTTCCATGCAAAGCGTCAAAGCGCTGGTGTCCATGAACTTTAGGCCTTTCCTGATGGCGTTCATGTAAGTGATATTCTTTATCATTTTGGCTTTCTTGTCCAGCTTCGGGTCGCCCGTATAGACGCCGTCGACCTGCGTGGCCTTGAAGATCACATCCGCGCCTATCTCGGCGGCTCTCAGCGCCGCGGCAGAGTCGGTCGTGAAATAGGGATTGCCGGTGCCGCCGGCAAAGATGACCACCCGGCCTTTTTCAAGGTGGCGGATGGCTTTCCGTCTGATGAAGGGTTCCGCCAGGCGCGAGATCTCTATCGCGGTCTGGACCCTGGTCTGGATGCCTTTGTGCTCAAGCGCCGACTGTAGCGCCATGGCGTTGACGATAGTGGCCAGCATCCCCATGTTGTCGGAAATGACGCGGTCTATCATGCCGTGTCCGTCTTTGGCGCCGCGCCAGATATTGCCGCCGCCTATGACTATGGCGAGCTGTATATCGGGACGGCAAGCCTTTCTGATCTCTTCGGAAATAAAAGTAAGCGGGGCCGGGCTGATGGAACGCCCGCCGCCGTTCCTGGAAAGCGCCTCTCCGGATATTTTAAGCAGAACACGTTTGTACATAAGGGGCAAAGGGTTTTAGGGTTTTAGGGTTTTAGGGTTTTAGGGTTTTAGGGTTTTAGGGTTTTAGTCGCTGTTACTATACCCTATACCCTAAACCCTATACCCTATACCCTGCTGTTATTCCACGCCCACGATATAGCAGTCGAACTTCCTGACCTGGAGATCGCCTTTCAGCTTTTCCGAGTAGGTTTTTACGAACTGCGCCACGGAAAGTTTCGTCTCCCTGATGGAAACCTGCTCAAGGAGGCAATGTTCCTGATAGAATTTGTTAACGCGGCCTTCAAGCATCTTCGCAACTCCTTCCGGAGTTTTTGCCTTGTAAGGTTTGCCCTCTTCCGCTGCCAGGGCCTTGGCGTCCTCTTCGTCTTTTTCCATCTTCGCGTGGTAGATCTCGCGTTCCTGCTTCACGGTTTCGGCAGGGACATCTTCTTTCTTAAGCCATTTAGGATGCATCGCCACGCACTGCATGGACAGTTCCCTGGCCAGCGCAAGCAGCTCGTCCTTTGCCGCGGCCGGATCGCCGTCAAAACCGAGCTCGACGACGGCGCCCTTCTTGGAGTCGGAATGCACGTAGAAACTGACTATACTGTTGCCGGCGGGGCGATAAACCACGCCGCGGCGTATCTGCATGTTTTCGCCGGTCTTTATGGCAAGCGCCCGCAGTTTCTCTTTGGTTTCTTCATTTTCCGCGGGATTCGCCATGGAGGCGTCGGTCAGCATCAGGTCCGACAGCTCTTCGGCCAACTCCCTGACCGCGGGGTTTTTGGCCACGAAATCGGTTTCACAATTTATCTCCAACATGGCAAAGGCGCCGGAGTCGGAGGAGACTTTCACGATCACAATGCCCTCTTTCATGACGCGGCCGGCTCTTTTGGCCAGACCCGCCAGGCCTTTCTTTCTTAAAAGGTCAACCGCTTTCGTCAGGTCGCCGGCCGATTCTTTAAGCGCGTTCTTACAGGCCATTACGCCCGCGCCTGTCTGGCTGCGCAGCGACATTACCTGTTCGCTCGTTATGGTGCTCATGGGGTCCTCCGGTAAAAGTAGTTTAAAGGGTAGAGGGTAAGGGTTTCCTTATTTCTGCACCCTATACCCTAACCCCTCTACCCTATACCCTGCCATTATTCTTCGGTCTTGACGGGTTCGGCCGCGGTTTCGTTTTCCTCAAGCCGCGCGGCAGTCTCCGGCTGCGGGCCGGAGCCTTCGGCGGAGGCCGGCGCTTGCGCAGCGGGGGCGGCCGGCATCTCAGCCTCCATAGCCGGGGCGGGAGCCTCAGTCTGGTCCTGCCGGATAACGGCCGCTTTGGCGGCTTCGGCTTCGGTCCGGCCTTCTATTATAGCGTCGGCTATGGCGGCGCAGAAAAGCCGTATGGAACGGGCGGCGTCGTCGTTGCCGGGAACCGCCCAGTCAAGCATATCGGGGTCGCAGTTGGTATCGCATACGCCCACCACGGGGATCCGGAGTTTTCTGGCTTCGCTAAGCGCGCCGGCCTCCTCGATAGGATCGACGATGAACATGATCCCGGGGAGAGTTTTCATGTTCCTGATGCCGGAGAGTAGTTTTACCAGGCGGTTCTTTTCTTTCGTCAGGCGGGAAACCTCTTTTTTGGACATGACGCGGAAAAGCCCGTCGGCTTCAAGGCGCTCAAGCTCTTCAAGCCTCTTTATGGATTTCTTCAGGGTCTCAAAATTGGTCAGAATGCCGCCCAGCCATTTTTCATAGACGCAGGGGACCTCGGCCCGCGCGGCCTCTTCCCGGATAATATCTTTCGCCTGTTTTTTGGTGCCGACGAAAAGGAACCTTTTGCCTTCTTTGGCGGAGTCTTTCACAAAAGCGTAGGCTTTCTTTAATTCCTTAACCGTTTTCTGCAGATCAAGGATATGTATGCCGTTCCTTTCGCCGAAAATATACCGGGACATCTTGGGGTTCCACCTGTAGGTCTGATGACCGAAATGCACCCCGGCTTCCAGCATGGTTTTCATGGATATATTCAACATTTGGCTTACCTATCCTCCGTCAACGTTTCTTTTCCCGCCCTCCGGGAGCAGGATTTCATTGATCATTATGATATCATATACCGGCTTTTTTTTCAAACCGGACCGCTAGCAATCGCGCTTTTTACATCACTGCCTTATATTTTCTATACTTATTTCGCGGGAAGCGTACAATATGAAAATAGCTATAGCCCAGATAAACCCTAAAGTGGGCGACATAAAGGGGAACGCGCTTAAGATAGCGTCCTTCGCCGTTAAGGCGCAGACCATGGGCGCGGAACTGACCGTTTTCCCGGAACTTGCCCTCACCGGCTATCCGCCGCTGGACCTGCTTGAAAAAGACGATTTCATAAACGAAAACCTAAGAGCGCTCCGCGGCCTGGCCGCCCTGCGGCTGGACACCGCGCTGGCGGTCGGCTACGTGGACAGGAACAGGGCCCGCGGCAAGGCGCTTATAAACGCCATAGCCCTTATAGCCGGCGGGCGCATAATAGCCCGGCAGGCCAAATCCCTTTTGCCCGCTTATGATATTTTTGACGAGGCGCGCTACTTCGAACCGGCGGCTTCGAACCGCCCCGTAAAATTCAAAGGCGCGCTGCTGGGGCTGACCATATGCGAGGACATCTGGGCCGGGACCGCGCTTTTGCCCAAACGCCTGCTTTACAAGACCGATCCGGCGCGCACGCTGCGGGACCGCAAGGCGGGGCTGATCATAAATATCTCCGCCTCTCCTTATTATAAGGGGAAAAGCGCCAAAAGGCTGAAGATACTGGCCGGGCTCGCTAAAAAATTGGGCGCCTGCGTCATCTACGCGAACCAGACCGGCGCCAACGACGAACTTATCTTTGACGGCAACAGTTTCGCGCTGGCCCCCTCCGGCCGCCTGATCGCCAAAGCGCGCGCCTTTGAGGAAGACCTCATCCTGGCGGATACGGCCGCCCCGCTTCAAAAAACCGTCCTTGAAGACCGGGACGATTACCGGGAAATATTTTCCGCCCTGACGCTGGGGATAAAAGATTATTTTTTAAAACTCGGCTTTAAAAAAGCCATCCTCGGCTTAAGCGGCGGATTAGACTCGTCCGTGGTGGCTGCGCTGGCGGCAAAAGCCCTGGGCCCGGAAAATGTAACGGCGGTCCTTATGCCTTCGGCCTACACTTCCGGCCAAAGCTCCCGGGACGCGGCGCGGACCGCAAGGAACCTCGGCATAAAGACCGAGACACTTCCCATAAAAAATATTTACGGCGCGTTTTTAAAAACGCTCGGCGCAAAGCACTCCGGGACGGGCGCGGGCGTGACGCTGACCATGCAGAACCTCCAGTCCAGGATCAGGGGTTCGCTTTTGATGGCCCTGGCCAATACCAACAACTGGCTGACGCTCACTACCGGCAATAAATCCGAGATCGCCATGGGCTACTGCACGCTCTACGGGGACACGGCCGGCGCCCTGGCGCCCATAGCGGACCTTTTGAAGACCGAAGTCTATAAACTGGCCGCCTTCATAAACAGGGAGCGGGAAATAATACCGCGCTCCGTCATCGAACGGCCGCCGACCGCCGAACTCAAACCCGGACAGACGGATCAGGACGACCTGCCGCCCTATGAGACGCTGGACGCCGTCATCCGCCTCTATATGGAGGAAAACAGGGGCCCGCGCGAGATAACAGGAAAAGGCTTCGACAGGGAGCTTGTGCTTAACATCGTCAGGAAAATAGAAGCCGGCGAATACAAAAGAAAACAGCTCCCCATAGGCTTGAAGGTAACGGAGAGATCCTTCGGTTACGGCCGGAAAATGCCGATCGTCAAAGATCTGGAATACCTCGGGTAAACCCCGCACTTTGGGCCTAGAAACAGACAATAGGGGAGCAGGACATAAGCTTAAGTCCGTACCCGGTGAACCCAAAGTGCGGGGTAAATCAAAGACAAAAAATAAAAAATGCACACGAAATTCCGGATTTTTGATTTTACAGTAATAAAAAAAATTCTCGCCGTTCCGGCGATAATTCTGCTGATGGTTCCCAGCCTGTACTGCCAGCTCCCTAAAAAGAAAAGGCTAATCCGGCCCGCGCCTAAGGCCAAAGAAGAAATAATCAAGCCGGAACCCAAAACCCAGGAAGAGATATTAACGTCCCTTAAAACCCCGGCCACCGCCTATCAGGAAAACCTGCTCTCCAGAATACTGACCGCGATGGCCGTCAAGACCGCCAACGGCCCGGTAATACTTTTCCCGGTGGCGGACTCGAACAAAGACATGGGGCCGAGCTACGGCATCATGCCGATCATACCTTTAAGGGACAAGAACACGAAGCTCATCAAATCGGTCATAGTTCCGTCGGCTAATTACAACCGCTACCTCGGGGCCTCCCTTACCTACCGCCACTACATCTTTCCGGACGAGAAAAGGTTTTTCATACTGCGCGCCTCCCTTTCCCATGAGGTGGAACGGGAATTTATCATTTATTATTACACGCCCCGGCTTTTCGGCACGGATATCCGGCTGAGCGTTGAGGCCAAGAACTGGATAACCGGCAAACCCTCTTTTTACGGCTACGGCGCGCGCTCAGCGATTAAGGACCGGGCAAATTACGCTCTAAACATGACCGGGGAAGAATTCATAATCGATTTTCCGGTCATAAAACATCTTTTCCTGAACCTGAACCATTCTTATTATTTCAAGAAGATCTCCGACGGGCCGGTGGACACCATGCGCGTAAGCGGCAGATTCCCGGCCGACTACGCCGTGGCCTCAAAGCGGAAAGACTTTATAAACAACCGGTTTTCGCTGGTCTACGATGATACCGACCATCCTTTCCTGCCCAAGATTGGCACTTATGCCGGCGCCGCGGTGACCTATTCGAACAAACGGCTGGGGTCGGATTTCAATTACCGGACTTACTCGTTCCAGCTGAAGCACTATTATAACCATAAGGAAGAAGGCCGCTTTGTGACCGCCGTGCACTATCTGCTGCAGTTCCAGCGGGGGGACGAGCTGCCTTTCTACGCCACGGCGCAGCTCGGCGAGAGCACCGGCCTCAGGATGGCCGGCGACGGACGGTTCGTGGACCGCGGAAAACTGGTTTTTAACATAGAGGAGCGCATCACGCTTACGCGCTCGCCTTTCATGAAGTTCATCAGCGAGACCGAGATAGCGCCTTTCCTGGACGTGGGCACGGTGTTCGCGAAGCCTTCCGATTTCAGGGCGCGGAAACTCAAATACAGCCCCGGCTTCGCCGTCCGGATAGTCATAAGGCCGCAGGTGGTCGGGACCGGGGAATTCGCCTTCGGTTCCGAAGGGACCAACGCCATCATAAAAGTGGGGTATCCGTTTTAACCCGGAAAATCCGCCCGCCTTAGGCGGACGAATTTTCCGGGTCCGGGAGAGTTTTCGGAATACTCCTGAAAAACGGCGTCGTCAGCCGTTTTTCAGGAATTACTGCTGCAGCTGCGAGAGGTCGGCTACGTCTTCAAAAAGGTTCACGAGCGATTTTATAAGCTTCAGCCTGTTTTCCCTGACAGCCGCGTCCTCCACCATCACCATCACCTTGACAAAAAAATTATCAAGATTTCCTTTGATGGAAACCAGTTCCACCAGGCTTTTGGCGTAGTCGCGGTCGGCGAGATAGCCGTTAAGCTTAACGGAAAGCGCCCTGATATCCGAGCAAAGAAGGCGTTCTTCGTCCTTCTCGAACAGCAGCTCGGCCGGCGCCGAATCCGAGGCGAATTCCGCCTGTTTAAGTATATTTTTGGCCCTTTTAAAAGCCATCGCCAGGGCGTCAAAATCGGGATTTTTCCTGACCGAATGAAGGTCGGCTATCCTGCGCCGGCAGTCCAGCAGATTTCCGTCCTTCATGAAGAATTCTTTGACGGCTTTTATCTCGTCGAACCTGAAACCCGCCTCCTCAAAGATCACTTCGGCCCGCTGCCAGATGAAATCCAGCAGCTGCAGCAGGGGCTCGGAATTAAGGGGCACGGTCGCGGGCGCGTTTCTGCAAACCGCCTTAAGATCCAGACTGATGTTGTTTTCCAGGATTATGCGCGCGATACCCATAGCCTGTCGCCGCAGGCCGTGGGGATCCGCGCTGCCGGAGGGAATAAGCCCGAGTAAAAAATCGGAGACCAGGTTATCCACTTTGCCGGCCAGGGACAGCACCGAACTTTCCGGCGAAGAGGGGAGCGGGGATTTGGCGTTCAGGGGCCGGTAAAACTCGCCCACGGCTTTAGCGGCCGTTTCGCTTAATTTCGCGTTTTGCGCGTAATAATAGCCCATAACCCCCTGCAGTTCCGTGAATTCCCGCACCACGTTACTGGTAAGGTCGGCGTAAACATACCGGGCGGCTTTTTTTATTTCTCCGGTATTCAACTCCGGGACCTTGATGCTTTCACAGAGCAGGGCCGCTATGTCCGAAACGCGTTCGGTCTTATCCTGCATGGACCCGAGCTTTTCCTGAAAAGTGACGGCCTTCAATCCCGCCGCCAGCTCGTCGAGCCCAACGGCCAGGTCGCGGGTATAAAAGAAGATCGCGTCCTTAAAACGCGCCTCCAGCACGTTTTTAAATCCTTCCTCCACGTTTTTCTGGCCCCTGGATACGCCGTCGCGTATGCCGACAAAATAAGGCTGAAGCTTTTTTCGGGAGTCGCAGACGGCGAAGAACTTAAGCTGTTTCTTCATGACCAGGTGCACCAGTTCGGCCGGCAGCTTTAAGAATTCCTGGGAGTAGGAGCCCACCACGCATACCGGATATTCCACCAGGTACAGATTTTCCGTCAACAGCTCCGGATCGGCCTCCACTTCAAGCTTCATCCGTTTCGAAACCTGCTCAAGTTCCTTTTCCAGCATCCGGGCCCTGTCTTCGTCCCTTACCAGCACATTGGCGTTTTCAAGCGCCCTGAAATATTTCTCGGCCGAAGCGACGGCGATGCGCCTGGAACCTTTGGCGCTCAAGCCCGCGGTGAGACGGCCGCTTTTGACCCCGGCAAAGGCGAACGGCACTATCTTTTCTCCGTAAAGGGCCAGCAGGCCGCGCACCGGACGCGCGAAACGGACCCGCGTTTCCTCCCAGACCATGGTCTTCGGAAAATCCAGGCCCGCCATTATTTCGGGGAAGATCCCGGCCAGGATCTTCGCCGCCGGGCGGCCGGGGATCTTCTTTAAGGCCACAAGCACCTCGCCTTTCGGCGCGGTCTCGACGGTCAGCTTATCCGGAGTGGTCCCCTGGGCTTTGGCAAAACCGGCGCTCTGGGGAGTGAAATTGCCGCCGGCGTCCTTCCACAATTTGGCCGGCGGTCCCATGGCCTTCCGGGTTCGTTCTTCGCTCCTGGCCGGCAGGCCGGTTATATGAAGGACCAGCCTCTTGTAGGTGCCGTAAGCTTTTAGTCCCCCAAAAGGCAGGAACGCTTCGGCAAGCAGTTCGCGCGCGCGGGTCTCAAGCTGTGTTTCCGCCGAAGTGATGAAGCGGGCGGGGATGTTTTCAATGCGGATCTCAAGCAGAGCGTCCCGTTTAGTCATATCCATCTCCATTACCGTTTTCGAAATCTATTAGTATACAGCAGACAGTATACAGTATGCAGTGGCAAGGAACACCTTATTTTACTGTCTGCTGCCTACTGTATACTGTTTACTGGTTCACTGGCTCTTACGTGGGCCGAAGCGCAGGCTTTGGCCAGGTCCCGTATCCTATGCATCAGCGCCACGCGCTCGGAAACTGAAACTGCGCCGCGCGCGTCCATGAGGTTAAAGGAGTGCGAACACTTCATCACCAGGTCGTAGGCGGGAAGATAATGCCCGTCCTTTATCAGAACGGCGATCTCCCGCTCGTAATCCTCAAAATTCCTGCGCAGGCCGGCCACGTCGGCGTATTCAAAATTGTAATGGGAGAACTGGCGCTCCTGGAGCTTGTGCATCTCGCCATAGGTCACGCGGTCGTTCCACATAAGGTCGTAGACGTTCTTTTTCTTCTGGGAGAACATGGCCAGGCGCTCAAGCCCGTAGGTTATCTCCGCGCTTATGGGGTTGAGCTCAAAAGAGGCCATCTGCTGGAAATAGGTGAACTGGGTCACCTCCATGCCGTCCAGCCACACTTCCCAGCCCACGCCCGACGCGCCCAGCGTCGGAGATTCCCAGTCGTCCTCTATCCAGCGTATGTCGTGCTCCTCGTGGCGGATGCCTATGGCTTTAAGCGAGTTCAAATATATCCGCTGTATGTCCCCGGAGGGAGGCTTGATAACGACCTGGTATTGGTAATATTTGGCGAGGCGGTTCGGGTTTTCCCCGAAGCGCCCGTCGGCGGGGCGCCGCGTGGGCTCGACATAGGCGACTTTCATCGGCTTAGCCGTGAGCGAGCCGAAAAAAGTGGCGGGGTTGAACGTGCCGGCGCCTTTTTCAAGGTCATAAGGCTGAACTATCGCGCAGCCCTGTTTGCCCCAGTACGCGTCGAACCTGAGTATTATATCCTGGAAATTCACGCGAGCCTCCTGTAGCCCGAAAAATCTAGTTGAATTTTTCGGGCAAGGATAAGGGATTAAGGATAAGGGCTAAAGGACAGAAAAACGCCCTTGTATTCTCCATATCCTTTCCTTTATCCTTTATCCTTTAGCCTTCAGCCTTTAGCCTTCCGAAAATTGCTGCAATTTTCGGTTCTGACTATTATACTTAAATAAATTCCAGCGTTTTCAGGCGCTGGCCCAGCTGTTCCTCGAAAAACCTTTTAACAAGGTTTTCAAGATAGTTCATAGCTTCGTCACTGACTTTGAGCGCGTGCACCTGCGGCCACGGGCCGTCGTGCAGCGTCTCCCAGAGCCCGGAGTCCAGGCCCACCGAGGTGTGCTTAAGGCCGAAACCCGCGCTTTCCATCGCGCGCAGCACGAAAGCGTGGCGCATCCATTGCGAGAACCCGCCGGCTTCAAGCTCCCGGAGCGCGCCCAGAAGCAGCTCATACTTGGCTAAACTGGGGCTGTGGGCGGGCGTAAGTTTGGCCACGACTTCGCAGAAATAAAGCGCCGTGAACATGCTGTCCATATCGCGGCGGATGCGGGGAAAGACGGAAATCGTTTTGCCGCCGGTGCAGACCGGAAAGCTGGAGCCGCTTTTAAGATAAAAGCGGTAATCGCCGAAGCTCACGGGCTCGGAAAGCGCCTTAAGCCTGCCTTTAGGCAGCCGGACGCTTTTAAAATTCACTTCCAGCTTGCCGCGCTCCCTGGTGTAGACGGTAACGATCCGGTCGTTCTCGCGCAGGGGCCGCCGCCACAGCACGATGCCGTAATCGCAGAAGATCATTATGATATTTTAGCATAGGACACTTGATTCTTTTGCCCGAAAATTGGTAACTACTCAGGTTCTTTGGAAAGCGCCCCCCACCCTAACCCTCCCCCTTCCGCCACTACAGCTTCGGCGGACAAGCGAGGGGGGAGGGAAGGGAGGGGGTGAGCAGTTACGCCTTTTTCTTGATTTCAGCGTATGCCTTAACGTCCTCATATTGCGCTTCTGCCGGGGACAACAAACAGGCATCAACCGCATTTCCCTTAACTGTAATCTGTAAGGAACTAAAGGGGATTTAAAGCTGTGGCAAATTAAGTCAATTCGCCCCTTGACTTAACAAAAGTTGGGGGGTATACTATCATCAGAAAGACCGTTTACAGTGTATTGGCAGGTCAAAAAGAGTGATTTATAAATCCGTTATCGAAACGGGCATAATTACAACTGTCTTCTTTGCAAAGTTCTTGTAATGAGCTACTCTTGGTTGATCGTGGTTTTTTCTCCGACAGATGTGAAGGAGTGAGAACATCAAAGGAGGAGAGGTTATCATGGGAAAAAATTATATTATTGTTTTGACCACAATTGGAATGTTGACGGCCATTATCAGCCGCACAAGCGGCCAAGAGGTCAGTGAACTGAACTTTGACCAGGGCGTGGACATAAATGATGCGCTGCAAAACATTGAAGTCACTGCACCCCCTATGGAGCTGGTTCCGTCGGCAATGCCGGCTCTCTCCGGCAAGGAGGAATCTCCGGAGGGGATGAAGCTCGAAGGAATGCGGCTCGACAACTGGCAGTCGTATATCGGCCAGTGCGGGGCCGAGGGGGAGATGTTCAACCCCAACCTCCCCGAGATAAAGCTTGCGAAAGGGCTCTTGTTCCGGGCCGGCACAGAATCCGGTTCCAGGATAGCGGGATGGGACTTCCAGGGGTTCGCCGCTTTCCCGGATGTGCATGAGAAGGGCCGGGCCCGCGTTCTCATCTGCGAGACGAACTGCGATTTCTTCAAGAAAATCCACGGGGAGGGGGGCCGCGGGGGCTGCCAAGGGTACCAGGCCTACTATTTCGAAGCGGACGATGAAGGCGTCCTTTTGAGCGCCTATAAGGTCAGGGACGGTGAGGCCGTCGAAATGGGCGTGGATGACCGCACGACCCAGGACCTCTTTATCAAACTCAGGAAGACCTTCACCAATTGACTCTATAGTACATAGGGGCCGTTATTGAAAGCATTTGGATATTATTAAGAGCTACCGCTTATAAAAATAACGAAACGCGAGAAAAGAAAGACGCTTAAGCGTTGAAAAGAAATTTTAAATATCCCGCCTGTCAATAAACCATCCGAACACGAGTATACCCTTTCTGTCTGGCCGGATAGATGGGAATTTTGCTTCTTTTTAATTTATTTAATATAATCAAGCTATGCTACCGACATACAGACCGAACGTAAGAAGAAGAAAAAAGACCATCGGTTTTCGCGCAAAAATGAAAAC
>Ga0180009_10007041_pt1 | contig 11634 bp, 12 predicted proteins | sample OS_PC_MetaG_FD_123537 | JGI IMG/M metagenome (GOLD analysis project Ga0180009, IMG submission 123537) | Groundwater microbial communities from the Aspo Hard Rock Laboratory (HRL) deep subsurface site, Sweden - OS_PC_MetaG | ecosystem: Environmental > Aquatic > Deep subsurface > Groundwater...
AAAAGAAGATGAAAAAAGAAAAATTACTCTATTCAAAAAAATAGCACAGGAAAAAAATCTTCTAATGACTGGTGGTTCTGATTTTCACAGTGTAATACGCAATACACAAATCAATGAGATGAAAATTCCTTATTCTGTTGTTGAGAAATTAAAAAAAGCTCAGAAAAAGCGTGAAATCTGAGAGGGCAATAGACTTTTTATTTCTTTTAAATCAACGAGTTTAAACAAGAATATAACTCCTATATAAATGGCTACTCCACTAATTATGCATATTATAGCTTCAGGGAGTGGATTAACATTTAATGTTTCTTTTAAGATAAATACTGTGATTAATAAGAATGCACCTGCAATGACTGTTTTTAGCCAGCTCAACCAAGGAATTTTTACTTTTATTAGTTTGGATAAGCTAAATGAAGACAAAAGCATTACTAGAAAATAGCTTAATAAAGATGTGATTGCTGCTCCCAGCATTCCAAGCAAAGGTATAAAAATGAAATTTGTGACAATGTTCACTCCTGCTGCAATGAACATAATCTTAGCCCCAATCTTAGGTTTTCCAACAGCTGCAATAACAAATAAATGGATTTGACCTAAAATAAGGAATACTATACCTATTAATAAATATTGAAATGCTAACGTGCCAGATATATAGTCAGGACCAAAAAATAATTGTAATATTAGAAATGAAAATGAAAACATTATAAGTGCCACAGGTAAAATTATAATGAGAGAGTATTTTTGTAGCAGATTCACACCTTGCCGAATCAATTTATTCTTTTTTCTGGCCCAAAGCTCTGATATTAGTGGAAAAATAGTTATATTAATAGATATGGCAAAAAAATTAAGCATCATCGCAGTAGGAACAACCACATTGTATATGCCAACTTCTGCGAGGCTTCTAAAATAAGTCAAAATAAGAATATCAATATACAAAATTATCATACCACCTATACTGCCCAAAGTCGTTGGCACCCCGAAAGCAAAGAGTTTTTTTCTTAAGTCTTTTTTTATGGGACTTCTATACTTGAAAATATTAAATATTTTGAAAAATACAAAAAAGAATCCTATCACAATCAATGTATAAACCAAGATATGCAGGTATATAGCTGTGAAAATGTCTTTTACCAAAGTAAAGCCAATAATGAGCATGATAAGCAGAAGCATATTTTCAGCAAAATACATTAATCCATAAATTGCCATTCTCTGGAATCCTTGGAAAATGCTCCTGAGCAGTTCTCTGAAATTTGTCAAGAAAAGAATTGCAATGAAAATTAAAAGAACTTTATACGCCAGAGGTTCTTTGAAATAATGTATTGAAAGATACTGTGCAAAAATAATTATGAGAACAGCCATCACTGCAGTGATTATCAATTGTATTACAAAAGTAAAAATTATTGCACTGCTTATCTTGGCAGGAGTTTTTTTCACAAGATATTCTGGAATGTATTTTACTAATGCCTGGCAAAGTCCAACATCTTTAAAAAGAACTAAAAAATTAATAAGAGTCAAAACTGCAAAAAACAATCCATATTCTGCAACTGTCAGATTCCTTGCCAGAACAATTCTTATTAAATATCCTAGAAAAGCAGCTATTATGTTAAAGACAAATAAAATACTTACTCCTTTAACTGCTTTTTTTGTGTAACTCATTTTTATTTAATTATCTAATCAAATTAATATATGAAGAAAATTTACCTTCCCACTCCCTTATATTTAAATCCCATCTTCTTCATTTCGACAGGATCATACAAGTTTCTGCCATCAATAATCACAGCTTGCTTCATTACCTTTTTCATTTTTTCAAAATCAGGCTCTCTGAATTCATCCCATTCTGTCAGAATGATTAAAGCATGTGCTCCTTCTAAAGCATCATAAGCATTTTTTGCAAACCTTACTCCAGTTTTAAAATGATTTCTTGCATTTTCCAATGCTTCAGGGTCATAAGCTGTTATTTTTGCATATTCCTTAAGTAGCTGGTCTATCACTGTCAGACTTGGTGATTCTCGTATATCATCAGTTCTTGGTTTGAATGATAAACCCCATATTGCAATTGTCTTGCCTTCAAGTTTGGGTAAGAATCGTTTTAATTTGGGAACTAAACTTCTTTTTTGTCTTTCATTAATGTAATCAACTGTGCGCAATAAATTTGAAGTGAAACCATACTGCTCAAGTATTTGTGCAATTGCTTTTACGTCTTTTGGAAAACAGTTATGCACAATTAAACCATGACTTGTAATAAAATTCTCTGTATTCTCAACTTCAACACTATAAACATATGTTTCTTGATTTTGTTTATCAATGGATTTTATGTCTACAAGACAAATCTCTTGGTTTAACCTTGTAAAACCAACACTCTTGATATTAGTGCACTTTTCTAAAACAGAATCTATTTTCTTCTGTGTTATTTTATCTTTGAAAAAAGGTAATTGCTTAATCTGTTTCTTTGTAGAAATTCTAAAAAAATGTGCGTAATCCGTACTTTTTGCAGATATTGACTTTTTATAACTGGGCACTATACCTAATGACAGAAACAATAAAATAGATTTATGTATTAAAGAATAGCTAATGCTGCCAAAATCGTATACAACTGAATTGGTGTTTTTTGGAAAGGCTACATGCCCATCGCCTCGAAATAAAGTTCTGAGAAAATCTATTTTGTTTTCTTTACTTACAGAAAAAATAAGAGAAGGAACATCAGCTGAGTAAGAATCTTTCCCACATTTTAAGTATGAATCCAATAAAAAAGCTATTAATCTTGAAGAGGTCGTTATAGAAACCGTGGAGTTTACCTTATTTTCCTTTATTTTATAATTTATATTTAAAGAATCATAAATACTCAACAAATCCTTTAAATATTCTTTTTCATTTATATTAAAACAGATGCCTATTCTTGCTCTTAGGCCTCTTAAGCCTTTTTCATAATGAATATAGCCTTCACTAATATAATAACCTAAAAAACGCATAAAAGAAGAATTAATTTTAATAATTACAGGCACATATGATGGTGTGCCTTTAACAGTAAACAATAATAACTCTTCTCTAGGAACTAAACCCTCTACATCTTTATCAAGGTATTCTTTTAGGTTCATACAGTTTGAACGAATTATATCTCTAAGTCTTGTTGACTTGAATTTCTGGCTTAGTTGGAGTTCAAACTTTTTAAAAAGAAGATTTTTTGGTCTGACTCTCACTTTAGTGAAATCAAACGTCTTTTTATCTAATATTTTAATAAGATCGATAAAAGTATCATACTTACTCAAGGAAGGTAAATGTAACATGGAAGGGATTGTGTCTTTCAAAGATAAATCTCTTGCTAACTTTATTTTAAAACTGTTATCTTCGTAAACCAGGAAGGGATGGTCTTCAGTAACATTCAATGTTTTATTCATACGAGTAACAATTTTAATCATATCTCCTTTATATTCTCTTTTTGTTGCTGTTTTTATTTTTTCAAAACATATTTGATTATTATTTAAATCTGCGCTACCAATCTCTAAGTTTCTAAGTTTTAGATTTAGTAATTCTTTTATTTTGATAGGCCTTATAGTGTCTGTTTCTTTTATGATAATTATTTCATCTCCATCAAGACAGCTTCCTCCGTAACCACATCCGGCCTGCAAAAATCTTGAGCCAATTCTTGTATCCAGACCCATACCTTTTCCAACTTCTTTTATATCCGCACCTATTTCCTCGCAGAGATGACTTAGTTCATTCATAAAACTGATTCGTGTAGCCAGCATTGCATTGCTAGCATACTTGATGAGCTCTGCATTTTTTTCATTTGTAAAAAATATAGGTTTTGTTGTCCTGCTAATAGACCTATAAAGCTTTGTAAGCATTTCTTTTGCTCGTTCACTGGTTGTGCCAACCACAATTCTGTCTGGATTTTGAAAATCTTTAACAGCAGCACCTTCTCTTAAGAACTCAGGATTGCTAACAACATCAAATTCTATTTTCTTTTTTCTTTTTTTCAGTTCTGCATTGATTATTCTTTTGACTTTTTCTGCTGTGCCTACAGGAACTGTGCTTTTGTTAGCAATAACCTTGTAAGAATCAATATGTTTGCCTATATTTTCTGCTGCTTTGTAAACATAGCTCATATCTGCCTCTCCATTAGTCTTCGGAGGTGTTCCAACACAGATGAATATTACTTCAGCCTGTTTAACTGCTTGTTCAGTGTTTGTTGTGAATTTTAATCTTCCTAAACGCACATTTCTCTCTACTAATTCTTTCAGACCAGGTTCATAAATAGGAATGATACCTTTGCTCAAGGAATCAACTTTTTTTTGATCAATATCAAGGCAGGTTACATTATTTCCCAGATCAGCAAAACATGTACCGCTCACTAATCCTACATATCCGCTTCCTACGCATAAAATTTTCATTTTAATACCTCTTTTAACCCCTTAATCAATTAAATAATAGTTGAATAAACGTGTTTTTAAAGGTTATGAAACGCAAAACCAGTCTATTCCTTCCCTCGAGAAAAGACGAAAGCTTTTTAAATAAATCCCAGTTCTATAGCAACGGACGGTCATAGCTGCGTGGTTTACCTGTTCCCATTTCGAACACAGACGTCAAGAACGCATACGTTCCAGGGTGTACTGCACTTATGTGTGGGAAACCTGGGAAGCTGTCCATTTAAATTTCTCGAAATTTAATAAATGAGTTATTCAATACAATTAAATTAATTGTTAGAATTATTCCATTCACAGCACAGTTATCTCTATCTTGTGCCTGGCTTTATCTGCCTTTATTCCTAGCTGCGTGCCTTTAGCATCGAGATTGAATACTTGAACTATATCTTTGGGAAATATCATCCCATAGCTGTGACCTATTTTAATAGGGTGTTTCTTATATTCTCCCTTGAGCCTTTTTTGCTCTAGCGCGGCTGCGACCGCATTCATTTGCTTCTCAGTAAATACTTTTTCGCCACATTTGATGCATCTCAATCCCTCAAATTCAATGCCGCTTATCTTCAATTTAGTTGGATGCAACTTTGCATCACATTTAACACAATGCTCAACACTCATTTTGTCTCATTCCCTTCCTTTTTGAATAATTATGCTCTTCACTTCATAAGATTCTCTTTTTTTGTTTTCTATGCAAAAAACAAAAAATGAAAGATTATCATGAAAGTATTTGTAAAATATGATTCTTTTTCTTGACTTCTTTGTTTTGGAAGCATTGCCGCACAAAACAGTATCATAAATTCTTTGCTTCATATCACATATGCCAAGATTGAACTCCAATCCTCTTTGGAGCATCCTTTTTGACGCGTGATAGTCAAAAAATACTTTTTTCAACCTGAACACCTCACAGTATGTTAAACTTATTTATAAAACTTTTGGTTAAACTTTTAATTTAACAAAATTTCTTATGAAATTTTGTTGATTTTTCTTAAAAAAAATATAACATAAAAAAAGAAAAAAAGAAATAATTTAAGCCATGCTCTTAGCAATGTCTGCGCCTTCTTCAAGCATCCATTCATCCTCTCCAAGAGGCTCTTCAGATACTTTCACATTGTTTGCCAGGATTGCCTGGTAATACTCAATTGGCTTGATGTTTGTAATTACTGTCTGCTGTATTATGTATCTGCCGTTTCTGCTTACCTTTATCCTACTTTGGATAATAGGCATTTTCTTTAACTGTTCTTCTTTTCGGTTACTTAATCCCATTTTATCACCTCAAAATTTTATTAGAATTAGTCTAAACTAATGATTTAAATAATGCTATGGTTAATTTTCGGAGAAAAAAAGTTTATTTAGGATTTCTTTCGAATCTTTGCAATAAAAAATCCCTGCGTCCCTGTTTTATGAGGCCATAATCTCTTGCACTTTGCAATTTCAGGGTTTAATTCTTTGCCAAAAACATTTGTCAAACCAGAATCACCAATATCAACATCTATTTTTTCAAGAATAATATCATCTCGCTGCTCCAGCAGCCAATTAATCACGAGTTCGTTTTCTTCAGGTTCAAGAGAGCAGGTTGAATAAACTAGTATTCCACCCTGCGTTAATATTTCAACAGCGGTTTCTAATAACTGTTTCTGAGTTTTTGCCATTAATTCAAAATCTTCAAGTTTTCTTTCTTCAAACCAATTAGAATCAACTGCAAAGTTTCCTGAGCAAGGAGCATCAAGAAGAATTTTATCAAATTTGAGATTCAGGTCTTCTGCAAATCTTGCATCTTTCTTGTAAACAAGAACATTTTTTGCGCCGCATCGCTCAAGATTGTTTTTTAAGCTTGGAAGCCTTGGGTTGTTAGCATCAAGAGCAATAATTCTTGCCTTATTATTTGTTAACTGTGCTAATTGTGTTGTCTTGCTTCCCGGACAAGCACACATATCTAAAACTAAATCAGTATCCTTAAGTTCCAGTAATTCTGCAGGCAACTGGCTTGCTGCTTCTTGCAAATAATAATACCCCTGAAGATATTCTGGTGTTGCACCCATTGGAACTTCAGAGTCATATGAATAGCCATTTTTAAGAAAAGAGATTTTTATGAGATTTGCCCTGTCTTTTAACTTCTCGATCAGTTCTTTCTCAACTATCTTAAGGGTGTTAATTCTCAGAGTTTGCATTACTTTGACTTCTGCAGGTTCGAAGTCTTGTCCTAACTTTTTGTATCTTTCTATAAACTCATTCATAAGTAAAAGAGACTGTCTGGCCTTAATAAAGGTTTTCTAAGCAGAAAGCTTTAAATACAAAAAGAGCTTTCCTTACTTTAAAATGAGAATAACAAAAAATGAATTAAATGTCGAAGAAAATGAACCATATTTAATCTACAAAGGCAGTTTGAAGGATGCAAAATCTGATCTGGTAGATTTATTAAGAAAATCACAAAAAGAAAATTATAAAGTCATGACATCGCCTCAAGCCCATATTGGACAGCTCATGAAAAAACAATTCATTATTTCAAATGGAGATTATAGTATTTGGGCTCTGGGACAGCAAAAAGGAAAAGAGTTTGAGATTATGACCAAAGGCGATTCAACAACACATGCATATCTTGCTCATTTCTTTAGAGTGCCCCTGCTTGTTTGTGATAAATAAGAATAAAAACATTTAATAATACTCTATTTCTTCTTTTTTCATATGGTAAAACTTGGCGCAAATATTGTAGAATGCTGCTTTGTTATCTCACTTCCTGATTTAAAAGGGCATACAAAGCTTGGAGAGTACAGCATATTTAATCTAGTTGATTTTAAGGGAGAATGATTAAACATCAACAACAATCTTTCCTGTTTTCTCGTCAATGCTTTTGATTAGTTTGTTTTTCTTGTATTTCTTTTTTACTTCTTCCCAATTCATTTTTTTTCTGTCAGAATTAATATTGTCAAGAAGCTCTTTTAATTCCTGATAATGTTCATATATACTCTCTCCTTTGCGTTGGTTCTCTGTGATTCCTTTTTCCAATGAAATTAATCTTTCTTCCTGTTTCCTGATTATAACGCTGACCTTGCTTTCCTTGCCTTGTTTTACACTTGCAACTTTTGATTCTGCATCCTTTACAATCTTGTCTGAAAACACATCATCTAACAGTTTGTTAAAAGTTTCATATTGTTTACCTTCGTCTACAGACAGCTTAAAAGGAACAAGTTGACCATCTACATTGTTTGCTTTAATATCAAGGTTAAACATATTCTGCAAAGCATTGTACACAGAAGCTACAGATTTATCATCTAATTTCTTATCCTTGTCAATCTTAGCTCTTTTGCAAAGTTCTTCTGCATAAAAACCACCTAGTCCAAAGTCAACAGCCAGAGTTTTTACAATTGAATCCATTTTTGACTTAGAAACAACTTCTTTGAACTGATCCTGACTGAGAACTGATGTGTTTGTCTGCTCAGGAGGATACTCATACTTAACACCGCCTCTGACAGTTCTTGCTTGCCAGTTCTGAGACTTAAGAAGACCTCTGATTTTTTGCTCTTCATCAACCAAAACAATGTTTCCCTTGCTGAACAGCTCGCAAATCATAGTTCTGATGCCTGCTTTGGTTGTGAAAACAATCTCAAGAATCCTTTCAAAACCTTTTTGCCTGATTTCCCGAATCCTTGCACCAGACAAATGCTTTCTCAAGAACATGCAATAACCCGGCGGTGTGTCAGGAAACAACTGCTTGTACTCAGTCATATAGCAAAGCTCAGGCAACTTAATCCTTAACATCTGCTTTCCAACGCCAGATATGTGAAATATAAATAAGAATTCGTTTCTGTCTTCATCCTGCTCATATATTTTATCAATTCTAGCTCCAACTAATGACTGGAATTCCTTGACAAGATAATGCAGGTCTAGTGAGGTTAGTTCTTGCTTCATGCATTAATAGAATTTGTTTTATTATTTAAACTTACCCAAACCAAAACATTTATATACAAATTAGTATCTATTTGTTATTAATTAATAACTTTTTAATACGTATTGATAATTATGACTATAAAAAAATCATCAAAGCAAATCCAGAAATTAAAACATTCACCTACATTGAACACCATTCTCATGGTGGAAAACACTTTGAAGAACATGGATGAAAGTGTTATCAGTATTGCTGGTCTTAAAAAAATACTACCTAAACAAGTTAACCACAACACTTTGATGAATATCATAGATTATTTAGACATAAACAATAAAATATACATAAGTGTAAAAGGAATTACTTGGATTGCAAATGACAGCCCTAAATGGAGGGAAGCAATCCGAAAAGCTTCCACTTATGAAGAGATTCTTGCGGAAATTCATAAGAAGAATATATAAATAATTATCTAACAACTGTAACTATGAAAAAAGTAACAATAAAATTTTCTGATGAAGCAAAAAAAATATTTCTATTTTTAGAAGAAAAATCTCCTTATTCCAAGAAAGAGAGAATGTTATTTGATGCAATTCAACATAAGATAGAACTAATAAAAAAAGACAGACAATACGGCATCCCCATATCTAAAGGATTAATACCTGCATACTATAAAGAAAAGCATAATGCCAGTAACTTATTTCGTGTTGAGCTTCCATGTTTTTGGCGAATGCTTTACACATTAAAAGAAGGAGAACAAAAAATTGAGATAATAGCATTTATAATTGACATCATAAACCATAAAAAATACAATAAAAAGTTTGGTTATAAGAAACATTGATTTATAACAATTCCTCTGGAAAATAACTTATTTTGTGTTCTTTGAATACAAAGATTGATTCATATATCTTGATTACATCAGAGAATTTATCTCTTAACTCTTGGATTAATTTCAGGAATTCATCTGATGTTTTTACATGAATATCAAGCATTAAGTTATAAAACCCAATGGTTTGAGTGATATAGTAGATGTATTTATGGTTTTCGCGAAAATAAATAAATTCTTTTTTTCTTTTATTTGATATATTTTGGAATTTCAACAATAATAAGTGCCATTGAAAGCCAAGTTTAGCAACATCAAGTTTTGTTTTGTATCCTAAAATTATTTCTTGCCGTTCAAGTGATTTGATTCTATAAACCGAAGTGTGGATTGGTATTTTTGTTTTCTTTTGTATATCTGTCAAACTAATCCTTGCATTTGAAGCGATTTCTTTGAGTACTGAAATGTCTGTTTTATCTAAAGTTATTTTTTCTTTTCTTTCTTTTTGCCTCACTTTTGAAAAATCTTTAGGAGTTACAAATTTATAGCTTACATGCTCACTGCTAACCATGATGGTAAAGTTATAATCATAAAGATTGTCTCCGCATAAGTTTGTTATCTGGCTGAGCTGTGCATCAAATCTTTCCATTGTATCTGCAAATAAGAGAACACACAAATCCCATCTTCCAACTCCAGTAAGCAGCCAACCTACAAAGTCAAGTTCTTTTAATTTTAAAATCAGCTCTTCTTCTTTTTGCTTATTGATTTTTTCAAGTTTCATAAAGACATAATAAGAATTAAAACCCAGCTTTGCAGTGTCTAATGTTGTGTAGAAGTCTGTTATTATCTTTTTTTTAAGCAAATTATTAATTCTGTAATTAACCACTTGCTTGCTTAAACCTATTTTCTTTGCTATCTGAGAATCTGTCTGCCTTGAGTTCTTATCCAGCTCAGAGATTATTCGCTGGTCTTTCTTCGTAAGTTTGTCCTTCATAAATACATTCATATCAACAATAATTTATATATTTTTCTAAAATTGACAAAATTTTCTTTAAAAAGTTTTTAATATCTCAGAAGTCATACTACATATAAAAATAGCAACGGTGATAAAAATGATATTCGAAAATAAAAGAAAAAACCTAAATAAGATAATAAGGGAAGCTCTTAATGGCAGAAAAGACCCTTGGTAAGATTACACTCCAAATCTTTTCAGGAATAAAGAACGTGCAAGAGTTTATGGATATGAATCTCAATATAAATATGGCTTAGGTGATTTTGTTACGCAAAAAATAACAATAGGTAAAGTCGCCGCAGGTGCAACATTGACATATGGAATAAGTGTATGTGACGGAGCTATTATTTGTTCAACACCCTTTGCATATGGTGCTGGAAGGCTTGCTGATGGAGTAGTATTCCTAACAAAGATGATGTACCTTCTTTCTAGAGCAGATAAAGAACATGAAAAAAGATATGAAAGAAAAAATGAGGAATAAAATAATCATTTAACCGTCACGCTCTTGGTCATTCTATCGCACTGAAATCGACTTGCTTAAATTCTTAGGTTTGTCAATTGGCCTTCCCAGCACATCTGCTATATGATAAGCGAGAAGCTGTCCTGCTGTTGCAGCTAACAACCCAAACTTGCCATCATTGCCTGTATTAACATAAATAACATTTTCCTGTTCTTTAAAAGTAGGATTGTTGGTTATAATAGTAATATCTGCGCCTCTTGCTTCTACTTCTCTTGTATTAGAAATAATATCCTCATCAGAATTACTAATCAAACTTATTACAGGAGTTCCATCATCAATTAAAGCTAATGTTCCGTGCTTTAGCTCACCACCCATCATTCCCTCTGCGTGTATATAACTTATTTCTTTAATCTTAAGCGCTATTTCTCTGGCAACAGGATATGTTAATCCTCTTCCAATTATATATGCATCATTTGATTGAGAAATCTTCTTTGCAATCTTTCTTATTTTTTCTTTTTGTTGAAATAAATTCTTCAGTTTAGCTGATAAATTCTTTAAATTAACTCCATATCCAAATTCCTGAGCTATTCTTAACAACAATACAGTTTGGTTAACAAAGGCCTTAGTACTTGCTACACTTATTTCCTGTCCAGCCAGAATATTAAGGCTTAATTCGCTCATTCTTTGAATTGTTGAATAAGGAACATTTACTAAACTTACTATTTTCGCATTTTTTTCTTTTGCATAATTTAAAGCATCTATCACATCCATAGTTTCCCCGCTTTGACTTATTGCAATTACTAAAGTATCTTTATCAACATTAGCATAATGCTTGAACTCAGATGCAATTAATGTCTGCACTTCAACCCCTATCTTATGAAGATAATATGCTCCTAGAAGAGATGCATGATAAGAAGTGCCGCATGCCGCAAATATAATCTTCTTTGATTTTTTTATCAATTCTATAAGTTTTCCAAAGTCATTTTTTTGTTCATAATCAAGCGAACGTAAAAGCCTGTCAACTACTTTTGGCTCTTCTTCAATTTCTTT
>Ga0180009_10007042_pt1 | contig 11633 bp, 7 predicted proteins | sample OS_PC_MetaG_FD_123537 | JGI IMG/M metagenome (GOLD analysis project Ga0180009, IMG submission 123537) | Groundwater microbial communities from the Aspo Hard Rock Laboratory (HRL) deep subsurface site, Sweden - OS_PC_MetaG | ecosystem: Environmental > Aquatic > Deep subsurface > Groundwater...
AAAGTGATGTACGTCCCGTAACACGTGCTGATAAGAAATAAGCTTGGTGGGAACACTGAAATCTGGGATGAAGCCTATTTCGTAGAAACGATAGCTTAACAATAATGAACGATCGAATATCTGAAATATTGAATGGTCTTAAGATCTATGACGGTGTTTACAAGAAAGAGCTTATTGAGGCCGCCATAGAACGAAAAGAGGAGATAATACCATTTCTGATTAACATCCTGAACAGAGTCCTTTCTGACCCCGCCGAATACATAGACCATAATGATTATTATGATCACATCTATGCTCTTATGCTTTTGGGGCATTTCAAGGAACACAGGGCACATAAGGTTATTGTCGATCTGTTCGGTCTTCCTGATAATATCCCGGATAGACTTTTCGGCGACATCACTACCAGCGATCTGCCGGTTATTTTATTGAATACATGCGGGGGCTCAATGGACCTGATCAAGTCCATGGCATTAAATAAAAGAGCCAATGACTATTGTCGCATTTCCGCACTCCATGCGATGGCCTATGCCGATGTCGAAGATGTCACGCCCCGTGAAGATGTATTAGCCTTTTTTGGTTCGCTGTTTGTCGGCAATGAGACAGATCTGGATTCTGATTTCTGGGGGCTTCTGGCAAATTTAGTATGCGATTTATACCCAGAAGAATTGATGGATACTATTAAAAAGGCCTACGAGGAGGGTTTGATCTTTCCGGGAATAATCAGATATAAAGCCTTTGAAGATGCGTTAAGGGACGGCAAAGAAAAATGTCTGAGCAAATTAAGGCTTGATCTGAAAAACCGCGCTCTTGACAATATTCATGATAGTATGTCCTGGTGGGCCTGTTTTAAACAGGAGAATGAACCGCCCGTCACGTCCGTTGTTGATTCTTTGGCTACGATTGACCGAACGAAAAAGAAATCCGGCAAGAAAAAAGCCAAAAAAAAGAAAAAAATAGCAAAAGCTTCAAAAAAGAAAAACCGTCATTAGATAGTAGGTTCCCACGGGCTTACGCCTGTGGCCCTTAGAAATGAATCAGCCAATTATAGCTTTGGCATTCACCTACGGGCTCCCGCCCGTGATCCTCTGCCAATTTGGATAGTAACAGTGCAATAATCGATTTTGGACATATTAAATCCCCGGAGGTTTCATGCTGACCTTCTTACATGCTGCTGATATTCATCTGGATTCTCCTCTGCGAGGTTTATCGTACTATGAAGGTGCGCCCCCAATTGAAGAAATCAGGGGGGCCACTCGGCAGGCGTTAGACAACTTGGTCAATTTTGCTTTGGAAGAAAAGGTAAACTTTGTTCTTGTCGCCGGCGACCTCTACGATGGTGACTGGCAGGACTTTAACACAGGATTGTACTTTGCAAATCATATGCGTAATCTTGGAGAGGCCGGAATCCGTGTTGCTGTAATACGCGGCAATCATGATGCGGCCAACACCATGACCAAGACCATACCTATGCCGCAGAACGTTAAAATTTTCAGTGCGCGCAAGCCGGAGACCTGGCAGCTTGAGGATCTGGGCGTTGCCATCCACGGCCAAAGCTATGCAAATCGGGATGTATACGAGAATCTGGCGGCAGCTTATCCGGATCCGGTTCCTGACATGCTTAACATCGGCATTCTGCACTGTTTGATATCCGGTGCCGAAGGTCACCTGCCGTACGCTCCGTGCACACTGGACGAGCTTGCAGCAAAGGGCTATGATTACTGGGCACTCGGCCATGTGCACAAGTATGGTGTGCTTCGGGAACAACCGCACATTGTCTATGCCGGCTGCACCCAGGGGCGGCATATTAGAGAACCCGGCAACAAAGGCTGCGTTTTGGTAGAAGTTGAAGAAACTGAAATTCGTACAGAATTTGTACCTCTAAATGTGCTTCGTTGGGTAGAGGTCAAAGCAGATGTCGGCAACGCCCAAAACATTGAGCAGGCAGCGGTTGCTTTTGGGGAGGCATTAAGCCGGAAGATGTCTGATCCTGACGGTCTGAACGCCTGTGTTCGAGCAGTCTTGACAGGCCGCTGTCCGGCACATGGGCGGCTTTGTTCCGATCCTGAAGCCGTTGCCGCCAACGTTCGGGCAGTTGCATCTGAAGTGTCACAGGGTAAGGTGTGGATTGAGAAGGTTCAGCTACAGACCCGACCGACAATCGATTTTGATGGCATCGCCGGAAGCGATACGCCCCAGGGAGAGCTGTTACGGTATTTGAAAGAGCTCGCCGGAAATCCGCAGGCTTTCGAGGAACTCGGCCTGGATCTGACCGCTCTGAAATCCAAACTGTCCGGAAGCGGCGTGGAACTAAAAGAGAATGAAGTCGTTGGGCTGTTTTCTGATGTAGGGGACATTTTGTTGACTATGCTGGAAGACGAAGAGGGCCTATAAAGATAATGATGAAAATCAACGCATTCAAACTGCTCGCGTACGGTCCGTTCACGGACAAAGTCCTCGACTTTTCAGGCAGTGACTTTGGCTTGCACGTGGTTTATGGCCTCAACGAAGCAGGCAAAAGCACCGCCCTGCGGGCTCTGATCGGATTGTTTTACGGTTTCGGACATATCGTTGCAGACGACTGGCTTCACGATTACAACAAATTGGCCGTGGGGGCCTCTTTAGACTTTCTCGACGGCGAGGTGTTGAATCTTAGCCGCTACAAACGCCGCAAGAATGACTTGATCAATGATGATACCGGTGAGCCGTTTGAACAGGCAAAGCTTGATCTGCATTTGGGAAAGATGGGGCGGGAAAACTTCGAGCATGCCTTTGGAATATCCCATTATTCGCTCAGGCAGGGTGTCGAAAGCGTGCTGGCTGCTGGTGGCGACCTGGGCCATGCCCTGTTTGCAGCCACCTCCGGACTGAACACCTTAAAGCAGGTGATGGCCAAATTAGAGGGCAAGCACAACCAGCTTTTTACTCCGCTTGCAAAAAAAGCAGTCATCAATGCCGGAATTTTACAACTAAACAAATTGCGCAAAGAGCAGCGAGAAGCCTCAGCCGGTCACCGCCAATGGAAGAAGATGAAAAAACAGCTTGATGATCTTCAACAAGGCGAAGTTGAGGGGATCAAGCAAGTCGAAGCGTTGGGTTCAAAAATCAGTCTGTTATCCCGTTATCGCCAGGCCTTAAAATATGTCGCCGCTCGGGAACAATTAGAAAAAGACCTCACTGAACTTGGCGTTGTTCCGGATTTGCCGGATGATTTTTCACAGCGCAGGGTTGCGACCCAGGTGGCCGTCAAGGAGTCCCGTCAGGCTGAAAACAATTTAACCCGGGATTTGGATGATATCGACAGAAAGCTGGAAAAGCTGACATACGATGAAAAAATCATCGCCAATGAAAAATTAATCAAAACCTTGGCAGACGAAGCTCATGTGCACGCCCAGGCCACCACGGACAGCAAGGACCAAAGAGCGAGGCTTTACCAGCACAACGAATCCGCCCAGCAAGCCCTGGACCTCCTACGCCCCGGACTGACGCTGGATTCCGTCCAGGCACTGCGGCTGTCCAAGCCTGAAAAGGGAAAGATTCAAAGGCTAGGAGCTAAAGGGGCAAAATCGGAGGAATCTGTAAATAGCGCAATTAAAGCGCTGCGTTTGGCCGAAGCTAATCTGGAAAAGGCACACGCCGAACTCGATCAATTGGAAAAGCCCAAGGACACGTCTGCGCTGGCCGACTGTCTAACACGGGCTGCGGAATACGGCAAGCTGGAAGACCGCCTTGCCGACGCCAAGGCTCAACTGGCCCTGTCTAAAGAACAAGTCGATGCCGATCTTGCCGCACTGGGTCTGTGGACCGGAAACATTTCGGAACTGGAACGACTGTTCCTGCCTACCGAAGAGACCATGCGCGCCTTTGAAACCGATTTGGCTGATGCGGACCAACAGCTTGCCGATACGGAAAAGGAAAGTGTCCGCATTCAAGAACCACTGAAAGAGAAAGAAAAAGCCCTTTTAGAACTGACAAAGACTCGCGAGCTGCCGTCGCTTGATGATTTAAGAGCGCACCGTAATCTGCGGAACCGCGGCTGGCAGTCCGTGCGTACGGTATGGCTGGAAGGCGGTGATGTTGATCATGATTTTATGGCGGCCTTTCCGGAAAGTCGTGACCTTGCCGGAGCGTATGAGAAAAGTGTTGCCGGAGCGGATAATACAGCGGATGTGCTGCGCGACGATGCCGATGCGGTAGTGCGCGCCGAAGCACTCAGGACGGATATCCGACATCATAAAGAGAGCCTTAAAGAAATTAAGGCGCGTCAACAGGGGTTGGAAAAGGACCGGGCGGCCCTTTGGAGCAAATGGGAAGAACTATGGAAACCCCTCGGCATTGATCCTTTAACGCCCCGCGAGATGGCCGCCTGGGCCGGCAGGGCAGCAGAGCTGAGACGTAAAACGTCAGAGGTAAGAAAGCACCAAATGGCTGCCGATCAACTTCAAGCGGATATTGAGCGCATAAGATCCGATGTTGCGACAGCCATTGAGCATATAGCTGTCACTTTTTCAGAAAAAGCGAGTTATTCGGCCATCATTGAATTGGCCAGGCGCATTGTTAAGCATAACGACCAATTGCGTCAGAATCGTCTGGATCTCGAACTTCGTATCACGGCGCTAAAGGAAGATATCAATGCCGGCAGACAGCGAAAAAACGACGTCGAGCAAAATCTGCGGCACTGGTCGACCGATTGGGCCCAGACCATTTCCAAGTTGGGCTTTTCTGCTGATTCCCGGCCGGAAGACGTCAACGATTTTGTACTGGCCCTTGACGATGTTTTTGCAGAATTGGAAAAAGCCAAAGAACGGCAGCAGCGTATTGATGCCATGCAACACAACCGTAAGGCGTATGCCTGGCGAGTGGCTGAGGCCGTGGCAAAACTGGCCCCTGATTTAATAGATCTCGAACCCGAAGCAGCGGCCATCGAGTTGAATGCAAGGCTTACGGGCGATAAAGAGCAACGCCAGGAGTACCGGTTGCTGGAAGAAGAAAAGCGTAAAAAGCGTTCGGTTCTTTCCAAAGAAAATGAAAAATTGGCCGCTCTTGAAGAAACGCTTCGCCTGCTATGTATAGACGCCCACGCAGACAGTCCCGATCAGCTCCCTGATATTGAAACGCGCGCCGCAGCCAAGATCAAACTGATGGATAAACTGGACACGGTCAATGAAAGGTTGGCCGAGCTGGCTTCCGGGCAAAATTTGCAGGAATTTGTTGCGCAGGTCAAGGCTCACAACCCGGATGAGTTGGTTGCCAAACTGGAAAAGTTGGAGGCCGAAAAACAAGAATTTCTCACTAAGCAAAAACGCATTGTTCAAGAAATCGCCCTGGCGACCAAAGAGCTGCAGTCGATTGGTGGCGAGTCACTTGCCGTAGCCATAGCCGAAGAAGCAGAGGGCCTTGTGGGAAAGATTCAGGCGGATGTTGAATATTATGTCAAACTCAGGCTGGCTTCGGCCATATTAACCAAAACCATGGAGCGCTACCGCCAAAGCAATCAAAGTCCTGTCTTATCTATCGCCGGCGACTATTTTAAAACCATGACACAAGGATCATTTGCGGGACTGCGGGCCGATTTTGATGACAAGGGCGATCCGGTAATCAAGGCAAAACGACCGGACGGAAAAATGCTGACACTTGCCGAGATGAGTGACGGAAGTCGGGACCAGTTATTCCTGGCGCTCAGACTCGGGGGCTTGGCGAGGTATGTCAAGGCCAACGGCCCAATGCCCTTTATCGTCGATGATGTGCTGGTGCATTTCGATGATGACAGGTCTGCGGCGGCCCTGGCGGCCCTTGGCGAGCTGGCCAAAGAAACGCAGGTTGTTTTTTTTACGCATCACAAACATCTTATCAGCTTGGCTGAATCATCTGTTTCCGATGAAATATTACGTGTCCATGAGCTTTGATTGAATATTGAATCAGGAGCGTCTATATGCTGAAGCGGATATTTAATATATCCCCGTCCTTTACCTTGTAATTCGTGCCTTCCAGGCGGAAGTGGCCGTTGTCTCGGATACCTTTTTCCGAACCACAGGCCATCAGGTCATCGTAAGAGAAGCACTCGGTGCGGATAAACCCCCGGCAAAGGTCGGAATGGATCGTTGCTGCGGCTTCCAGGGCCGTGTCACCGGTGCGCAACGTCCAGGCCCGGACCTCATCGGCTCCCACGGTAATAAAACTGATACGGCCCAAAATTTCATAGGCAAAGCGGGTCATGCGGTCACGGGCGGATTCGGCGATTCCCATCTCCGCCATGAACAGCCCGGCTTCTTCGCTGTCGCTGAAGGCGGCCAGATCCATTTCGAAGTTCCCCGCAAATTCGACAACCTGATATTTTGCTTCTATTTTGGCCAACAGCTCTTGGTTGCGACCAAAGTTTTTTTCTCCGGAGTTAAGAATGACAAAAAGCGGCTTGTGAGTTAAAAATTGAAATCTGCTGATCAACTTTTGTTCGTTATGATTCAAAGCCAAATCCCGGACATGCCGCCCGCAGTTTAGCTCTTCGAGTATCTTTTTGAGGACATTCTCTTTCAGTTGCATGGCGTTGGTCGTTTTATGCAGTAAGTAAAAAAGCTAATAAAAGCATTTCCATTTAACATAATTGCCATATTGTGATAATCTGAATTCATATGCGGTATTTGTATGAAGAAACGACGCAAAAACATAAGACCAAAAAAGTCACAACCTGAAAATGATCACTATTTGATACGAATTTTGAAAATATGAAGAAACAGGAGGCCATGGAATGCTTGACATCCTGAAGCGTTTTTTCAGCAAAACCCGGGCAGATATTTCCGGCACGGCCGACCGGAACACGGCGCACGATTTGCACGTTGCCGTCTGCGCCCTTTTTCTGGAAATGGCGCGCATAGACCAAACCTTTACCGAAGCGGAGACAGAGACCATCCTTGCGATCCTGAAAGAAAAATACGGTTTATCTCGGGAACATGCCGATGTCTTGATGGAAGCGGCCGAAAAAGAACTGGATGAAAGTGTCGACCTCTGGCAGTTTGCCAGACTGATCAATGAGAATTATTCAACCGACGAAAAAATCGAGCTCGTTGAAACCCTTTGGCAGATTGTCTATGTTGACGGAAAGATGGACCAATACGAACACTACCTGATGAACAAGCTCAAAAACTTGCTGCGCATTTCCCACGGCCAGTTGATCGATGCAAAATTAAAAGTGAAGCATTCGAAGTGAACGGCAAGGAATTTACTGCGAGCGAATAAAATTACCAATCAATTGTTTCGCGCCGTTGCGTGCTGAAGAACACGTTGGATTTTCTGACAATGATCAATGATCGATTTGTGGTAAAGCTGCAGCGTTTGTGATATATGGTGTTGACCCGAATATTTCATGAAATCTTTTCATCGTTTAAATCTTTGGCTTGGAGCTTAAAATGACAATAAATATAAAGAAAATAGATAAATACCGTTGGGAAGTTCCCAAATCCGGCCAAATGCGGGTGCCGGGGATGGTGTATGCCACGGAAGCGATGCTGAAAGATGCCGATCAGCAGGAACCGCTGAAACAGGTGGCCAATGTTGCCACCCTGCCGGGGATTTTGAAGGCATCGCTGGCCATGCCGGATATGCACTGGGGCTATGGTTTCCCCATCGGCGGGGTGGCGGCCTTTGACTGGGAATCGGGCGTTATTTCTCCGGGCGGCGTCGGTTATGATATCAACTGCGGGGTGCGTTTGGCGACAACCTTGCTGGTCGAAAAGGATGTCCGGCCGAAGCTTGAAGATCTTGTTAATGCCCTTTTTCGCGATATCCCCGCGGGGGTCGGATCCAAGGGTTCGATCAAGCTTTCTGTTCCCGAGGAAAAAAAGGTTCTCAAGCAGGGCAGCCGTTGGGCCGTAAACCAGGGATTCGGGGTCGATGACGATTTGAGGCATACCGAAGACGAGGGGTGTATGCCGAATGCCGATCCGGACACGATCAGTCAAAGGGCCCTGGAAAGAGGGCGCCAGCAGTTGGGAACCCTGGGTTCGGGAAATCATTTTGTAGAAATCGGCATTGTAGAGAAAGTATATCATGCCGAGGCTGCTGCTGCCTTCGGTATTTTTGAAGGGCAGGTTACCCTGATGCTGCATTCCGGTTCCCGGGGCCTGGGGTACCAGATTTGCGATGATTCTCTGGCTTTAATGACCAAGCATGTCAAAAAATTAGGGTTTGACCTGCCGGATCGACAGCTTGCCTGCGCCATGATTCAGTCCGACGAAGGTTTGCGCTACTACAATGCCATGGCCTGTGCCGCCAATTATGCCTGGGCCAACCGGCAGATTCTGATGCACAGATCCCGGGAAGTGTTTTCCCGCGTTTTCGGTATCGGCCCGCGGGATCTGGGCATGAACCTAGTATACGATGTTTGCCACAATATCGCCAAAAAAGAAACCCATCTGATCGAAGGGAAACCTCGGACGGTCTGTGTGCATCGCAAAGGAGCGACGCGCTCATTTTGTGCGGGCCATCAAGCGTTATGTGACGAACATCGCAAAGTGGGACAGCCGGTGATCATTCCGGGAGACATGGGTACGGCTTCTTATGTGTTGGTCGGCACCCGCAAAGCCATGGAAGAGACCTTTGGCTCGACCTGCCACGGTGCCGGTCGTGTTTTGAGCCGCAAAGCCGCAATGAAAGCAAGCAGAGGCAGGGCCATCCATCGCGAGCTTGAAGCCAAGGGAATCCTGGTTAAATGGACCGGCAGATCCACCCTGGCTGAGGAAATGCCCGAAGCATACAAGGATGTTTCCCAGGTTGTTGAGGTGGTCCACGGAGCGGGAATTTCAGAAAAAGTGGCAAAATTAAGACCTATTGGTGTAATCAAAGGTTAAACTGCACCGGCAAATAAGCAAATGGGATTCTGTTAAGGGAGGAATATCATGGCAAAAAAGACGATCGGATTTGTCGGACCGGATGCCAGGACCTGTATGTGTGCCTATACGGTATCGGCGGTTGAAGGTGACAAGTATAACGGGGCCATCATCAAGGGTATGACCGGCATGGGTCCGGTCATGGACGCCGTCAGAGGAAAGAAAGAATGGATCTTGAAAATTTTCCCGGTTTCAGGACACTCGGTTACAGATTACAAAAATGCCGTCATCAAGGCATTTGAAAACGGCGAAATTGACTATGTTGTCATTATGCCTGAAGATCCTCTGTTTGAAGGTCTTGTCAATGAACTCATTGAGGCTGGTTATGGTGAGCGGGTCATGGGTCTGACCAAGGAATCCGCTTTCATTGAAGGGGATAAGATCAAGGCCAAGGTCTGGATGAAAAGGGCCGGTGTACCGGTTGCGCCCTTTAAGGCCGTCAATGCCAAAGACCTGCAGCAAGTCAAACGGGTCGTCATTCAATTTATCCGTAACCACGGGGGCGCAGTTTTAAAGTATCCTTACAGTGCCGGCGGCAAAGGCTCCCGGCCCGTTTTCCGGGTGGAAGATATTCTGGCGGTATGGAACAAATTGCTGAAAGATTACGGCAAAAATTACCAGGAGCGACACGGCAACAACAAATGGCCGCTGTTGATCGAAGCCTGGAAATCCGAAATTGAGATCAGCTTTACGGCCCTGCTGGATGCCAAAGGCAACTTCCGCGTTCTGCCCACGGCCATGGATTACCCCCTGCGCTTTGAAGGGCCCCCCAGCCAGTTTAACCCGGTTACCGGCGGTATGGCCGCCATCGGTATGCATCCTGCTGAAACCCCGGAACTTATCAAAATGGTCAGAACCAAAGTGATCCGGCCTTTTGTCGTGGAATTGAAAAAGAAAGGAATTCTGCGGCCGTGTATTCTTTATCCGGGCTGTCGCGTGTCGCTTGACCCGCTTACCGGAAAGCCGGTCGGCATTCTGGTCTATGAAATGAATATTCGGGCAGGTGAACCCGAAATGCAGGTGGTTGCCCGGCGGCTTAAAAATCTGGGCGAATTGATTGTGGCCACATTCGAGGGTCGGCTGGATGAGGTCGAGCCGGACGTGCGTGCAGACCAGATTTCGATCTGCATGGCGCTGGTTGTCGGACCCGGCGGACCCCAGGGCCAGAAAGGCTACCCGGATTCCTATACCAAGTATGAAACGGCTGCCGTTGATTTCAAGAGACTTACCAAGCGCGGCATCCTGATTGTCCCGTCGAATGTCAGCTGGGACGAAGAAAAGCAACGGCTGATGTCGGACGGTTCCAGAGTGTTTTACCTTAGTAAAAACGCTACGGTCCAACCCGGACAGAAGAGAGGTGAGGTGGCCAAAACACTCCGGCATAAACTCCTGCAGGCGTTTGACGACGGCCTTGTCAGTGTGATTCCACGTGAGGCAGAGGAAGCTTTCGAAGCCGCCAAGATCCTGTTTAAGCAAGGCAACATACCCAAGGAAAAATATGAAAAAGCCAAGGCGCATTTCGAAAAAGCAAATCGCCTTGATATTCGCCGCGACCCCGGCAGGATCTATGAGGAGTGGGACGAACTGTATCCTGATTGGCGGCTTGCAGGCTGATTGAAGTTCCATCAGGGATAAGGAGGGCTTTATATTGAAAAAGCTTGCGTGGGCAGCAGCGCTGGCGTTCGTCTTCTTTTCTCTATCGTTTTTGTCGCCGGGAACAGCACGGGGAGCTGACAAGACGTATATCTTCGGATTGCTTCTGGTCGGCCCCTATAATGATCACGGATGGAGCCAGGCGCACTTTGAGGGCGGCAAATATGTGGAAAAGATGATTCCCGGGGTCAAAATGATATATATCGACAAGGTCAACCCGGCTGATCGTCCCGGTGTTACTATTCCCCAGTTGGTAGACGACATGGTGGCAAAAGGCGCCAGGTTAATTATCGCCAATTCAGATGATATGAAAGACGGAACCAGGGAAGCCGCCCGCATGCATCCGCAAATACATTTTCTGCACATTTCCGGCGACGATGTTCTGACCGCAAAAGCGCCCGCGAACCTCAGCAACCTGATGGGAAGAATGGAATACGGCAAGATGATGGCCGGATTTGCCGCGGCGATGACAACCAAAACCGGCAAAATCGGATACTTGGGTCCTCTGGTCAACGAAGAAACCCGGCGGCTGGTCGTATCGTGTTATCTAGGGGCAAAATACGCCTGGGAAAAGGTTCTTAAAAAAGATCCCGCATCGTTGAAATTTCAGGTCACCTGGATCGGCTTTTGGTTCAATATTCCCGGTGTGACCGCCGACCCCACCCTGGTTGCCGTAAACTTTTTCAACACCGGATATGATGTCGTTCTTTCCGGAATCGACACCACTGAAGCGGTTGTTGTCGCACGGCAAAAACGGCAGGAAGGAAAAGAAGTCTGGGCAGTTCCCTATGATTATGTCGGGGCGTGTACAGGCGGGGCTGATGTATGCTTGGGAGTTCCTTATTTCAACTGGGGTTCCGGATATGTGGATTTTGTCAAGGCGTCAATGGCAGGAAAATGGAAATCCAAATGGGTTTGGCTGGGGCCCGACTGGGAGGACATCAACGATCCTGACACCAGCGCTGTCGGTTTTGTGACCGGGCCGGCCCTGTCTTCATCGGCCAAAGCGGCCCTGGGCACATTTATCAAGGACCTCGGCACGGGCAAAGCCCAACTATTTAAAGGTCCTCTTTACTATCAGGACGGCAGTCTGTTTCTTAA
>Ga0180009_10007044_pt1 | contig 11631 bp, 14 predicted proteins | sample OS_PC_MetaG_FD_123537 | JGI IMG/M metagenome (GOLD analysis project Ga0180009, IMG submission 123537) | Groundwater microbial communities from the Aspo Hard Rock Laboratory (HRL) deep subsurface site, Sweden - OS_PC_MetaG | ecosystem: Environmental > Aquatic > Deep subsurface > Groundwater...
CGTTTATTATGAATTTATCAACAAAAGTTAATTTTGTTTTTAATCCAATTTCTTCAAATATTTCCCGAATTGCACATTTTGTTACATTTTCACCAGAATCAATATGACCGGCTGTTGATCCGCTCCAAAATAAAGGATATTGTTTTTTTGAAGCTTTTCTTAATTGAAGAAGAATTTGGTTTTTATTGTTCACAACAATTATATGGATAGATCGATGCAAAAGGTGTTTCTCATGAACTGTATTTCTCTCTTCTCGACCAATTATCTCGTCATCTTCATTAATTATATCTAAATAATTCATATTTGGAAACACACTTCCTCAACTTAATAAATATTCCGAAAAATATGCACGCCCGATTTTATAAAATTCATGCGTAATCCTTTTTTGAGGAGTAAGACGCATAAGGATGTATAACTGCAGAATTATAATATTCCAAGCAGTTAATCACTATTAAGTGACAACGTGCCGAAACATTTATATATTTACACGACCTTCAAGTAAACAATGCACAAAACAGACCACAATGGAGCACTAACAGACTTAATGTCTCGCGAGGAAATAAAAATCTACACATATGATAGAAAGCTTCATCCAGACCCAAGTTTTAGAAAAATTCAACTTGAAAACATGAAGCTTTTCAAGGAACATAACGCTTTTAGAACAGAAGAAGTAGAAAACCTATTTTTGGATGCAAATATAAATTATGTAAAGTACAAGCCATTAAAGTCAGAAGAGTACCATTTCTACATTCCAAGCACAGGAGACCTTCACATAGTAAATACTAGAGGAGATATGAGGCTTTTAAGAGACTTAGACCAATATCTAGCATTAAAAGAAATTGCAAAAATACAAGGTCTTAGAAAAGAAGAGCGACACTACAAAAACGACAAAGCAAGAGCAAGCATGAGGTTTATAGAGCTCGCATTCAACCTTGTAGATGAACTATACCCACTAATAGACAAAAAAGCTGTTGAAGAACAAAAACAGATAAACATAATACTGGGACCTCTTGAATCACTAACCACAAAAAATGTTTATGTTGAAGCAGAAAACAAGAATGATTTTCTAAACGCAAGAATTATCCGAATAGGTGAAAAACCAGTTGTAAATTTTGATTATGTTTTTGCAGACCAAGGAAAAAATGTTCTTGAAAACATATATATCATTACAAAAGCCAAGTTTCCTGATGCAAATATAAACATATTTCATTATGGAAAAGTTGGAATTTTAAATCCAGACATCCAAGTTGAAGCTATTTGTCTTCCAACAGGTGCATTAAGTGAGAGAAAAGTAATTGAAGGAACACCAAGAATACATCCAATATATAATCTTCTTGAATCCGATAAAATGTTAATGGGTTTGTTTGAAGAATTAATTGGTGAAAAAGCAAAAAGCGGAACAACAACTGATAGCACAGCAGTTCTTCGCCAGAAAAGAAAAAATCTTGAGTTGTGTCTTTCTGCGGGTGGAGACTTTGTTGATATGGAATGGCGTTCAATGAGCACAAATCCATACATGAACTACTTCTTTGCAGGTGTAGGCTCTGACAAGCCACTTAAAGGAAAGAATCTTGCGAACACAGAATATCAAAAAGAAAAAGAAATCAATGTTGCAGAAGCCTTCAAAGAAATAATAAGAATAATCTAAAACTGCACGACATACAAAGGCTTATCAGACATTCTCAACCTTATTTTTGAACCGAAATAAAGGTTATAAGTTCTTGATCTTGGTCGTCCAGGTTTGCTTCCATCAAAAGTTGCCGCTCCATCAGAGATAATTCTTGAATGCACTATTAGCTCTTCTCCTTGACGAAGTATCCCAAAGTCATAACCATAATTCTTATCATGATCAGAGTGTCCAATAGCAACTTTATATCTTATCAGATTTTCTTCTCCCATCTTAAAATCAGCAAGAGAATTATTTACTGTACAATCACCAAGACCAACAGTTGTAAGCGCTAATTTGGCTTTTTGTACTATTTCAGAATCACGTTCCATTATGTTAATATAATCATACCAGCCAGTTCTTCCCCTGTAAGTTGACACCACCAAGCCATTTGAACCAGTTACAAATGTTTCTCCATTAAATTCTATATTTAGTCTTGAATACCCTGCAAAGTATCTGTCACCGATAGCAATCTCGTTTAAGGCAAAATCTTTGATATAATCACCGTTCTCTATAACTCCTTCTATCCTCGCTCTCTTCTCAATCTTAAAATCACCTTTCAAGAGTTTTGCTATGTGTTCTTCTGCATTTGAAAAATCAGTGTTGTAATGACAACCAGCAGATATTGGACTTGATTTTATTCCAAAAAGAAACGTGTCATCCAAGATATACCTACCAACATCCATAAAAGTTCCGTCTCCTCCGACAGGAACTATCAAGTCCCACTTCTCATCAAAATCCATCCTACCTATGCTTTGCTTTTTTATTACCCCGGCTTTTATTCCATTTAACTCAAAGAGCCTAATTATCTTGTCAAGGCTTTCATAATGATATTTATGGTTTTTTTCAAGTGCACTGACATCATAATTATACTTTTTAAGCGCTGAATCAACGTTTCCACCATACATTGTTTCGTAGAATTCCAACTCAGTCATCTTCGATACGATAAGCACTTTTTCAAATTTCATTTGGACACCACAATTATTCTTTTCAATACATCTTCATGAATAATTTTATTAGAAGCAACAACTCCAAAATGGTTTACAATGTCATGGGAATAATCAATAGTATTACCATGGACATAAGTTATTCTGCCACCAGCCTCCTCCAGTATTATGTGTGGTACACAAATATCCCAGAGGTTCATGGTGTTTAAGGGAGAGCACAAAAATAAGGTAGCATTGCCTTTTGCAAATATTTCTTCTGGTGTGTGTATCATCTAAAACACCTCTTCTCCAATCTTTTGATGTATTCGTGCTGGAGCAGTATTGCTGATTTTGACCCGTTTATCTTTCCCTCCTTAAACATCCTGTATGCTTGGTCAAACTTTAGTTTAACAACATCTATTCTTTCATAATTCCCTGGTCTTGGCAGCGTTTTTTTATGAGGCCCGTTTGCTGTGTAAAGATAAACCATCTCTGAATCATGCCCTTCTGATGATCCTATAGTTCCAACATACTTTACCTGGGAAGGTGAAATTATAATTCCACATTCCTCAACAAGTCCTTCAATTGCGTGTTCAAGAGGAGATTTTCCATTCTTATCAAGTGTTTCTGCTGGTAACTCCAATATCTTCTTTCCTACAGCAGGTCGATATTGTTCAACAAAGTAGACATCATCCTGTTCATCAATATACATGATTGCACACGCATCTTTTGATAAAACCACGTCAAAGTTTTTTTTGAGATATGGTCTCTTCACCAAAGTTATATGACCTTTATACACAACTTCATCACCATTTTTTATTGTCTGACTCATTTTTCAATTCCTCTCTCAATATTCTCAAAATATGGTGTGAGGCAAAACCTATAGTTGTCACCTCTTTCAAACTGCTTGATAAGAAGGGATTGTTCACGATTAAGATGTAAAGTATCTTTTTTTCTCATGTACCCGAGAAGATAGCTGTCACTTGTTTTCATATCCAAGCTGAAATTTTTATTGATTTGATTTATGATATCTTTTTGAATAGGTCTATACTTGTTATAAAGTCCGCTCGGGCCTATATCTTCAGCCAATTTTAAGGCTTGAAACAATCTAAGCGTGTCCTTAAACCACTTATTGCCATATAATGATGGCACTTCATCTTTTGTAAACGCAAAACCACCTATTCTTGAACGAAAGACACCATATGGTTTACTAAATGAGATTACTAGTGCTTCAATATTTTTATGACCAACATCATATACTTGTGGCTTTGTAGCCCCTACATAAGCAAAATCAAGTATTATTTTGTTTCCAATATTGGCAAGTTCATTAACAAACTCGTTTGAAATAATATTTCCATCTCTTGCTGAAGGATTTGATATGAACCAATAACCTGGTTCACTTTTCATTGCATTAATCTCATTGTGAATAATTGTCTTCATGCCTAAATTTGTTGCCTGAGCCTGATAACCTTCATATTCTCCATCAAGAATATTGATTGACTCTACACCATTCACCTTAAGTTTTGTGAGGATGTGAAACAATCCTTCACTAGATCCGCTTGTAGGATATTTGTTTGCGAATTTACCAAGTCCGGGAATCGTATCTGAGTAGACCTTTACAATTCTGTCAATGATAGGATAATGAATCATATCAAGATCAATAATACCATCATTCTCCGGAAGTTCCAATGCTGGACAAAATAGTGAGTCTAAACTTTGTTGTACCTGTTCAATCGACGCTGTAACCATATAAATATCGTCAGGAATCTTCTTTTCAACCTCGTGTATTATATCTCTGACTTCAGGAAAAAAATAGCAGTATACTGCTTTCATAGGCTCAAATTTCATAATAATCTACCTCCTTGCACATTCTCCCAACTAGTAGTGAGCCATCCTTGTGGAAAGAAAATCAGATGTCTTATGCCATCATGTTGCTTGTCTTTCGTATCCAGTCCATTTGTGAAGCAAACATTTTGTCCGTTTATTTGATAAACTGGTGCTCCGTGTGTTAGAATTTTTTCTAGCTTTCCGTTAGACTTTAGATAAGAACCTATCTCATTCTCTTCTTTTGCATCCAACCTGTTTTGATCTACAAATTTGGAAACCAAAATATCCAGAGGTTCTGCTGGTCTATCTGCAGTTCTTAGAGTGAGTTGCTCTACATTGTTTGTTTTTGCAAACTGTATAATATTCTCTACTTCAGATGCATTATCTATATAACTCTTTAACATAACACAAGATAATCTCGTTTTGAATCCGTAATTATGTAGATTTCCCAGAAGTTCTGGAATATCATAGTATTTTCCATTTTTAGGCTTGAAAAGGTTCTCGTTTTTTTTATTGTCATAATGATATACTGATAATGCAATTGTTCCAAGACCAAGATCATGCCAAGTTAGCAAATAGTTTTTGTAATTAGGCAAAGAAATAAGGGAGCCATTTGTCTGAAGTTCTCTTGTGTTAAATGGTTTATAAAAAAGCTTTTTCAAATATTCTGTCATAAGATTAGGGTAGACTGTCGGCTCTCCTTTTCCTGTTAGCAAAACGTTTTGAGCATGATAATTGATTGCAATTTCTGTTGCCTCGTCAAATTTATTCCAGTTAACTTCAGGTTTCTGATAGCCAATTTCATTATCATAGGTCATTTTTGAGATACATATATCACAATCATACGTACAAACTCTGTTGCCTATAAGTATTGTGTAAGTAAGAGCTTCTTTCATGTGTCATACCTCAAGATTATTTTTGGAACATACGGATGAACTATATCTGATTTCAGAAGCGCATTTTTAATGTGTTTGTCAAGTATGTCATCAACAACCTGCTCAACAGTTGAAAACTTTCTGTAACCAAAACTCGTCTCATATTTTTTAATTTGGCTTTTTACCAGCAGATTTACTTGATGGTGATGTATTAGCTGTTTCTTAGAAAATCCTTGATCTTTGCCTTCAATAATTAGTTCTACCGCGTCATAATCATATCCGAGGTCTTTGAAATCAGTCTGGTTTGGCTCAAGTGCAGCTGTTGGTTCTCTTCCTGCTATTTTATCAAAGCCAAGATAACAAGCCATCTGTCTGACAAGTCTTTTCGAAAGTGCACCTATAGGGTTTAGATGGACTGCTCCGTCACCAAAAAGAGTATAATAGCCAACGCCGTAATCTTCATCTTTGTTTCCTGTTCCAATCACTGTTTTTTTTAGTCTTCTTCCTTCATGATGAAGTATGTTTGCTCTTATCTCTGATGTCAGATTCCCTTTGAGATAATTATCATTGAAATCCTCAAGATCATTGTATGATTCAATTTTTTTTTTCTATATTTATAACTTTGTAGTCTATACCTAGTTTTTCTGCAACATAAATTGCATTAACCAAGTCGTCTGGCTTGTTTATTTTTGAAGGCAACATATAGCCAAACAGTTCAAGTTTGTCGTCATGAGTCTTATTATAGATATCAAATGCTTGTTTTACGAGAGCAGCTGTTACTGTGCTGTCAACTCCTCCAGAAAGCCCAATTACACCACCAGTAGATTCTGCATTCTTTATTATCTCAATTACGAAGCATCCTATTTCTTTCGCAGCAACTTCAGGATTCATTGTTGGTAAAATTATTTTTTCAAGTTTGTTCATTTTTGTCTCCTTTTTTTGTATTATTTTAGTTGACTTATTGTGTTTTTTACACTTAGTATTTTATTTTTTATCGTGTTTTAGTTTACTTTGTGTATATGTAACACTAACAACTATTTAAATATTGTTGTACTTCAGAATATAATTAGATAAAAAACAACTAAAGAAGAATACTCACCCTGTCTTTTAGCGAACTAAATTTTTTTTCTCTAAAAGAGAAAAGCTGAGCAGGTCTATGAGCACCTTCCATCTTCGACTCGTTAAAAGGCTTTAATATGTTGAAAGTCTTAATTCTCTTTCGAAAATTCCTCTTGTCAAGTTCAGATCCAAGTATAGTTTCATAAAGCTTTTGAAGTTCTGAAAGAGTAAATTTATCAGGCAGCATTTGAGCAGCAATATTAGTTGTCTGCACATCCAGCTTGAGCTCATCAAGTGAATCATTCAAAATAGTATTGTGATCAAAAGCTAAGGATTTCATAGCATTAATATTAACCCATTCAGCGTGCATAGCATCAGTGCTCGCTTTAAGTTTAAAGCGCTCAGAATCAATCAAAGCAATGAATACTACACTAACAATTCTGCCGCGAGGATCCCTATTGACATCACCGTAAGCAGAAAGCTTCTTGATGAAAATGTTTTTTACATTAGTCTCCTCTGAAAGTTCTCTAAGAGCAGCCTCCTCAAGAGACTCATCATCACGAACAAAACCTCCTGGAAGAGCGTATTTTCCCTTGAAAGGCTCAACACCCCTTCTTATAAGCAAAACTTTAAGAAATCCATTCATGACAGTAAAAACCACGATGTCAACTGCAAGAGAGATGTGTTGATTCTTAACCATGAGAAAGTGTAATAGTCACATTAATATATAAATATTTTGTAAAAACAAATCAAACAACATTTAAAAAGGAGAAGAAATTTTCAAAAACTTATGAAATGCGACGTGTGCGGAAAAAAGGTTGAAACGACGTTTTTAGGCAAGATTGTCGGCAGCTACATGAAGAACAAGAATAGCAAGAAAAAAGTTGTCTGTCCGGAATGTCAGAAGAAACACACTAAAGAAGAGCTTCTGAAAAAACTATAAATATTCATGCCTCCGTAGCATAGTAGCTATTGCGGCGCTCTCGTAAAGCGCAGGTCGTGAGTGCAACTCTCATCGGAGGCTCTTTAACTTCTATTCAATGTTTTTACTTATATTTTGCGTTAGTAAACGTATAAATTTAGCAAGGTAATTCTAATTGTTTTAAAGAAACAAAAATGGACGCAACAAAAAAACATAAAGGCGATATATACCAAAAGGAACTAGTCAGACTTGAAAAAGCGAATATTTCATCAAAACAACGAGAAACCATATTACGGTTTCATGCACATTTAAGTGCTAATAGAATTGGCGATGAGAGGATTGTTAAATTATCTTGGCAATTAAGAAAAATTGCAATACTATTGAATAAACCTTTTGAAGATGCAACCAAGCAAGATATTGAATATGTTGTTGGAAAAATTAATTCATCAACCTGCACTATTTCTTGGAAGAAAGGACAACCACTATCTCCTTCAACAAAAATAGATTATGGAAGGGTTCTAAAACAATTCTACAAATGGTTAAGAAATACTAAAGAATCACCCCCAGAAGTTAATTGGATTAAAACTAAGCTAAGTGTTAAAGAAAAAACCATTAAATTTGACCTTATAACGTGGGATGATATTAATAGTTGTTCAAATAACGCAAATAGTTCTAAAGATTTAGGGTTTATCAATTTTATTTATGAGTCTGGTGGACGAATTGGCGAGATACTTAATATGAAAAATAGGGATGTTAAGTTTAGTGATAAATTCGCAAGGGTTAGATTGGATGGGAAAACTGGTGAAAGATGGATTCCAATTGTTACTTCAACACAGTTATTAGCACAATATATGCAAACCAAAAAAAACACTAATGAAGAAGACTATTTTTGGGTGAGTGACAGTGATAAAAATAAAGGCACACAGTTACAATATGCTGGAGCAACTAAAATATTAAGAAAATTATTTGCTCGTGCAAACATAAAAAAACGATGTAATCCTCACTCATTTCGCCACAGTCGAGCGACTGAGCTTTCAAAAACTTTAACCGAACCACAATTAAGATTGTTTTTTGGATGGGAAAGAGGAAGCGATACACCTTCAGTTTACACACATCTTAGCGGCAGAGATATTGATGATGTAATTCTTAATATGAACGGATTAGTAAGTAAAAAAGAACAAGATGAAGATAAATCAAGAATTTGCAGTTTATGTGAAACTGTTAACAGACCAAAATCTAATTTTTGCTCAAAATGTGGCTACGGCTTAACAACAAAATCAGTAGTTGAATTAGAAGATAGAAAAAACAAGAATATTGATGATGCGATGAACTATTTTATGGATATTGCAAAAGATCCAGAGCTTTTGAAGAAATTTGAAGAATTCAAACAACTAAATACAAAGATAAACAATAAAAGAGAAATAAAATGACATCTGATGAACCAGTATTAATGAGATGTAGAGTCAGGAGATTATCTGATATGTCTGATGAGGAATTAGATGAATTCTTAATTGGTAATTGGAATAAGATTAGCAGCAGTGATAAACAAATTTTATGTTTAATGAAAATTAATGGTGATAGGAAAGAAAAACAGACTCAAATCAACAAATATCAACAAACTAAAGAGGTTAAATGATGGCAGATAATGAAAGACTCCTTTTAATTCTAGAAATCCTTAATATGAGCCAATCTGAACTTGCAGACACAGTTGGTTGCGATAGATCAATCATTAATCGAGCAATCCACAATCCTGAACTAGTAACAGATAATATGAAAGTAAAGATAGCACAGACAGTTACAAGATTATTCAAAGAAAGAACAATTGATAGCAGAGGATTGTTTTAGATAATGTTAAGAGCTTACAGAGTTACGGGGTAAACTTTATATATTCCATTGCATTAAATTAATCGTGAATATTGAGAAAAAAACAAAAATAATGTATGATAAGTTTGGTGAAGAGTATAATTTAACTAGAATTAATAAAAAACCTGAGAGACTGTTTAATGAATTTCTTGAAATTCCATGTATGATTAAAGCAGTTGGAAAAATTAAGAACAAAAAATTACTTGATATTGGTTGTGGTACAGGAGACCATGCAAAGAAATATCTTAAGCTAGGTGCAAAAGTTGCAGGAGTTGATATTAGTAAAACAATGATAAATATTTCTAAAGTTAATTGTCCAGATGCAGAATTTAAGATTGCATCTATGAATAAACTTCCTTTTAAAGATAATTCTTTTGAGATTATAACTGCGAGCTTAGTAGTTGATTACATAAAAGATTTGAAAAAAGCATTTAGAGAAGTTAATAGAGTTTTAAAGAAAGGTTCATTATTTTTCTACTCTGACCAAAGTATTATTAGTGGCGCAAGAGAAAAAGTCAGAATTGATAATAAATTATACAATGTAGTTGGATATATTAAAGACGATAATAAAGAAAAAACTTGTTTTGGTAATTGTTGGAAATCATATGTGAGAACGGTTGAATTAGTTCCTGGCATGAAAGTTAACCAACATGTTAGACCAATGAGAAACCATCTTTTTGCAATTAAACAAGCAGGATTTGAGCTTGTGGATTTAATAGATTGCAAGCCAACTGCAGATTTCAAGAAATATGACCCAAAAACATATAAAATATATACAAAGTTTCCTCTTTTTAATATATTTGTTTGTAAAAAAAAATAAATTAAAATTATTTAGCAAACATATTCTTATGAACTTTTAAAACATCTTTTTCTTCAATACCAATTTTATTACAATAGGTTTTAAGCAAAGTTGATTCAAATAAGAGCAAATAAGACTTTAATTGATTTTGATTTAGATTTGATAAAGAATATATTGGTTCATAATTATGTCTAATATATGCATCCCAATTTTTATTCTTAATATTAACATCAAATTTTTCTGGAGTGTTATAAATAGGACTGCCTGGTAAAGGAGTAAATATAGTACTTGTTGCAAGAGCATCAACAATATTTTCATTTACTAATTGTTCAGCAATATTAAGATTATTTAACATAAATTCAAAATTAGTTCCTGGAAGACCTATAATCCAATATGCTTCTATGACTATATTAGAATTATTACGTATAACTTTAGCAGACTTAATATTATCTTCAAGATTCAAATATCCTTTGCTCTTTGAGACTATACTATCGTTAGCATCTTCAAAACCCAAACACAGTCTCTTAAAATTTGCATCTTCCATTTTTTTTACTAATTCTTCATCAATGAATTTTGCTCTTATATCGCCTGAGAATTGAAAATTAATATTATTATTAATTATAATGTCACACACATCAAGCGCATGTTTTTTTGAGGCAGTGAATATATTATCTGAGAAATGTATGAATGTTTCTTCTGGTAAAACCGAACTTAAAAAAACTAGTTCTTGTTCAACTTTATCAATGGAAGTATACCTTGGATTCCCCCAAAAAAATCCATTAACACAGAAATCGCATCTGTACAGACAACCTCTTGCAGTTTGAATATTAAATCTATAATTTTCCAGTGAAAGTGGAAGTAAAGAATAATCAGGGTTTGGAATTTCCTCCGCAGACAATAAAGAAGTTTTATTAGATATTTTGTAAGAACCGTTGTTATTTAATGAAATTCCTGGAAAAGTCAAATTTCCCTCAATTAAATTAGCAGTTGACAATTCTCCTTCGCCATGAACTATAAAATCTGCTTCTGGAATAAAAGAAAATGTTTCTTTGGGAAGAAAATTACTATGATACCCTCCCAATACTACTTTGACATCTTTTTGCTTTTTAACTGTTTTTACTATGTTTTGAACTAGGTTCATATAAGGAGTTATTGTTGGGACTGCCACGAAATCCCCATCATTTATTAAACTTAGAAAATCATTTTTATTAGTAGTATATTTAACATTGTGACCTCTGGATTTAAGAAAAGAACTAATTGTGAGCAATCCTCTGGAGAAATCTTTTTTTCCTCTTTGAAAGGGATATTTTAATCCTTTATTAGCATAAAGAATATCTTGTGCTTTGTATTTTAACCCAATAATATCATCAAAAATTCCTTTTAACTCACGGTCTAATGGAAGTATATCAATTAAAGTTATATTGCTCATTTTGCACCTCTGTTACGTATTTTTTCTCTTTTCAAAATTAAATTATTAACTAACAAATCATATTCCTTTGAAGAGTACAAATTATCATTATTAATAGATTCTGACCATTCAAGAATTTTTGTAATATTTGTGTTTAAATTTGAACTGAATAAGTCCGAAATTAGTTGACACTTTTTAGTTTGTGAAATTTTTAGTTTCTTTTTAAATGTGGTCGGTTATAAGACCTTTTTTCAAAACTTGTTTTTGTAAACTAGTTTTGAGTTTC
>Ga0180009_10007045_pt1 | contig 11630 bp, 10 predicted proteins | sample OS_PC_MetaG_FD_123537 | JGI IMG/M metagenome (GOLD analysis project Ga0180009, IMG submission 123537) | Groundwater microbial communities from the Aspo Hard Rock Laboratory (HRL) deep subsurface site, Sweden - OS_PC_MetaG | ecosystem: Environmental > Aquatic > Deep subsurface > Groundwater...
CCTCTAATTTTTTCAATTTCTGTTTTAACAGTACCATCTGAAAAATATATTGTCACGTACTGGTCGCTATATTGAAGCTGAGGATTTTTTGCATAAAACAAAATTTTGTTCCCATATCTGTAAGAATCGCTTTTTACAATCACAACAGATTGATTGGTTGTTGGCTCAACAGTGTTCATTGGAATAATTTGATTTTCTGTCAAAGTTGGAGATTTGGCAGAATCTGGAACAAAAAAATCTATAAAATATAACGAAATTATCCATAAAAACGTTGACAATAATACAAAAATTATTGAAAACAAAAATATAAATAATATAAATTTTAATCTTGAATGCTTAACATCTTCTTCTCTTTTTTTCTTTACATAATTATCCATAAAAACGTTGACAATAATACAAAAATTATTGAAAACAAAAATATAAATAATATAAATTTTAATCTTGAATGCTTAACATCTTCTTCTCTTTTTTTCTTTACATAATTATAAATTAAAATTAAACCAATCAATGTAAAGATATTACCAAGACCTATTAGCGCATATTTTTTAAACTTTTGAAAACATATCAAGCCAACAAGCCCTCCAGCAACAAAAGAAGAAATACCCACAATTAATAGATATAAAATAAATATAATAACCAAAGGATTATTTATTGTCCACAAAATAAAAGAAATTTTAAATGGCCTGCCTTTTTCCATCCATAAATCTTTTGTTAATAAATTAGATGGGGCATTAATGGTTATTTTGGTATATTCTGCTTCTCCTTTCCATGGATTTTTGTTTCCATAGAATTTTTTTAATTCCGGAGAAATAAATTTTTCAAATCCTCCTTCGTTTACAAAGCCAGCCTGACCAGTTGCTGAGTCAACCACATATAAATCATCCCGTATCAACGCTGTTATCGTAAAACCGTCTTTGTTTTTGTTGACATAAGAATAAGAAGAAACGCAAGTTTCATCTATTTTTTGAAGCAAAGGTTTAAAGTCTTCTATTTTTTCTAATTCCCGCGAAGAAGTCAGGTACTCACCATGATCAGCATGATAATATGTTAGTACTGTTCTTAATTGATCTATGGCAGACACACATCTCCTTCCTCTTGCTCCACTACGCGCGCTTGTTCTTTCTATAAAATAACTTATCTTAGTGTAATGCTTTATTTCTGAAAAAATTTCTGGTTTAACATGATCTAAAACCCGAATTACAATGGGTATTTTTGTTTCTCCGTAAGCGCTAGTAAGGATTAAAGGATAATAAATTTTTGAGCTTGGGAAAGTTATCAAAATTCCTCTTTGTCCATTATTTTCTTCTATATTCAACCCTGGAGTAATCCAAGAAACCACAAAACTGTAATCTTTTTCTATGTAAGAATTCAACTCCGTAATACTGCCTTGTTTAATGTAAAATCCTTTTTGGGAAAAATAATCATAAATAGCTCGGCTGTTTTTTGCGGTTATAACTTCAGCAATCATCCCTGCTTTTTCTATATGAGCCCCTATTGAAACCAAATCGCCAGAAACTATTTCGCTGTTTGACCCTCCCTGAGCGCCGGGAAAAATAAAAAGCGCAACAGAAGGAAGTGTCCAAATTTGACCAAGTAATCCCGCGTAATACGAAGTCGCAAGGCGTTCAAAAAAATTAATTTTTGCTTTTGACATTACATCGTCTCCAAAAAAAATTGGCGGTTCGGAAACAATATCTACTTCTATCTTTTCCGGCTTGTTTGGAATAGGCATTATCCAAGCAATATCTGAATTTTCTTTTTTAATATCAACCATAATAATCAATTTTTCTATGTCTTTTTCATAATTGATAAAAGCTTGCTGACTGTTTTCAGCCACCCATGCCCAATCGCCATCAGGCATTGGTCTAATCACACCGCCATCAGCGCCAACCGATAAAGGCAAAATAAAAAAAGTTATTGTAAATATTAAAGAAAAAAATTTGTTTTTTGTGTTCATGTTAATTTTTGCATTAGCCACAACAAAATCCGCAAAAAATTGTTATTAAATTTTTTGCGCTTGTTTCGTAATACTGGCAAACTCATCAGCTTTTAAAGAAGCAGAGCCCACCAAAACCCCATTGATTTCCTTTTCTTTCAAAAAATCAAAGGCGTTTTGAGAAGTAATGCTGCCTCCGTAAATAATAGAAATATTTTTTCCGATTTTTTGATTAAAATTTCGGGCAATAATTTTTTTTAAAAATAAAATATTTTCCAAAGCCTCAGAAACCGAACAAGGACCGCCCGGACCAATGGCCCAAATGGGCTCGTAGGCAATAATTAAATTAGCGAGTTGGCGGTTAGACAAACCAATAATTTTTTTTAAACATTTTTCCAATTGCTTTTTCAAAACTTTTTTTGTTTGCCCTGCTTCTCGTTCTTTTTTTGTTTCGCCAACGCAAAGAATAGCTCGTAAATTATTTTTTAAAACCACTTCTACTTTTTTATTTATCATTTCATCTGTCTCGCCAATATGCTGTTTCCGCTCTGAGTGGCCAAGTATGACATATTGACAGCCCAAATTTTTAAGCATTGATGGTGAAATTTCGCCCGTGAACGCTCCTCTGTTGGTTGACGAATTTTCCCAAAAACAATCTTGCGAGCCTAATTTGATATTTGATATTTGTGATTTGATGTTTGGCAAATAAACAAATGGCGGGCAAATTACCACCTCTGTATTTTTTATATTTTTTATTGATTTTTTGATTGAATTAAAAAGCTGCTTTGCTTCTTGCAAAGTCGCGGGATTCATTTTCCAATTAGCAACAATTATTTTTTTCATCATTTTTTTATTAATGGCAATTACATTCTCAAATAAAGCGCGGCTTTTTCCGGCTCAATAGTTGAAATTTCTATTCCAGCTCCAAGCTCAAAGCCCGCTTGTATAGAAGTTCTGGGTAAAATTTCAAAATGCCAATGATAATAAGAATAGTCTTTGCCATCGCAGGGAGAAGTTCGCAAAAAGAAATTATAAGCCAAGTCTCCTAAGGTTTTCCTTAATTGAGACAAAATGACCTGAAAAACCTCGCTTAAAGCGATTTTTTGTTCCTCATTTACTCTTTCAAAATAACTCAAATGTTCTTTGGGATAAATTCTAACATGAAAAGCCATTCGCGAGGCAAAAGGGCAAAGCGCTATAAAATCATTGTTTTCAAAAATAATTCTGTCGCCCGCTTCTTTGTCCCACTTCAACATTTCGCAATGCAGACACTTTTGATGAAAATCCCAGTATCTTCGGGAGCCAATCAAGCTTTTTTGAATATCTGGATCTATGACTGGAATAGCCATTATTTGAGAATGAGGATGGCTGATCGTGGCTCCTGCTGACTGGCCATGATTATGAAAAATAGAAACATAATTTACAAATTTTTCATTCATCAATTCTAAATATCTTTCCTGATAAGCGTCAAGAACTTCTTTAATTTCCGCAATTGAGAATTGAGACATATCCTGCAAATGATCTCTGGTAACCACTACTTCATGAAAGCCAATGCCGTCTATTAGGGAATAAGGACCTTCTGCCCGCTCTCTTAAATTTTCTCCAGGCATTACAGCGGGAAATTTGTTGGGAATAACTATTAGTGTCCAGTCTTTGGGCAAAGATTCAAATCGCTCTATTTTTTTGCCTTGAGAAAAAATTAAAACTGGCGCGCTGGCAATGTCCAAAGAACAAAAAGGGCATTTTTGCTCTGTTTCTTTTTTTTGTTTTCCATTGTTCTTTTTTTTCTCAAACTTAAAATCTTGCGGCTTTTTTGCTCTGCCAGTGGCAATCATTACCCAGTCCTTGCTTTCCAAGTCAAAACGCAGTTCTGATAAATTTTTTTTAATTTTATTATTGTTCATAGTTGTAGAAAAAATAATATATCGCCAGCGCTTTACAAAACATTACTTTTAGCGGGTTAGCCAAAAATAAACCCCTCACCTTTTGACAATTATTAAAAACCATTTACGACATATCAAACAATTTACCTTGAATGAAAAACAAAAGGTGAGTGGGTAAACCCCACTTAAATGTCCGTAGTTTATTCTAACAATTTTTAAGCTAAAATTAAATAAGAACTTAATTTTTTATACAAATCTCTAAAATTTGCAGCGAAATCTTCAACAAATTTTTTGCTCTCAAATAAATTTTCAATATCGCTTTTAAGGTGGCTTAAATTCAGCTTCATTGCTTTTTCGTCTAATTTTTTAAAAATTTCTTTTTCATCTGAAATTTTAGTTAATTTTTTTAAATAAGCTGAATTTGGTTTAATTCCTTTTCTGAAATACCAAATTAAGTCATACCAATCTCTGCCTTTAAATATTATTTTATCTTCCTTGCCTTTAAAAAATATTCTAAAAAGAATGGCGTTTATTTTCCCAGCCATCAAGCTCGGTAAATCATAATTTTTTACAAAAAAGCTAAAGCCATCTTGCAAAATGGGCGTTTTCTCTAATCCAAACGGGGTCTTATAAACTTTTTCAATTTCTATTTTAACATATAATTTATCGGTCTCGCCTAATTTAGAAAGTTTTAAAATTTTTAAAATAGGAAATTTTAAATAAATTTTTTCTCCTTTACCCTTGATACTGATTTCTAAATCCTTGTATTGTAAATTTTTTTTGAAATACTCTTTTATTTTTTTGACTAATTCTTTTTTGTCTATTTTTTTTAAACTATCCAAATCTAAGTCCTCAGACAATCTATTTAATCCATAACAAAATCTCAAGCAAGAGCCACCGGTAAAAATTAAATCCTGATATTTTTTTTGATTATAAAAAAATTCTAAAATAAAAAGCTGGAAATATTCCTTGAGATAATTTTTAACAACCCCATTTGTTAATCCTTTATTTTTTAATTCTTGAACTTTTTTTTCCAAATTTTGAATCAACATATTTTTTCCAAATTTTTATATAGGCTATTAACCCTATATAATCTGCGTTCGCTCGGAAATGAAATTAAAATTTCATTTCGCTCGCTTCACTTGATTATAAAAATTAAACATTTTTTTATTTTTTGAGAGATTAATATATTTCAACAACTCCTCTAAGTCCTTTTTATTTATTTCATCTAAATTTAATCTCATTTCTTCAATTTCTTTTGTGGAAAATTCTTGAAAATTATTTTTTTTTAAATAAACAAAATCAAAAAGCGACTTGGCTTTGCTGGCAATTAAAATTTTAAATTTTCCAAAATTAATTTCTTTAAATCCTAAAAATAATTCTTTTTTGAGATTGTAATAACGAAAAACGCCAAAAAAATTTTCGAAACCACGGGTGGTCTTGCTTGTTATTGAAGTCAAACCATAAATTGCTTCGGTTAAAATATTATATTTTTGCAAAACATATTCTCCTGACAAATAAGAAGGCCGCAAAAGTTTGTTAGCAATAAATTCTTGATATAAAGTTGGTTCTTTTTCTTTAAGAATATATTTTTCCGTAACATATAAACCATTTTTTAATTTTTTAATCAAACCTTTTTTAATCCAATTTTGGATATTTTTATCAAAAGAAAAATCACTATTGTCCTGAAATAATCTTAAATTTGCCTTTGTGAAGCAAGGCAGTTCTTCAAATTTTTTAAATATTTCTATTTTCATATATTTTCCTTGAATTACGAAATGCTTTAAGTTTGGAGAGTCCCGACCTCTTTTAACCTGTCTGCCGACAGGCAGGTCTGTTTTTTATCCAGTTTTAGAGAGGTCGGGTCTCTTGAAATCTTGCATTTCGTAATTCAAGGATATTTTTGATATTCTGAATTTGGGTAGTTTAACTACCTATTTCCAAAATAACACCAGGTATGCAATTTTTCTCTCCGAGAAAAATTGCATTGGCGACTCGCCTCGCTTCGCGGGCGAAGCGAGGATGTAGTAATAGGATAATTAATTTGCCCAAACAGCTTGCTTGCCCCACACCAAAAATTTTGGTGTTTGGGGTTTGCTTTCAAAATACTTTGTATTATCGGCACTCGCCTCGCTTTTCGCGGGCGAAGCGGGTCGGAAAAACAAAAATTTACCCCAGTTAGATATTAAATTATCTAACTACGGGGCAAGTTTTGGTTTTCCCTCGCTTCGTTTGAAAATAAATACTTTCCGATATGATAAATTAAAAAAGAAAAAAGGGGGTAGCTGTAAAATAGCGTTTTGCGCGCAAAGAAACATTAAAAATTCTCTGAAAATCCAACGGAGAAAACAAGCAAACTCTTTTTGCTTGGAGAAGTCAAATACCTAAATGTCAAAGGTTTTAGTCATACAACCCTACGGGGAGTCCGCTTTGCGTCCAGGGATTTTGCCTGCCTGCGGCAGGCAGGCCTGCAGGGATTTCATTTGGCATTTGAACTTTGGAATTTGGATTTTTGCCAAAGTTTAGTTATGCCTTATTTTTTGAATCATAACAAATTATACAACAAACCGCAGTTCTGATAACTTTTTTTTGGTTTTGTTGTCGCTCATAGCGAAAAACTACATTTTCAAGGTAATTATACTAATTATTTTTATGGACACAATGTATTTTCAGGTTCCGGGGATTTCCGACAACAACATTGAAAACAGATATCCCAATGATTGCCTTCGTATTTATAAATATCTCCGTAAATATCTTTGCCATAAAAATCTTTACAACCAGTAAAATAGTTTTTAAATTTTACTACCTTAGACATTTTATCTACAGACGGTGAAAGTTTTTTAATTCGATTAATGATAACGTTATTTAAATCATTTGTTGGGTTTAAATCAATTTTATAACCATTACTATGACCATAATAGCCTGTGGCGTGGCCAGCTTCTGTTCCTCCGGTTATGAGTAAATTGCATCCCCCGCAATTATCAAAAAGCAACATGACGCCTTGAATAGTGGTTTGTTTTAAGCCGTCAAGGCAAATTTGCCGATCAAAGAGCGCAGCATCATTTTTATCAATACATTCTTTGTTTTTGTTAACCGCGATTTTATTCCCGCTGTTATCTTTTAAGCATTTGCGAATTTTGATGTCCGTAGGGTCAGTTATTATTTCATCAAAACATTTAAGGATTTCGGTATCGCCACTTGTCCCCCCTCCATTTGTATCCTCTTCCCAATATTCTTCTGGCACTGGCGGCAAACCTCCTGGTTCATTATTTTCTTCAGGAGGAAATCCAAGCCCTCCGCGCTTTTCAAATGGATTTATGCCGCCGACAAAAGTTTTACTAATAGGACATTCAATTTTAAACCAGCCCTTTCCAAATGGGTCTTTCCATTCCGTAACACCGAGCGCGTTAAGAACAGAGCCAATAAGAATCCACGCGCAATAAATTAAAGCCAAGCCTAAAACCGCGTAGATAATCATTTTTTTTACTTTGCCCGGCATTTTCGGGTCCTGTCCAGCGGTAAAAAGCAAAACACCTGCAAGCACAAACACAAAAACCGCTAACCAAGGCACAATTTTAGAGTAGACAATTTCAATAAAATTATCAAACATCACGAAAAAATGACAGAGCTGACAGCGTTCAGTGAGGTCTACATCGCCATCGTTATTAAGGTCATAGCCACAAGGAATAAAACCTTGATAAAAATTTGTTCCAATTGTTTCTCCTTTTGTCACATCGCCAACCTCATATTTTTTATTTTCGTCAGCCAAAGCAAAAACAGAAAAAAACAAAAAACACGAAACAATTAAAATTAAAAAATTTTTAGACATAGCTCGGAATTGTAGACAATATTAAAATTATAATATCCAGCACCCATTTATCCCCAACAGCCATTGACAGGGTTTGCTGGTTTGCTATACTGATAATGTGATAACACTCTGGAGTGTCTTTCGGGACAGCTCCAGATTTTTTATTGGCTGATTTCTGCTTTTAGCTTGCGTAAATCAATATATTTGGCTCGCTCCAACAATTCTTTTGAGATATGACCTCTAGTGGACATTACGATAATCCGCTTTCTCATCTTTTTTATTCGGTCAATCGGCGTGGCAAAATCGCTGTCTCCTGAAATCAAAACGGCAGTATCGTATTTGTCTTTTGTATCATCCATCTCAAACGCAAGTTCTATATCAAGGTTATTTTTCCAGTGATAACCGCCTTCGTGGTTTTTAATTTTCTTTATGACTTTCGTGCGGACAATATAACCGTTTATTTCAAGCATATCCAAAAACTTTGACTGCTTGGTGTTGTTCTCATCCCTGCCACTGTAGACAAAACACTTTATATCGCCGCCGCATTCTTTTTTAAAGTAGCTCATCAGCTTTTCATACGAAAGTTTCCAGCCCAAAGTTTGCTGGGAATAAAACACATTCTCGGCATCTATAAAAACATAAACCTTGCCTTTTACAAATTGGTGTAGCATAGAAATATTTTTTACTTTATCAAGTTTTTGTAATTTTTGCCACATCGCCAACCTCATATTTTTTATTTTTGTCAGCCAAAGCAAAAACAGAAAAAAACAAAAAACACGAAACAATTAAAATTAAAAAAATTTTAGATATTTTTTGCATAATCTAATGTAAGCTCCCACACTTATTGATATGGAATAATGTCTGGGGCTTACTTATTTAACTCAGCAATAAAATTATTCCAACCCAAAACAGTTGCGTTGCTTCTGTTTTGTTTTTCAATTCCTCCATACACCAAAACAAGATTAGTAAAAATATTCTTTGAAATTTTTTGCAAATAATTCAAACTATCAAAAAAATCATTATTTATTGTTTTGCCGGACTTTATTTCAATAGCGTATTTTTTTCTTTTATTTTCATACAAACAATCTATTTCATGTCCTGATTTATCCCGCCAAAAATAAATATTCAATGACAAACCTTTATTATATTCGTTTTTTATTATTTCTGAAATAATAAATGATTCAAACAGCCCTCCTTTAAACGGGCTAATGTCTAATTGATCTTCGCTATTTATGTTTAACAAAGATGCCGCCAACCCAGTGTCGTAAAAATATATTTTCGGCATTTTAATCAACCGTTTGCTGAAATTTTCATAATAAGGATACAATAAAAAAATAATATAACTTGCTTCTATGATGGAAATCCACCCCTTAATAGTATTGTGGCTTACTCCGCAGTCATTAGCCATTGAAGACAAATTTAAAATTTGCCCAACTCTGCCCGCGCATAATTTAATAAATTTCTGAAACAAATTTAAGTCCGATATATTTTTCATCATCCGAACATCTCTTTCAATGTAGGTTTTTATATAATTTTGATACCATTCAGCCGCGTCAATTTTTTTTTCGTAAATAACTGGGTACAGACCGTCAAGCATTAAGCGATTTAAGTTAGCGCGTTTTAATTTTTCACTTAGCTCGTCCGCGCTCATAGGCAAAAGCGTAACAATTGCCACTCTGCCAGCAAGACTTTGATTTATTTTTTCCATTAATAAAAAATTTTGCGACCCAGTTAAAATAAACTCGCCGGATTTTTTATTCACATCCACTATTTCTTGTATATATGAAAACAATTCAGGAGCGTTCTGCGCTTCATCTATAATCACTCCCTTGTTATAGGTCTTTAAAAATCCCTTGGGGTCTTTTTGCGCAAAAGCTCTGGTATCTAAATTTTCCAATGATAAATATTTTTTATCAGGGAATATTTTTTTAACCAAGGTAGTTTTTCCCGATTGCCGAGGGCCAGTTAACGCTACCACGGGATAAGTTTTGGATAATTGTTTAAATTTTTTTTCCAATAATCTGTGTATATACATAACGCAAGTTTAGTTATTATAATTTAAGATTATACAATAATGGACAAATTGTCAATCAAATTTACAATTTGTCCATTATAGAAATCGCCAAAAAGCTCGGCGATCCACAAATTATTAACTTTTCTCTATTTGGCTCGGAGGCAAGGACTCGAACCTCAATTAATAGGGGTCAGAATTTATTGTCATGCTTCACCCCGCCAAATTTTTTATTCACAACCAAAACTGCCGGGCCTGGACTCGAACCAAGATATATAGCTCCAGGGGCTATTGTCCTACCAATTAGACGACCCGGCAACTTTGGTGATGAATTTTCTAAAAGCATTTCCGCCATGCCAACTTTTAATTTCCACCTCTCTATTCCTGGCAAATTCATAACCATTATACTCCTCAAAATATATAAGTTGCCAAGGACTACCAAATTTTGTTGAGTATACATCGCCATTATTATGCCTCTCTAATCGAACCGAAGGCAATAATTTTGTTATCCCTACATAATATTTTTTCTCTTTATTTTTCAAAATATAGACAAAACATTTCATAAAATTTAAAAATTTGGCGGGGCAAGTTAGACGACCTCCGAATTTGTTCTATTGTTAAGCGAATCCTTGCTTAGCGTGGGGAAGTAAAAGGAGGCCCGCTCATTTATCATTAGTTCATTGAAATTTGGGATTTGATTAGAAATTAGGTAATTAGGTTAATTAGAAATTAAAAATTCGTTGTTTGGAAATTCATTCATTGGAGCTTCATTAAAAATTGGAATTTGCTGGATCGCCTAAAAGGCGAGACTCCCCGTAGGGTTGCAATTGAAAATTTTAAAGGGTTAAATACTCCCTTATAATTTTAAGTATTTATGCACTGCGGAGAAAAAAGATATTCCCCCTAAAATAAAAGCAAAAAGAACTTGATAGCCAAAAATTTTCAAAAAATTTTCCTTAAAACATTGTAAAAAATTAAAACCAAAAAGCCATGTCTGCGAATCCGCTTTTAAAATATATAAAATAAAAACAAAAAAAAGATTAACAATTAAAATAGAAAAAGCTCCGTACAAAAGCGACTGAACAAGAAATGGCCCGCGGATAAACCAATTAGAGGCGCCCACTAAGCGCATGGTGGCAATTTCTTCCCGAAAAATAAAAATGGTTAGTTTTATAGTGTTGAAAGTTATTAAAAAAACCAAAACCATCAAAAAAATGTTGACATAAATCCCGATTTTTTTAATTTTTAAAGATATTTCAGAAAGTTTATTAATCACTTTTTCCGAAGCAAAATAAGAAATTTTTTCAATGGAATCTTTTAAAGAGCTATTAACTAAAAAATCTGAAATAGGAGCGTAAAAAGCCGGGTCCTTGGCTTTAATGTTTAAAGAACTTAAAAAAGGATTTCCCCCCGTCTCTTCCAGCGCGCGCAAATAAAGAGGTTCGTCTTTGTGTTTAGAAAGAAAGATCTCTTTTGCTTTTTCTTTTGAAACATAATTGATTTCTGCTGTTTGATTGGAAAATTTATCATAAAGTCCTTCTTTGAGGTCTAAAATTTCTTTTTCAGCCGTGTCATTTTTAAAATAAACCGAGATGTCAACCTGATCCTGCGCTTTGCTGATTAAAAATTTACTCAACTCATTGAAAATAAAAAGAGAAGTTAACGCAGAAATAGCAATGGTCATAACAAAAATAACCGCCATTCCCAATCCCTTGTTGCGGCTAAAACTTTGCCAACCAAATTTTAGAATGCGTTTTAAAAAAGTAAACATTTAAAAATAAATAAAAAATTTTAATTCACCTAATTCACCTAATTCACCTAAGTTTCAATAAAATGCCAAATGCCTAATTTCCAATAATCAAAATTTAAACATTGGACATTTGAGAATTAGAAATTATTTAAATTAGGTGAATTAGACCTTAGGTGAATTAGGAATTATAATTTGAAAATTACATAAGAGCGATTCTGCATTTCCCTCGCTCGCCCGCAGCG
>Ga0180009_10007046_pt1 | contig 11630 bp, 6 predicted proteins | sample OS_PC_MetaG_FD_123537 | JGI IMG/M metagenome (GOLD analysis project Ga0180009, IMG submission 123537) | Groundwater microbial communities from the Aspo Hard Rock Laboratory (HRL) deep subsurface site, Sweden - OS_PC_MetaG | ecosystem: Environmental > Aquatic > Deep subsurface > Groundwater...
ATTTTTTTAAAATCATTAACCTTGATCCTAAATTCTCGTTGTTTTTCATTTTGTTTTTCAGGACTTAAGACCAATGCTTCCCTTTCAATGGCTTTATTAAGCTCATCCAATGAGTCTTTTTCAGTCTGTAATTTTTTTTGTAACTCATTGCCTTTTGCCTGTATTTCTTTTTGAATCATTTTTCCTGCACTTGAATCAGTCAGGATTTTTTGAAAATTAAAAACACCAATTTTTGCAACGTCTGCGCAAAAAGCTTGAGGGATTATTCCCAAAAAGATAAATGCAGATAAAATTACGATTATTTTTTTCATTTAATTCTCCAAAAAATTTAAATTTAAAAAGATGCGCCAATTGAAAATTCAAATTGTCCATCCCAAGTTTCTTTAACGTCTTTTCCATCAATAACCCAGCCATATTCAAGCCTTAAAGGACCTACCGGCGAATTCCATCTCACCCCTGTGCCAATGCTTGAAAACTGATCTTCAAAATCAACCTTTTCACCTTTTCGATATACATCGCCACGGTCATAAAAAAACACCCCGGCCACTTTATATTTTTTTGTAAATGGAAAGGTCACTTCAGCATTGAATTGAACATATTTTTCTCCTCCCCTGTCCTTGATATCTCCTTCCCTATTGCCGTTGATATCAAATTTGTCAAATCCTCTGATGGAATTCATTCCGCCTAAGTAAAATTTGACATAATCGATATCAAGAGCATTGGAGGTTCTATCATCCAAATATCCTGCTTCTGCATGCAAAGCTCCTGTAAATTTCCAGAAAAGAGGGAAATAAACACCTGTTTCAACAAGGTATTTTGTGTAATCAATATCACCGCCTAAGAACTCTCCCGCATATTCAATGGAAAATTTATGGCGATACCCTTCTGTTGGTAAAAAAAAGTCATCCCTGGAGTCATATTGTATATAAGGTTTTATACTGCTTGTCAGAAAAGAGCCAGAGGTCATATTGGTGTGGTCAGTTAGAACATTTGATATTTCGAAATTTTCTATATTATAATGGATTCCAATGCCAGTATAATCGTAAAGCCTGTAACCCAGTTTCAAAATTAAGCCAAGCGCATCCTTATCATAATAATCATACTCTACATCTTGTTTATAAAGATCAAATCCACCGGAAACAGCTGTATCAAAAATATATGGTTCCTGAAAACCAAGATTATAGAGAATAGTCTCCCCAGATATTTTAGCAGAAAGTTTTAAGTTGTGTCCCCTTCCAAAAAGGTTCCTTTCCTCAACAGAACCCATAAAGAAGACGCCATCTTCGCTGCTGAATCCTCCTCCAAGAGATAGATTCCCGGTTTGTTTTTCTAGAACCTTCACACTTAAATCCATTTTGTTTTCATCTGAAGTTTTTTGCGGCTCAATATCAATTCCGGCAAAATAATCCAAACGATTTAAGTTTTTGAAACTTTTCTGAATATTCTCCTTGCTGTAAAGATCCTGCTCATTAATTTTAATTTCTCGTCTGATAATTTTGTCGCGGGTTTTTAAATTGCCGCTGATATTAATCCGGTTAAAATAAACAGGCTGCCCTTTATCAATGGAATAGGTAATGGTCATCATATGATCTGTATCATTTCTATCAACCATGGGCATAACTTTGACATTGGCAAAGCCTTTGTTTGAATAGATATCGGAAATAGACAGAATATCATTTCTAATAGATTCTCTATTGTATAGGCTTGTCTCTTTAGATTGAATAGAACCTAAAATTTCTTTTTTGGAAAGAATCAGGTCCCCTGTAATATCAACTTTTTTAATTTTGTATTGCGCGCCTTCGTCAATCTTAAAATGAATGGAAATTAACTCCTTACCAATATCAATAATTGGATCTGATACTTTTGTATCAACAAACCCATTATTTTTATATAAAGATTCAATTCTTATGGTATCATTTTTAATTTCAGTTTCATTGAGGTTGCCCGAAGAAGTGATAAAAGAAAAAAATCCTTTTTCTGAAGTTTCTATGGCTTTTTTGATTTTTTTTGCGGAAAAGTGCTTATTGCCTTCAAAGGTAATTTTTTCAACCCTGATTTTTTCCCCTTCTTCAATGGTAAAGACAATATCTGACTGGGAATGATCAAGGGGAGTTGTTTCATAGGTAACCAAACAATTATGATAATTTTTTTCAGTGTACATTAACCGAATGCGATTAATGTCTGAGTTGAGTTTGTGAATATTAAGAATCGAACCGGTTCTCGTATCAATTACTTCTAAAAGCTCTTCATCTTTATATATCTTGTTTTTCTTGAATTTGATTTTCCGTACAGTGGATTTTTCTTTTATTTCAAAAATAACCTTAACACCTTTGTCCTGGGATTCTTTTTTAACGATAATATTGTCAAAATATCCCATTGCATAAATTTTTTCCAGGTCTTTAGAAATATTATCCGGCTTGAGGATATCGCCTGTTTGAGTGCTGATCGCTCGTAAAATTGCATCAGCTTCAACCCTTTTGTTTCCAACAATGGCAATATCTGTTATTATTTTTTTATGAAAGAGTACTCCAATCATTTCCTTGGTAAGCTGGGAAATGGCTGAATAAAGATTTTCAATATTATCTGCTTCAGAAAAAAATGTTGTAAAGGTATCTTTCTCATATGTATGTGTTAATTTGGTGTCGATACTGATACCTTTTCCTTCAATAAAGACAGATCCGGTAATTAAATAGTCAACCCCCAGTTTAATCCCCTGTTCCCGAAATTGGGAATAGTCCCATGATTGTTTGTCAATATTATCTTTTGTAAAAATTGTTTTTACACCTTCTTCTTGTAACTTTTCTGATATCATTAAAGGTATTTTATCTTTTATCTGATCATGGGATTGACTTGAGTAAAGCGAAAAAGGAAAGACAGCAATGTTAATGTTTGAGTCTGCAAACACATTGTTGATTAAAAATGAAAAAATTAAAAGTATAAGAATAAGAATTTTTTTTGAAACAAATTTAGTCATAATATGGTCCCTAATTTTTCAAATAAATTAAACAGGAATAATTTCCCCATCCATTATTGTAACGTTTCTTTTCATCATCCGGGCAAGGTCATTATTATGGGTAACCACAACAATTGTCATGCCAAGCTCCTTATTCAATTCATCAATTAATGCATGTACACTTTTGCTGTTTTCCTGGTCAAGGTTCCCTGTTGGTTCGTCTGCCAAGAGGATGTCCGGCTCCATGACTAAAGCTCTTGCCAGGGCTACCCGCTGCTGTTCCCCTCCTGAAAGATCTTCTATGCGATGGGAAGTTCTTAACGACAGCCCTACTCTATCAAGCATATTTAAGGCACTTTTTTCAATAGTTTTTTTATTTTGATGAGCGATTAAACCCGGCATAATAACATTTTCCAGAGCAGAAAAACCTTGAAGTAAATAATGAAATTGAAAGACAAAACCAATTTTTGAATTTCTGAAATCGGCAATTTTTTCATCTCCATGGGAAAGAAGGTCTTTTTTTTGAAAAAAAATTTTACCGGAATCCGGGGCATCAAGTGTGCCAATAAGATTTAATAAAGTTGATTTGCCAATGCCCGAAGCTCCAACTATAGCAATGGTTTCTCCTTTATAGATATCAAAGGATGCATTATTTAAAATTTCAATTTTTGATGTTTTATAATAAAAACATTTTGAAACAGATTGCAACGACATAAGAGGTGTATTATCCATATCTTATTGCCTCAACCGGGTTCATTTTTGACGCTTTATAAGAGGGATACAATGTTGAAAAAAAACAAATAATAATGGCGCTCACCGCTATGACCAAAACATCCAAATACTCAAGTTGTACCGGAAGCGTAGAAAATGGATATGCATCCGGTAATTGGATAAAGTCGTATTTCTTTAGAATAAAACAAATGACGACTCCTGACAGGGTACCGATAAAGGTACCCAGGAAACCAATAATCATGCCTTGAAAAATAAATATTTTTCTAATGGATTTATTGGTAGCGCCCATGGCTTTTAACACCGCAATATCTTTGTTTTTTTCCATTACCATCATGATCAATGCACTGGCAATATTAAATGCCGCTACAAGAATAATAAGGGTCAGAATAATAAACATGGCTGTTTTTTCAAGTTTTAATGCTGCAAAAAGACTTTTATTGATATCCATCCAGTCCCGCAGGTAAAATGGGGAGGTGAAAAGATCTTTGAGGTTATTTTTAACGGATTTAGCTTTAAATACATCGTCAATCCAGATTCCAATCGCGGAAATTTGATTTTTGGTGCCGGAAAGCTGTTGAGCTTCTGTTAAATGAACATAGGCCATGGCGCTGTCATATTCGTACATGCCTGAGTCAAATGTATCTGTTACAACAAAACGTTTCATTGAAGGAATATGGCCCATGGGAGAAATAAATCCATTGGGCGACATGAGAATTACCTTGTCTCCCTTGATTACTCCAATAGACCTGGCAAGTTCATGGCCCAAAATAATACCGGGAAGATTTTCATTTTGCTTTTCTTTGTCAAAACTTTTTTTTAGTTGTTCGGAATTAAATCCTTTAACAAGGTTAAAGCCTGTTTCAGGATCAATTCCTCGAACCATGACACCGGAAAAAGAATGACTTGACCTGATCATTGCCTGGGCAAATAAAATCGGTGAGGCACCTTTAACTTGTTCCCTTTGATTAAGAGCAGTTAAGAGGTGGGAATAGTCATCAAATTTTCCAGAATAATTCATCACAAGGATATGGGGTTCAAGCCCTAAAATTCTTTTGCGAAAGTCAGTTTCCGCACCGCTCATGACGGCAATCACCACTACAAGGGCCATAACACCTAGGGTTACACCTGCAACGGAAAGAAAAGTGATCAGAGAAATAAATCCTTCTTTTCTTTTTGCTTTAAGGTATCTACCTGCTATAAATAATTCAAAGGCCATTTAATCAAATATTCTTTTTCATATGGGGAAAAAGAATAACCTCTCGAATAGACGCAGCATTGGTCAATAGCATCACCAATCTGTCAATTCCAATGCCCTCTCCTGCTGTTGGCGGCATGCCGTATTCAAGGGCCTCCACATATTCAGAATCCATGATATGAGCTTCTGAATTTCCTTCGTCCCTTTGTCTTACCTGCATTAAAAATCTATTATATTGATCTTCAGGATCATTGATTTCAGAAAATCCATTGGCAATTTCCCTTCCGGCAATGAATAATTCAAACCGGTCAGTCAATTCAGGATTATCATCATTTTTTCTAGATAAGGGAGATACTTCCACGGGGTATCCAGTTATAAATGTTGGCTGGATTAACCTGGGTTCAACCAAACTATCGAAAAGTTTGGTTAATATTTTTCCATGACGGTCTTTTTTGGTGATATGTATATCTTTTTCCTGGGCAAAATTGAGCAACAACTCTGAATTATTTATTATTGCAGGATCAATCCCACCAATTTTTGTAAGAGATTCTATCATTGGAATACGCTGCCATCCTTTTTTAAAATCAATGGTATGACCCTGGTATTCAATAATGGTTGAATCTGAAATCTGGGTTACAATGGATTCAAACATCTCTTCAGTTAAGTCCATCAAGTCTTCATAATCAGCATAGGCCTGATAAAATTCAACCATTGTAAATTCAGGATTGTGTCGGGCTGAAACCCCTTCATTTCTAAAGTTTCGATTAATTTCAAATACTTTTTCAAACCCACCTACAACCAATCGTTTCAAGTATAATTCCGGGGCAATTCTTAAAAACAGCTCCATTCCCAAGGCATTGTGCCAGGTTTTAAAAGGAGTGGCCTCTGCCCCACCGGCTAAAGGCTGCATCATGGGTGTTTCAACTTCCATAAATCCCTTTTCTTCAAAAAAGCGTCTCATGCAAGCTACAATTTTGCTTCTTTTTATAAAAATCTGTCTGGTATCTTCGTTTATGACAAGATCAAGGTACCGCTGGCGATATCTTATTTCAGGATCTTTTATCCCGTGAAATTTTTCAGGCAAAGGTCTTACTGCCTTTGAAAGCAGCCTGAATTTTTTTGCCAGAAGTGTCCACTCTCCGGTTCTGGTTTGAAACAATGGTCCTTTAACACCTATAAAATCACCAATATCAAGCTTTTTAAATAAAGAATAGGTCTCATCACCAAGGCTGTCTTTTTGTAAATATATCTGAAATTGATCAGAACCATCTTTAAACCGGACAAAAGATGATTTTCCCATTTTATTGACAGCCATCATTCTTCCTGCCATATAGAATTGATCGCCTTTTTCCCCTAAAGCATCAGGCTTTTTTTCAATAATTTTTTTAAGCGTTTTTATAGAACATGATGGTTTAAAATCATTAGGATACAGGTTAATTCCGCTCTCTTTTAATTCATTAATTTTTTCTTTTCTAAGTTGTATCAACTTGCTTTCTTTATCCATAAATACTTACCTTCATATCTTTAATAGCATTTTGCAGATCGTTTAATTTTAGTTTTGATAAAACATGCATAGATAGCCTAGTTCACATAAAATTGTCAAGATTTTGTTATTTAGTTTTTAAAGGAACTCCATTAAAAAGAACAGTGAAAACCGTTCCTTTTCCAGGTGTTGATTCAAAATCAATCATGCCATTATAGGTATCAATTAATCTATGTATTATTGAAAGACCAAGCCCTGTACCATCTGGTTTGGTTGTGAAGAAAGGGTCAAAAATATGAGAGGAATCCTTTTGATGAATTCCTATGCCTGAATCTTTAACAGTCAAATGAACCCTGTTATTTATAGATGGTTTGAGTGAAATTTTAATTTCTCCATGACCCTTTATGGACTGGGCTGCATTTTTTAATAAATTCCATAGGATTTGAGTGAAATGAGATGGATCAATAAAAACACTAAGGTTTTTATTCATGCTTGTAGTAACACGAATTCTTTGATTCCATTCAGGGTCATTTAAAAAAAGCTCAATGGTTTCCTGGATGGCATTTGCCAGTTTTATTGCAATAGCATTGTCTGTATGGGGTTTTGCAAAAAGTCTGATATCATTAACAATATTTTCAAGGCGATGGGTTTCCCTTAATATAATCTGCATCAGTTTATCTTCATATGATCCTGGTTTTGTATCTTCCTGAAGCAATTGAATTGAACCTGATAAAGAGGCTAAGGGATTTTTAATTTCATGGGCTATACCGGAAACCATGTCATCCATGGCAGACATTTTTTCAACCCGTTTCAAGTGTTCCTGGGCTATTTTTAAATCCTGTCTAGCACCTTTTAACTGAAGTGACAGAATACCGCTGAGAATTGCCACGGCAAAACAAGCCACTATGACGATGATAATTCTGTAAATGATATGACTCTCATTTACTGTATTGGATAAAAAATACGAATCTAAAAAAGGAGTGATGATTTTATAGTATTCCAGCTCAATCAGTATACCATATTGAAGACAAGAAATCGTGGCAATGATCAAGCTGCCCTTTTGAAGAAGCAACATGGATGTATAAATAATTACGACCAGGTATAAAAAAGTAAAGATACTGTCATAACTGCCAGTAACAAAAATAATAGCCGTTACAATAATTGTATCTGCAATGGTCTGGAAATAGGCAAGGGCCAGCTTTTTTTTAAATTTATTCAGCCAGATCAAATAAACAATTGAAAGCATCAGAATACCGGCGGCAATATTATACAATACAAAAAAGGGCTGTGCAAAAAAAGATAAATTTTCCCCTAAAGAAAAAACAAGGCAGGAGACAATCATAATGATGGTAAAAATAATCCTTGACAGGACAATCCATTTGATTTGACTTGAAAAATCAGATGAATTTTGAAAGTCATTGTTTTTCATGATCTATTGAATGGCACCTGCCATGCTGAAAATAGGCAAATACATTGAAATGACAAGTCCACCAACCACAACTCCAAGAAAAACGAGCATAAAAGGCTCTATCATATCTGTCAAATTTTTAACAGCCTGGTCTACCTCATCATCATAAAAATCAGCGATTTTTTCCATCATTATATCAAGGGCTCCCGTGGATTCTCCCACGGCTATCATGGAACAGACCATGGAAGGGAAAACCCCGCTTTCAAGCAAAGGATCAGACATTGACCTTCCTTCTGAAATTCCAATTTTGACATCCTGTATGGCAAATTCTATAATTTTATTTCCAGATGTTTTTGCGACAATATCAAGGGTTTCAAGAAGTGATACACCGCTTGAAATCATTGTACTGGTTGTTCTTGTAAATTTAGCCACGGACACTTTTCTGATCAAAATACCGATAACAGGAAGTCTTAAAAACATGTCATCCATTAAAATGCGACCTTTATTTGTTGCATAGGTGCGTTTAATTAAAAAAACAGCGGCAAATATCCCTGCTATGATATAAATTATATTACCAATGACAAAGTCACTCAGGGTCATGACAAATAAAGTCGGTGCTGGCAAGCTTGCTCCAAAGTCTTTGAACATCTCTGCAAAAACAGGGATTACAAAGACCAGAATAATAGCAACAACAATAATAGCAATGATAATGGTAATGATGGGATATGTCATGGCACCCTTGACCTGGCGCTTGAGCCTGGCCATTTTTTCCATATAAGCAGAAAGCCTTTTTAATATGACATCAAGAATGCCGCCGGCCTCGCCGGCCGCAACCATGTTGACAAATAGTTCATTAAATGCACTTGGAAATTTTTTCAATGCATCTGCAAAGGTTTCACCGGACTCAACAGATTCTTTGATTTTTTTCAGGTTTTTTTTAAAGGTGGGATTTTCCTGTTGTGAATGGAGGATATCAAGGCATTGAAGAAGCGGTAATCCAGCATCAATCATTGTGGAAAACTGCCTGGAAAATATAATAACATCTCTTTCTTTTACTTTAGGCTGAAGAAATTTTATGTTTTCAAAAAGATCTTTTGGCTTTTTTTTGATTTTGACAGATGTTATTTTTCGTCTTTGAAGGTTTTGTTTTACATGCTCGAGAGTCTCTGCTTCTATTTCTCCCTTTATCTTTCTTCCTTTGGGATTTTTCCCCTTCCACTCATAAATCGTTGGCATTATTTATCCTTTCATAATCTTTTAAATCACATTGACTTTGATGAAATTTAAACGTACCAAAGGCAGATCATTTGTAAAATAAAGATAAATATACTATATAAATTTTATCAATTGATTACAACAGGAGTTATCCTTTGATCAAAAAAAAGAAACTGATTAAGGCAACAACAATTATTACCAGTCATGTTAATGCTGATTTTGATGCCATTGCATCCATGCTTGCAGCTCAAAAATTATATCCTGGCTCGGTTATTATTTTTCCCGGGTCACAGGAAAAAAGTTTACGCGACTTTTTTATCAGTTCTACAAGTTATTTGTTTAATATGGCAGACCAGGGTTCCATAGATTTTTCCAAGGCATCCAGGCTCGTGCTGGTTGACACAAGACAAAAAAGCAGATTGCCCCATGTATCTGAGTTATTCAATAAAAACAACCTTAAAATAGACATTTATGACCATCATCCGTCCATGGAGGGCGATGTAACAGGATCTTTTGAAATTATCAGGCAAACCGGTGCTACAACAACCATATTAAGTGCATTGTTACAGGAAAAAAAAATTGTTCCCAGCCCTGAAGAAGCAACGATCATGGCATTGGGAATATATGAAGATACAGGATCATTTACTTATTCCTCCACCACAAAAGAAGACCTTGAACAGGCGGCCTTTCTCTTATCCTGCGGAGCCAACCTGAATACTATCGTCAGTTTTGTGGTTAAAGAAATCAAATCTGAACAGGTAACATGGTTGAATGAATTGTTAAACGAAATGACCCTCCATAAAATAAATGGGATTGATATTCATATATCTGTTATTTCTTCACCAACATATATTAATGATTTGGCAGCAATTGTTCAAAAAATTGTCAGGATGGAAAACCTTGATATTTTTTTTGCCGTTGTGTTAATGGACAATAAAATCAATATTATTGCAAGAAACAGGATACCAGAGGTTGACGTGGGTAAAATCCTTTCAGGATTTGGCGGGGGCGGCCATTCTTACGCGGCTTCTGCAAAGGTTGACAACCAGACCCTGGCACAGGTTGAGATCAGGCTAATTGAAAGGCTTCAAAAAGAGGTAAAGAGTATTCACATAGCAAATCATTTGATGGCTTCGCCTGCCATCACTGTTGAGCCTGGTACTGACTGTAAAAAAGCCGGCAACCTGATGACAAGGTATAATATAAATTCATTATTGGTGGTGGATAAAAATAAAAATTCCTATGAAGGATATATTACACGACAAGTAATAGAAAAAACAGTGTATCACAATCTGTCCCACCTTCCAGTTAAAGAATATATGAATTCCGAAACCCGCTATATTTCATCTGATGCTGATGTGTCCCAGATTGAAAATATAATCATTGAAGGAAAACACAGAATTCTGCCTGTTATAGACAATGGGTTGATTAAAGGTGTTATCACCCGGACAGACCTGCTCAATTATCTGGTTCAACATAACAAAACACTTAAGAAAAATGACACTGATCTGGGTATTAAAAAAAATGCCAAGAAAAGACAGATTGAAAATATTCTGTATCAACGACTGGATAACCGGATAAAACAACTTCTTCAGAAAATAGGTCAAATTGGCAATGAACTGGGTTTTAATATGTTTGTTGTAGGAGGATTTGTAAGAGACCTGTTACTGCATCGACAAATCGAAGATATTGATATTGTTGTTGAAGGCGACGGGATTGAATTTGCCAAAGTATATGCCCAGAAGGAAGGCTGCAGAATTAATACCCATAGAAAATTTGGTACGGCCGTCATTATTTTTCCCGATCATTTTAAAATTGATGTTGCCTCTGCAAGGTTAGAATATTATACCATGCCTGCAGCCCTGCCCATCGTTGAAAAAAGCTCAATAAAACTTGACCTTGCCCGACGGGATTTTACCATCAATACTTTGGCGATCAGTCTGAATCCGGATAATTTTGGAACAATGATAGATTATTTTGGTGCCACCAGGGATCTAAAAGATAAAACAATTAGAATAATTCATAATTTAAGTTTTGTTGAAGACCCCACACGTATTTTCAGAGCAATTAAATTTTCAAACCGGTTTGGATTTACAATTGGAAAAGTAACCTCCAATTTAATTCAAAATGCCATTAGGATAGATTGTTTTAAGAATTTAAGCGGCCTTCGGGTCTTATCGGAATTAAAACAAATCTTTGAAGAGGAAAACCCAATTCCTGCTATTAGAACAATGGAGGCCTATGGCCTTGAAAAAGTTCTTCATAAAAATCTGACCATTATCCCCAATACTTATCAATTGTTTGAGTCTGTGAATAAGATTTTGTCCTGGCATGATCTTTTGTATGTTGAAGAGCAATATCCAAGATGGTCCGTTTACTTTATGGCTCTATTGAACCGGTGTTCTTTTAGCGTGTGTGAACAAATCTGCAAAAGACTCAATGTTCCGCTAAAAGAGCACGGTATCCTTTTTGATATGAGATATAAGGCTGAAAAACAATTATTATTGCTGGAGAATTCTTCATCTCCTATTTCAAAGCAGGATCTTTATTGGGCGCTCATTAATTTTAAGACTGAATACATTTTATACATGATGGCCCTTTGTAAAAATGAAGATATTAAAAAAGCCATTTCTAATTTTTATAC
>Ga0180009_10007047_pt1 | contig 11629 bp, 3 predicted proteins | sample OS_PC_MetaG_FD_123537 | JGI IMG/M metagenome (GOLD analysis project Ga0180009, IMG submission 123537) | Groundwater microbial communities from the Aspo Hard Rock Laboratory (HRL) deep subsurface site, Sweden - OS_PC_MetaG | ecosystem: Environmental > Aquatic > Deep subsurface > Groundwater...
CGGGATGAAAAAGGCGAGGTGGATCGGGTCCTGGCCTCGTTACTGGATATTACCGACCGGAAAAAAATGGAGGATGATCTGCAGCAGCAGGTCAGGGAGATGGATGAAACCCAGTCGGCCATGCTGAACATGATGGAGGACCTGGACGAGGAAAGGCAGAACGCCGAGGCCGCGACCCGGGCCAAGTCCGACTTTCTGGCCAACATGAGCCACGAAATCCGCACGCCCATGAACGCCATCATCGGCATGACCCACCTGGCCCTGCAGACGGAACTGACTTCGAAACAGCACGACTACCTGAGCAAGGTCGCGGGCTCGGCCCAGGCCCTGCTGGGCATCATCAACGATATCCTGGACTTTTCCAAGATCGAGGCCGGCAAGCTGGATATCGAGTCCGTGAGTTTCAACCTGGAGCAGGTCCTGGAAAGCGTGTCCAACCTCATCACCCTCAAGGCCCATGAAAAAGGCATCGAGATGCTGTTCCGGACCGACGCGGGGGTGCCCATCGAACTGGTCGGCGATCCGCTCCGGCTGGGCCAGGTCCTGACCAACCTGGCCAACAACTCCGTCAAGTTCACGGAACAAGGGGAGATCGTCGTCCATACCCATGTCAGGGAAAAGGAGACCGGACGGGTCAAACTCCATTTCGAGATTCACGACACGGGCATCGGCATGAGCCCGGAGCAGCAGCGCCGGTTGTTTCAGGCCTTCAGTCAGGCCGATACTTCCACGACGCGCAAGTACGGGGGCACGGGCCTGGGCCTGACCATCAGCAAGCGCCTGGTCGAACTCATGGGCGGCGAAATATGGGCGGAAAGCACGGAGGGTCAGGGCAGCACCTTTCACTTCACCGTGGTCCTCGGCATTCAGGCCCAGGCGGAGGAGAAGCGCTTTATGCCCACCGAGGGCCTGGCCGGCATGCGCGTTCTGGTCGTGGACGACAACGCGACCAGCCGCCAGATTCTCCACGACATGCTCGAATCCTTTTCCTTCGAGGTTACGGAAGCGGCCTCCGGTGCGGAAGGTCTGGCCGAACTGGAGTCCGCCGGCGACCGGCCCTACCGGCTCGTGCTCATGGACTGGAAGATGCCGGGCATGAACGGCATCGAGGCCTCGAGGCGTATCAAGTCCGACCCGAAGCTGGAAAAGACGCCCACCGTGATCATGGTCACGGCTTACGGCCGCGAGGAGATCATAAGAGAGGCCCAGGACGCCGGGCTGGAGGCCTTTCTGGTCAAACCGGTCAACGCCTCCGTCCTGTTCAACACCATCATGGAAGTCTTCCACAAGGACGTGGGCCGCAAAACCTATATCCGCTCGCGATCGGAACAGGCCGAAGACCTGGCCCGGGCGATTCGGGGGGCCGAAATTCTGCTGGCCGAAGACAACGAGATCAACCAGCAGGTGGCCCGGGAAATCCTGGAAGGGGCCGGGCTGAAAGTGACTTTGGCCGACGACGGGAGGCAGGCGGTCGAGCAGGTCAAGGCCCGTGACTTCGACGCCGTGCTCATGGACATCCAAATGCCGGAGATGGACGGAATCGAGGCCACGATCGAAATCCGCCGCCTGGCCGGGACCGCGGAGTTCGAACGGCTGCGGGGGCTGCCCATCATCGCCATGACCGCGCACGCCATGAGCGGGGACCGGGAAAAGAGCCTCGAGGCCGGCATGAACGACCACGTGACCAAGCCCATCGACACCGGCGAACTCTTCGGCGCCCTGGCCCGCTGGATCGAGCCCAAAGGCGGCGGTCAGGACGACATGCCGGATGCGGCTTCCGAGCGGCCCGACGAGCCCGAGGCGGAGCCCCTGCCCGAACTGCCGGGGATCGACGCGGAGGCCGGTCTGGTCCGGGTCGGCGGCAAGACCGCTTTGTACCGGAAACTTCTGGGCCGTTTTTACGAGGAATACGGAGACACGGCACGGCAGATCCAACAGGCCCTCGACGACGGCGACCGGGAACTGGCCCAGAGACTGGCCCATACCATCAAGGGCGTTTCCGGGAACATCGCGGCCATGGACCTGCACGCCGCCTCGGTCGACCTGGACGCGGCCCTCAAGGAGAGTGACGATACCGCCGCCCGGACCGCCCTGTCTCCCTTTGCCGAGGCCCTGGGCCGGGTCATGACCTCCCTGGCCGACCTCGAGCCGGTTGGCGAGTCCGATACCGGGGGCGCGGGGGCCGGTGAACGCCCGGACCCGGAAGCCCTGCTGGCCCTGCTGGCCGAGTTGGAGCCCCATGTCCAGAAGCGCAAGCCCAAACTGTGCGAGCCGATATTGGAAAAAATCGCCGCCTCGGCCTGGCCGGACGGCCTGCGCCTCGACTTGGGCGATATGAACAAGTTGATAGGCAAATACAAGTTCAAGGAGGCCCAGGCCATTTTGGAGACCTTGAGAGAAAACCTGAAAAGTGGCGGTTAATTTTGTAAATTATGATTTTAGTGGGCGGTTGGTCGTCCATGAACGATTTCTGGATGGGGCGCCGCCCCCGGGGGGACATGGATTTATGACTTGCCTATTACAACCGGGAATGACCGGACGCGGTATCGCGACCTGGGCCATGGTTCTCCGGGAACCGTTAAACTCGATGAAGTCCGAAAGAAGGGGAAACGATCTACTGACCGGGCTGGATCGAGGGCCCAGGCTGGAAGAGAAGCTCTTGACCATCACAGCGAATAATTTTCCTGTAATTCAGGCCGGATATTCGTTTGTTGGAATTTTCCCGACGTCCCCGCCCCAGGAACAGCCAAGGGGGAAAAGCGGGTTCAACACCGGCTGTCCCGTTATCAGGGGGGAGATTATATGACTGGCCAGGTGGTTTGCCGGTCGCGCGGTCTGCTTTGTCTGTCCGTCCTGATCGTCCTGCTCCTGTCCGCCGCCGCCATGGCCGCGACCGGGGAGGGCGGGCATGTACTGGTCCAGCTTCGCTGGCTGCACCAGTTCCAGTTCGCCGGCTATTACGCCGCCCTGGAAAAAGGCTACTACCGCCAGGCCGGCCTGGACGTCACCCTGGTGGAAGGGGGCCCCGGGCGCAATCCCATCGAGGAGGTGCTTTCCGGCCGGGCCCAATACGGAGCGGCCAGCAACGAGCTTCTTCTGGCCAGGCTGCGGGGCAAGCCGGTCAAGATTCTGGCCGTCATCTTCCAGCAATCACCATCCATCTTTTTGGCCCGCAAGGACTCCGGCATCGACTCGCCCCAGGCCATGCTGGGCAAGCGGGTGATGATGATGACGGGCATGGACGACGCCGAACTGCTGGCCATCTTCTCCAAGGAAGGGATCAACCTGGACAAGATTCATCGACTTCCCACCAGCTTCAACATTGAAGACCTGATAACCGGCAAGACCGACGTCTTCAACGCCTACCTGACCAACGAGCCCTATTACCTGGAACAGAAGGGTATTCCGGCGACCATAATCCGGCCATCCACTTACGGAATCCATTTCTACGGCGACAGTGTCTTCACCTCGGAAGAAGAGGTCAGAAAGCATCCCCAGCGAGTCAAGGCCTTCCTCCAGGCCACGTTGCTCGGCTGGCAATACGCCATGGACCACCCCGAAGAGATCATCGAGTTGATCCTGGCCAAGTACTCGACGAAAAAGACCGGGGAACATCTGCGCTACGAGGCGAAAGCCATGCGCGAGCTGGTGCAGCCCGAGATGATCCAGATGGGTCATATGAACCCCGGGCGCTGGCAGCACATGGCCGAGACGTTTGCCGCCCTGGGCCTGCTTCCCAAGGACTTCAAACTGGCAGGCCTGACCTATGATCCGAGCGCCGAGAGGGACCTCACCACCCTCCTCTGGGTGCTGGGCCTGGTCGGAGGCATACTCATGGTCGCCGGCGTGGTGGCCGGGGCCCTGGTGAAGTTCAATATGCGCCTGCGCCGGGAGGTGGATGATCGCAACCGCGCGGAACAACGCTTCACGACCATGGCGGCCAATGTGCCCGGGGCCATCATCCAGGTGCGGATACTCGACGACAACAACCGTCGATACACCTACCTGAGCCGGGGGGCCGAGGAGTTTTTCGGCGTCGAGCCGGAGGTGGTGATACGCGAGGGGCGGACGCTCAACTGGCACCCCGAGGACCGGGAGCGGATCGAACGGGATATCGTCGCCAGTTTCGCCGCCCGGGCCAGCCACGATCTGGTGGGGCGCATCATCCTGCCCGACGGCGAGGAGAAGTGGGTGAACCTGTCCGCCTCCCCCAACCCGCAACCGGGAGGGGAGATGCTGTACGACGGTTTCATCCTGGACGTTACCGAGCGGAAGCTGGCCGAACTGGAATACCAGTCCAGCGAGCGCAAGATCAAGGCCATGAGCCAGGCGGTGGACGACGCCCTGGTCATGCTCAACGGCCGGGGTCGGGTGATGTTCTTCAACCCGGCGGCGGAACGTCTTTTCGGGTACACGGCCCAGGAGGCCATGGGCATGGATTTCCACGCCATGGCCGCACCGGAAGCCTATCGGGACCAGGTGCGCCAGGGTTTGGAGACCTTCGCCCGGACCGGTCAGGGCCCGGTCTTGGGCACGACCACCGAGATTGAGGCCCAGGACCGGCAGGGGCGTATTTTCCCGGTGGAGGTGACGCTGTCCTCGTTTCAGGTGGACAGTGAATGGTTCGCCGTGGGCACGGTCCGCGACATCACCGAAAGAATAAAAGCCGAAGAAGCCATTAAGGAAAGTGAAAAACGCGTCCGGATGATTCTGAATTCCATCAGTACAGGGATCATTGTGATCGATCCGCAAAACCGCACCATTGTGGATGTCAATCCAGTGGCGGAAAAAATGATCGGTTTGGGAAAAGAGCAAATTATTGGCAGGAAGTGCCACAAGTTCATCTGCCCCAGGGAAGAGAATGATTGTCCGATAATCGACCAAGGCCACGCCGTCGATAACGCCGAACGGATTTTAATCACCGCCGCCGGAAAACAAATCCCCGTTCTTAAGACCGTGACGCCGGTCATTCTGGACGGCAAGGACCATTTATTGGAGAGTTTTGTGGACCTGTCCGAGCGTAAAAAGATGGAGGAGGACCTGAAAGAATCTCAGCAGCGACTGTCTTTGCTCGTGCAAAGTTCACCTTTAGGGGTAATCGAATGGGATCTTGATTTCAGGGTGCTCAATTGGAATTTGGCATCCGAGCGCATCTTCGGCTATCCGGCGGAAAATGTGATTGGGCGCCACGCGACCGAACTGATCATTCCCGAAGGTATGCAAACGGAAATAAATAAACGCTGGCTCGACCTGATCGACCAGAAAGATGGTTCGCGCAGCACAGATGAAAATATCACCCGGGATGGAACACGCATTGTTTGCGAGTGGTATAATACGCCCCTGATCAACGAATCCGGCCATGTTATTGGAGTGGCTTCCCTGGTGAATGACATTACCCAACAAAAAAAAGTTGAGGGGGAAATACGCCAGTACATGGAGGAACTGGAGCGCTTCAACCGTCTGACCCTTGGGCGTGAGCTGCGTATGATCGAACTGAAGGAAGAGGTGAACGGCCTGCTCGAAAAAGAGGGACAGGGTCGAAAGTACAAAATCGTGGGCCAGGAATAATTTCGTCAACCCAAGGGGGTTGGCATTGTATTTGGGTTGTCGGGCAAACCCCGCGGCTTGCCGCGGGGAGCTTGAATATGTTCTAGGACGAGTAGCCTTTGTTCCGAACGGGCGCCCTGGATGGTTCAGTTTTTTTTAACGACTTCGCATGGTGACGCAGTGAATTTTCATCCTGGGCGTATCGAAACACGCTCGAGCTGCTTCCAAGGAGAACAGCAGGCATGTCTTCTCGTATTATAACTTCAGTGCTCCTGTTGCTGGCCCTTTGCTGCTCGGCAGCCGTTCCGGCCCAGGCCCGGGAAGCCTCGACCAGGCGGCCCGGGGACGAGCCCAGGCTGGTTATGTTCATACCCCGTCCCGACCCGTTTTGGGAAAGCAACGTCCGCTACGCCCGGGCCGCGGCCCGGAACCTGGGGGTGAATCTGGATGTAGTTGACTTTCAGGACGATTCGGCTGTTCTACTCGGGAACGTCGAGCGGGTCTGCCAAGAGGGAGCGGACGCTATAATCTTCCAGTCCTTTGCGGCCACCGGGGAGAAGGTCCTGCAGATCGCGGAAAAGTACCACACCCCTGCTTTCATGATCAACACCGAGATCGAGGGCGCTGATTTCCTGCCTCGGACCAAGTACCGTTATTGGGTGGGCAAGATGACGCCCGACGACCGTGCGGCCGGAACCACGCTCATACAGCAGCTCCTGAGCCTGGCCGAGAAGGCCGGGGCGCCTGGGTGCCACGTTCTGGGTATCGAGGGACAGCCCGACCAGGAGGCTTCCATCCAGCGGCGCAGGGGGTTGGAAGATTATTTGAAGTACGCTCTTCGGGTCGAATCTTTCAGCGAGGCCCCGGGCAACTGGGACCCGGCTGCGGCCGTTAGCGTGTTCAAGCAATACTATGCCAAGAATCCTGCCATCAACGTGGTCTGGTGCGCGAATGACAACATGGCCCTGGCCGTTGCCGACGCCGTGAATGCAATGGGCATCGACCATCCGATGTTTATTGGCGGAGTCGACTGGGACCCGCGAGCACTCGAGGCCATCGGCGAGGGCCGTCTTCAGGCGAGCGTGGGAGGCCATTTCATCGAAGGGGCCTGGGCCGTGCTGATGTTGTACGACTACTTGAAGGGCGTTGATTTCGCTTCGGAAGGCCTCAGCTTCACCACCAGGATGCCGGCCATCATCAAGGATAACCTATCAACGTTCACGTATTTTCTGGCCCTGGACCCGAACGAGGTGGACTTCCGGCACTATTCCAAAAAATGCAACCCCACGCGTACGGAATACACCCTGGACCTGGCCCAGGTGGCCAAGGAAATATACGAATTGAAGGAACGACCCGGGTTTGGTCTGAAGCTGAAGCCTGAGGAAAAGGTCTGGCTTCACGCCCATCCGGAGGTAACAGTGGCCAATGAAATGGATTGGCCTCCGTTCGATTTTGTTGTAAACGGCGAACCCAGAGGTCTGACCATCGACCTGATCCGCGCAGCGGCTGAAAAAATCGGGATAAGCCTGCGGTTTGTCAACGGTTACGCCTGGGCCGAGTTGGCCGCCAAGTTCAAGGCTGGCGAAATAGACGTGTTACCGGCGGTTTACCTGACCCCGGAGCGCCAGGAGTTCATGGCGTTTACGACGGTTTACGCCGCCAACCCTTCCGTTGTTGTGGTAGGCAAGGAACGCGGCAATATCGAAAAAGCGGCGGACCTGGAGGGCATGAAGGTTGCCATTGTGTCCGGGTTTGCTACTGCCGATGTCATGCGTGATCGGTATCCTAAAATCAAGCAGGTACCGGTGGAAAACGTCCTGGCAGGATTAAAGGCGGTCTCGCTCGGGCGCGTCGATGCCTTCATCGGTAGTTTGGGGGTAATCTCGCATATTTTAGACACAGCCGTCATTCCGGATATTAAAATTTCCGGCGAGGTCTGGCTCAAGACGCAGCAGGAGACCGAACTCCACATGGGGGTGCTGAAGGACAACATCATCCTGCGAGACATCCTTCAAAAAGGACTGGATGCCATCACCAAAGACGAGTTGCGGGAGCTTCGCCGCCGATGGTTGCCTTCCGTGATGGGACCAGAAAAGGAATCGCAGAAATTGGTGTTGGCCGCGGAAGAGCGCCGTTGGCTGAAAGACCATCCCAAAATCCGTCTCGGCATCGACCCGAACTGGCCGCCGATTGAGTTTTTGAACAAGAAAAAAGAATACAGCGGGATATCCGCGGGCTTTGTAAGAGCCCTGGAAAAGCGCTTGGGGCTGACCCTCGCTTCGGCTGAGGGGCTCGCCTGGCTGCAGGTCGTACAAGGTCTTAAGGACAAGAATTTGGACATGTTGGCCGCGGTGGCCCCCACTCCGGATCGCGAGGCGTATCTCCTTTTCACCAAGCCATATGCCTCTTTTCCGGCGGTGATCGTCACTCGCAAGGACGCCCCGTTTATCGGCGGGGTGGGTGATTTGACGGGGAAAAAAGTCGGAGTGATAGAAGGATATGCGGTCCAGGAATACCTCAAGCGTTCTTTCCCGGATATCCGGTTGGACCCGCGGCGGGACATGACCGAACTCCTTCGGTCCGTTTCCGAGGGCGAATTGGACGCCATCATAGGAAATCTCGCGGCGGTGACCTACGGGATAGACGCCGACGGGCTGGCCAACCTCAAGATCGCCGCGCCCACCCCATTCAAATACGACCTCTGCATGGGCGTCCGCAAAGACTGGCCGGAACTGGTCTTGATCCTTGACAAGGGCCTAGCTTCGATGACCGAGAGCGAAAAGGCCGGGATCAAAAACCGCTGGGTGTCCGTCCAGTACGTCCAGGGCCTGGAACTGCGGACCTTGCTCAAATGGGCCATCCCCATCGCCGGCGCCTTTGTGCTGATTCTGCTCGTCATCGTCCTGTGGAACCGGAGGCTCGGCCGGGAGGTCGCCGAACGCAAGCGGGCTGAAGGACAACTTCTGGAATCGGAAAAGAAAACGCGAGCCATGAGCCAGGCGGTGGACGACGCCCTGGTCATGCTGGACAGCCGGGGTGCGGTGATGTTCTTCAACCCGGCAGCCGAGCGCCTTTTCGGGTACACGGCCGATGAGGCCATGGCCATGGACTTCCACGCCATGGCCGCGCCGGAACCCTATCGGGACAAGGTGCGCCAGGGGCTGGAGACATTCGCCCGGACCGGTCAGGGTCCGGTTTTGGGCAAGACCACCGAGATCGAGGCCCAGGACCGGCAGGGGAGGATTTTTCCCGTAGAGGTGACGCTGTCCTCCTTCCAGGTGGACGATGAGTGGTTTGCGGTGGGCACGGTCCGCGACATCAGCCAGCGCAAACAGGCCGAGGCCCTGATGGTGGAGAAGGAGGTGGCCGAGGAGGCGGCGGCCCGGGCCGAGCGGGCCAGACAGGATGTGGAGGCGGCCCGGACGGAACTCCAGGCCAAACTCGAGGAGATCGAGCGCTTCAACCGACTGGCCATGGGACGCGAACAGCGCGTCATCGAACTGAAGAGCCGAATCAACGCCCTGGCTGTCCAGGCCGGCATGGAACCGCCCTTTAAAGGCCGCACGGAGGAACCTGCCGGCGATCCGGAGCCGGATGCCGGGGATGATGAGGCGCGGGACGGAGGACTCGTCGCGATCGATTCCGCCCAACTGGGCGAGATACTGACCGGGTCCCAGTTCGCCGACCTGATGAGCGCCTTCTGGCAGACGGTGGGCATCTCCGCCGCCATCATAGACATGGAAGGCGAGGTGCTGGCCGCGTCTCCCTGGCAGCGGGCCTGCACCGATTTCCACCGGGCCAATGACATGACTTGCGAGCGGTGCATCGAAAGCGACACCGTTCTGGCTCTCAAGCTCAACGAGGGCCAGCCGTTTTCCATGTACCGTTGCAAGAACGGGCTGACCGACTGCGCCTCCCCGGTCATCATCGGCGGCAAACACGTGGCCAATGCTTTCGTGGGCCAGTTTTTCACCGAGCCGCCCGATCTGGAGTTTTTCAGGCGCCAGGCCAGGGAGGTCGGGCTCGAAGTCGGGCCCTATCTGGAGGCCGTCACCGAGGCCCCCATCGTCTCCGAGGAACGGCTGCCCGCCATCCTGAGCTTTCTGCTGAGCCTGGCCCAGACGGTGGTCTCCAACACCGTGGAACGCCTCCGGGCCCAACGGGCCGAAGCCGCCATGGCCAGGCGGGCCGAGGAGTCCCTGCGCGAGCGTGCAGCCGCATTGAGCCTGGCCGAGGACGCCGAGCAGGCCCGGGCCGAAATCGAGCGTTACAAGGGACGCCTGGAACTGTTGGTCGAAGAGCGGACCGAGGAACTCAAGAGCAGCGAGGAACGCAGCCGGCTGCTGCTGGAATCCGCCGGGGAAGGCATATTCGGTGTGGACGACCGGGGCGCCCTGACCTTCATCAACCCCGCCGCCTTGAAGATGCTGGGATTTCCCGAGGGCGAGGTCGTAGGCCAGGCGGTGCATGCCCTCTTCCACCATTCGCGGGCCGACGGCAGCGAATATCCGCTGGAACAATGCCCCATGCACGCTTCCTTCACCGATGGCGCCACGCACCACGTGGACGACGAGGTCCTCTGGCGCAAAGACGGGCAATGCTTCCCCGTGGAGTATACCAGCACGGCCATACGCAAGGACGGGCGCGTGGTCGGTGCGGTCGTCAGCTTCCGGGATGTCAGCGAACGCAAGCGGGTGGAGGAGGAAATGAGGCAGTACATGGATGACCTCGAGCGGTTCAACCGCTTGACTCTGGGCCGCGAGGAGAAGATGATCCAGCTCAAGGTAGAAATAAACGGCCTCATGGTGGAGCTGGGCCGGGGCCAAAAGTACAAAATCGTGGAACAATAAAAGGGGGGAATCGTTATGTTCAAAGAAGAGAGAGACGAGTTGCAGTTCGAGTGGAGCATGCTGGGCGACATCGCCGCGGGCAGACCCAATCTGGGCAGCGTCATGAATGTAGCAGTATACCGGCTGATGCAGTTTACCCTGCGCGACGTGCTGATCAGGGAGTTCGGCCCGGAGGTGGCCGACCGGGTCTATTACGATGCCGGCCGGTCGGCCGGCCGCCAGTTCTTCAAGAACCTGGTCACGAAAAAGACCGATTTCAATGATTTCGTGGTCGAGGTTCAGCAGCTTCTCAGCGACTTGAGCATCGGCATTCTGCGCGTGGAAAAGGCCGACATGCAGAACATGAACTTCATCCTGACGGTGGCCGAGGACCTGGACTGCTCGGGCCTGCCTATGAGCGACGAGAGCATCTGCACCTATGACGAGGGATTCATCAACGGCCTGTTCCTGGAATTCACCGGCCAGGAATTCGACGTCAAGGAGATTGACTGCTGGTGCACCGGCGACCGGATCTGCCGGTTTGAAGTCAAACCAAAGGCGTAAGACAAATGATCGAGGTCCAGGAAGAGATCATAGACAAAATCAGCGAGGTTTTTTATCTGCTCGTCAAGGGTAAAAAGCCGGAGGCCATCGTTCTGCCCTCTGATTTTCCCGACAACGAGATACGGCAGGCGGTGGGGTACATCAACAAGTTCCTCGGTGAATACCATGCCACCGCCGATCTGCTCCAGGCGCTGTCCAGGGGCGACATCGACTTTCAGGCGCCCCGGGGGAACAGCGTGCTGCTGGCCTCGATGAAGAACCTGCAAAGCAGTCTGCGACATCTTACCTGGACCACCCAACAGATCGCCCAGGGCGATTTCAGCCACCAGGTGGACTTCATGGGGGAGTTCTCCGAGGCCTTCAACAGCATGACCCAACAATTGGAGAAAAGCTTCAACGAGCGGGCGGAGGCCGCCAAGGCCATGGAAGCCCGGGTGGCCGACCTGGCCCAGGCGCGCCGGGCCATGCTCAACATCATGGAAGACCTCGAGGTGGCCAGGAAGGAGGCGGAATCCGCCACCCGGGCCAAGAGCGAGTTCCTGGCCAACATGAGCCACGAGATCCGGACGCCCATGAACGCCATCATCGGCATGTCCCACCTGGCCCTCAAGACCGACCTCGATCCCAAGCAGCACGACTATCTGAGAAAGATCGACGTATCCGCCAAGTCCCTGCTGGGCATCATCAAC
>Ga0180009_10007048_pt1 | contig 11629 bp, 17 predicted proteins | sample OS_PC_MetaG_FD_123537 | JGI IMG/M metagenome (GOLD analysis project Ga0180009, IMG submission 123537) | Groundwater microbial communities from the Aspo Hard Rock Laboratory (HRL) deep subsurface site, Sweden - OS_PC_MetaG | ecosystem: Environmental > Aquatic > Deep subsurface > Groundwater...
GTTATGTGTCCTTATTGTGGCGCTGGGAGGTAATCACGAAAAAATGTTTTAAGTTGGTACCGCAATACTTTATTTATGGAAAATGATAGTAAATATGAAAAACTCAAACAAGAAGAAGACCAACTAAAGAATATAGATAGTAAACTACTTGAAAAACTAAAGTTTGAATACCAAGAACTTAGGATAGCAATACAACGTAATAGTGTCGTAGCTTGGTCAGTAATTACAATTATGATACCAATTTCTTGTGGTCTCCTCATATATGCAATTCAAAATTTTGTTGTCCTCACACCTGAAAGGATGGCAGGATGTATGTTTGCATCTATGAGTTTATTGTTTGTATTAAATTGGATTCATGATAGGATGACGTATTGTGACAAGTTTAGAATTTTTCGTATGAAAGAGATAGAAGGGTACCTACATATGTTGAGTTATAGTATTTGGGAAGACGGGATATCATTTAAGGCGTGGGATATAAAAGAGTCTGTAGAAAAGGATTATTATAAATGGCAGGGTTTTCTTCCTTGGCTTAGGGGTTGGCATATTCATAGTGTTATTTGGGCTTTTACTCTTATTATTTATCTGATATGGCTCGCTATATTAATTTGTAAAGTAGGATCTGTATTGAGTGAATTATTAGTAGCAAGGATAATATGGGGAATAGTTGGTATCGTTGGTGTTGCTGGTGTCATAATATTTTGCACTTGGAAAAGTAAGTGAACTGACAATAACAAAGATAAACCCAAGTGAGAAAGAGGAGGTATATATAAAAGCAATTTTATTCTCATCAAGCCATCTCAAACTCCACATTTATCACTTCCATATATTTTTAAACCAGTAATCATATTCTTATGAGGACATATTAAATAACCGATGGCAGTTCACATAGCCCCGTAGTGTAGTGGTCAATCATGAGGGATTCTGGATCCTTCGACACAGGTTCGAATCCTGTCGGGGCTATCCATTTTTAGAGAGGTAATGCACAGAGCTATAAAAATGATAGCCCTAATCATCAAGTTTCTCAATCTCTTGCAATTTTTCAATAACCCTTTTACCTTTTTCTGTTATGCTGTAAACTACCCTTCTGTTTTCCATCAGTTTCCTATTTATTAGGTCTCCATCGATTAGTTCCTTTAATCTTTTACTCAATATTCTTCCACTCACTTTTATAGCATTTTCCAGTTGGGTATAAAATTTTCTACTGTTATATAATTGTTTTAATATATCTATATTTCCAGCATAACCTATTAGCTCTATTGTCTTAGTCATACTATAGTAAAATTCTATAAGCATTAAAGTAAATTTTCTGAACTAAAGTATACCTGGTTTACATAAGTAAAGTTTATAAACTATTTAGAGCATGTTGTCTGGTGAAGAGGGATGAAAAATAAAAAAATAATAGAGAATAAAGAAATTTTGGAAAAGATAAAAGAACATGAAAAGGAATTAAAGGATTTAAAAAAAGTATTACGGAGAGTGGTGAGAAAATGAAAACATGCTTGAAGGTAATGTTCCCCTCTCAGGCAAGAGAAACTATTCAAACGGTTGTAGAAAGGTTGCGTATACTTGGTTTCATACCTGTAACAGGTGAGTATGATTTTGAATATTCATGGATAAAACACCCAAAAATAGATGAAATAGTAGCGCTTGGAAATAGTATACAAAAAGCACTCAAAGATACAGGGATAATGTTCAAGTTGGAAACTGTACCAAAAAATAAAGTAGTACTCTAGTTTTGCTATAAAATTTTGTTGGGACTATCAAAATAGGTGTAAGTTGTAAGTGAGCAGCACTTAAACTCTACATCTTAAACCTTTACACCGTATACCTTAACAATGGAAACTTTTTTTATCTTGAATGCGTTTAGGATTCTGGGGGAAGAGTATGAAGATAAGATGGCATGGTCATGCATGCTTTGAGATAAGTGATGGTAAAACAATTGTGACAGACCCGCATGATGGGAAATCCATTGGGATTGCACCGCCTGTTGTGAAGGCAGATATTGTTCTGGTCAGCCATGATCATTTTGATCACAACTGCGCCAGGATTGTGAAAGGTGAAAACATAAAGGTTGTAAACACTTCTGGGAGTAAAAAAAGCGGGGATGCGCAGATAACGGGCATACTATCATATCATGATGAGGTAAAAGGAGAGAAAAGAGGAGAAAACATTATTTTTAAGTTTGTTTTGGATGATATCAGCTTCTGTCATCTTGGGGATTTAGGGCATATCCCTGAGGATGAAACTCTTGAAAAGATTGGTAAGGTGGATGTGTTGTTTGTGCCGGTAGGAGGCACTTTCACGATTGATGGGAAAAAAGCATATTCTGTTGTTCAAAAAATCAGGCCAAAGGTTGCTGTTCCAATGCATTACAGAATTGGTGGGTTGTCACTTTCCATTCAGCCCCCGGAACTGTTTTTGAAAAAAGCAAAAGATATAAACATAAACAAAGTTGGAAACGAAATAGATTTTGAAAAAGAGGACCTGTCTGATGACATGGAAATATGGTTTTTTAGTCTATAAATCCTAATGCTTCCTCAATTCTTCCAAGTTCAATGCCCGTGGTATCAGGTCCTGTTATCGCACCTTTTGTGTTTGCAACCAGACCTGTGCCAATGTACGGCATGCCGTAGTTTACAGTACCTATGCTTACAGGCATACCAAACAAGCTCTTTATTTTTTCAATCTCCTCTTCCGTTGCCTTTGGATGACATAGTATGCCTTTGTTTGTTGCCACAGCAAGTGAGCCCACTGTTTTCAGTCCTGCAATCGTGCCTTTCGCAACCTCAACAGCAAGGACATCCTCTATGATTCTTACAGTCTTTTTACTGAGTTGTGGATGAACGAGTGCGGCTTTATCGTTCGCTAAAATGTTATTGCCAACAGCATTAAACTTATCTGAAACCACGGTTACATTAACTTTTTCCTCAATCTTTTTTATTTCATGCTCATAAACAAAGTTCGTTACAAGCATACCAGTTGAATTAAGCACTGTTAATGGGCCTATCAGGGAGGAACCGCAGATGCTTGTTTCAATAATATCCACATCCAGTGTTTCCTTGATATAGCTGATGTTTTCCTTTGTTAAATTAGTGGGGACGACAGCAACATTCTCACTCACCTTACAAAATACACCCACACAGGGACTCCCATTAATATTCATCTGTCTCAGCATACTCTCATTCCTTTCAACGAGAAAACTTTTTCAAAGAAATCAAAGAAAAGTTTTGGAGTGTATGCGACGGAAAACCATTTTGTGGTTTTCCTAGCATCTTAGGAATTTTCCTTGAAAATTCCGTAAGATGGAAAGTATGACTTTCCATACAATGAGCAAGAAATAAAATTATTTGTCTTTTTCAATGTTGCTTGCCTTTTTTTCATTTTCTTTTGTTTTTTCAGTTTTCTTCACTCTTTCCTCTTCCTTCTTTTTTTCCTCAGATACTTCTGTCTTCTGTTGTTTCTTTTTCCTTTTTTCTTTCTCCTTAGTCTTCCCGCTCTTTTTTACTTTACTTTCTTTCTTCTTTTCTTCTTTTTCTTCTGTTTTCTCCTTTTCCTCCAGTCCGGGAAGTGAAACCTCTACAAGACCATCCTCAAACTTTACAGCTTTGACTCTTACGCTGGCAGGCGGTTTTTGAATTCCCCTGGTCCAGATGCACTCATTAAGATCTGTGTCCATCCACACCTTGTCTGGTTTCATGTGTCGGATAATGTATTTTCTGATGGTTTTTATAGCATTCGATGCCTTTTTTGTTTTAGGGGCGGATGTTCTTAATGGGATGGTATATATTCTTTCTTCTTCTTCCACCATGCAAATCACCTTTGTAACCCTGTTCTCCTCCAGCTATGCCTTTTAGGATGCTGGGTAAATCGTCTGTTTGTCCTCATCATAACCCATGCTGGAACACGTCTGTTCTGTTTCTTTGCCTTTAACAACCGCAACTTTTTCCCTAAAGGTTTAACTCTAGCCATGCTACCGCCTCTCAATCCTTATTTCCCTTCTGCTCCCGATTTTTCTAAGTATCATTTTTAATGAATTATCATCAATCTGCTGATTCAGTCTTCCGTTTTGCAGCAGGAGTATGAGCTGGTTTTCAACGTTTTCTGCAAGTTCTGGTTTTACTATTTTTACCCTTTCCAGCCTTTCCTTAGCCTCCTGGGTTAGAATTTGCCCAAGTATAATCTGTTTTTTTACCTCAGTTTCTTTTTCTTCTTCCTCTGCAGCAATTCTTTGCTGGTAAGACATCTGAAGTTCCTGCAACTTCTTTTTTCTTATCTGCTCAAGTTCTTCGTCCATTCTATCACTAATATTTACCTAATTCCGGTTTGTCTTTAACAATTTCCTGCATAACTTCATAGGCTGTGTTGTCCAAAAAAGACCGGCCGCTTGCTGAAATCTTTCTGCCTTTTCCCTTAACATTCGCAACAAAACCTGCGCTTTCAAGCTGCTTCAACACATGCCTGATAATAGACCTGCTACCTTTCCGTGCCTTATCAGGTTTTGTTTTTCTATCCTCCGCACCACCAAACAATGCACTTAGCCTTGAGATACCTATCGGCTCCTCAATGTAAACCTTTCTGAATACAGCTGCGGCTCTGGTATACCACCAATCCTCTTTTACAGGTGGTTTCTCCCTGTGCACGCCTGTCTTCGCGAAACCTGCCCATTCAGGAGGCTTAATATTTTCATTGCCTTTTAATTTCTCTGCCAGCTTTGGCATTAACGCCTCAGCAGGAATATCATATAATGTTGTCATCCTATTCTGAAACGACAATAGCATACTTAAAGTTAACGACTGAAACATTAATGTTCACACTTTATCACTTTGCTGAAAACACCCATCAACCTGTGAAACTCCCATTTTGAAAGACCTGCTCTGCCAATGATTCTTCTGAACAGGATTTTTGTCCCATGTTTTTTATATCCCGTGTAATCTATTTTATCTAAAAGTTCTGAAAAATGTTCATGCAGTTTTTCTTTTTCAAAACCGGATGACTCTGTTGGTTTTTCTATTAATTTTTTTGTACCAAGCTCATAGAAAAACAGTGCTGCTGCATGCGACAAATTCATCACAGGATAATTTTCATCACATGGAATAGTCACAACAATGTCGCATTTCTCAAGTTCATGATTAAGCAAACCAAAATCCTCCCTGCCAAACACAAGCCCAATTTTTCCGTTTATCTCATAAATTTTTTCAGCAAACTCCTTCAATGTTAAAGGATTCCTAATATGCTTTTTTTCGTTTAGATTCACAATACCAGAGGTACCTGCAACATAATCCAAACCTTTTATCCCTTCCTCAAATGTGTTAACCATCTCCGCATTTTCTAAAACATCTTTTGCATGCATCGCCCTTTTATATGCTTCTTCACCAATATTAGACCCTACAATTCTCAGATTTGTTAAACCAAAATTTTTCATTGCCCTGGCAACAGCACCAACATTACCCTCATACTTAGGCTCCACAAGGACAATAACGAACCCCAATCAGAATCCCTCAGGTGTTTCTGGTTTCCACAACCATATCCTTGAAACATGCCGGATTCTTAGAATAACTGTAGTAAGTTTCAGCATTGATGTACCAGAATCACCTATCATTATGCCGCTGCCGCCAACGCCTTCAAAGCCGGTACTTGGAACTGTAACTAATGCCTCTCTCCAACGCGCATCCGCAGCCCTTGACTCCATAACATCTGTAAGCATTATATTCTCATCATCAAATGCAGATAGCTTGCCTTTGAACGCCTGACCATCACCCATCACAAGTACTATATCCTTTCCAACCAGTTCGCCCAGATGTTTTTGCAGAATCGCCACCAAATCACCTAGTCCATTAATTATCATACAGACTAATTAAGTTATCGCTTTTTTTAAATCATATGCTATGAGGAATATACAATTCTGAAATATTTTGCTCAGTCGCTATCGCTCGCTATAATGAAAAATTGCTACGCAATTTTTCAAATACTTCGGAATTTCCTGACGGAAATTCCTCGTATTTTTGCTCTGTTGCCCATAATGAAAAATTGTTCTGCAATTTTTCAAATGCTTCGGAATTGCTATCGCAATTCCTCGCATCTTCATTCGCTCACTTTGTACCTACGGAAATGCAAAGCATTTCCTAGGTTGCTAGGAAAACGCCAGAGGCGTTTTCCGTCGCATCGCATCAAGAAGACGCCGGGGATGAGATTTTCGAGATTGGATTGCAATCTTGAAATCCGAACCGTTCGAACTCATGGGGTGCAGAGCACCAGCAGGTCTCGAGCCTGTCGCCTTAATCCACTTGGCTACCCCGGCACGAATAAATTTTTCCTTCGGAAAAATTTATGAGCGCAGGGAATTCCGACGGAAAAGTCAAAGACTTTTCCTAGGATGCTAGGAAAAATGCTTTTGCATTTTTCCGTCGCATGCAAAGCAATTCCCTGCAGAGAGCAGATTTTGCAGAGCAAAATCTGCGAATGGAATGAATTTGTGAGCGAGAGGAATTGCGAAGCAATTCCTCTCAGTACACAAAATTTGCTTTGCAAATTTTGTGGAATAAAGCAGGTTCTTCATGAAACCCACTATTACTAAATATTAAATACACAGCAACATATAACCGTATCGGTTGATATGATTGTCACAACGATATTATTCCCTGAGAAAAATGAAAAGAAAATAGAACTTCAGGAAAATTCAACAGCGCTGGACATATTGAAAAACCTTGATTTAAATCCTGATGTGATGCTTGTAATTAAAAATGAGGTTCCCATACCTGTTGATGAAAAATTAGAGGATAAGGATGTACTGAAGATCGTCAGGGTAGTTTCAGGCGGCTGAATTTTTGGGATGAGATGCAAAATTTATAAAAGGAAAAACACCATTCAACATACAGTTAAAAGATGAAGAATGCTCCTGTAGTGTAGTCCGGCCAATCATTCCGGCCTTTCGTTACAAGGAATGCGAACATTCCTCGCATTCTGCCATAGCAGAAAGCCGAAGACCCGGGTTCGAATCCCGGCGGGAGCATTTACAGATTATGAATCTTATGGGTAATCTGGAAATGTAAGGAATTGCGTAAGCAATTCCGAAGCATTAAACCTTTTAATCCATAACCCCCTTTTACATTTTGTGAACCTTGATGATTATGCTGTGTTAGGATTCAGGGCTTATGATAATAAAAAATACAGAGAAGCAGTTGAATATTTCAGTAAAGCGCTGAGTCTGAAATCGGGAGATACAAAGATTATGTATTACAAGGCATTGTCGTTGTATAAGATTCAAATGTACGAGGAAGCGATAAAATGCTACTCCAAACTACTGGAAATTAAACCAGGATTTAAGGCTGCATGGAAAGGAAAAGGCGATACCTTGTTGTTGCTGGAAAGATTCAGGGACGCAGTTAAATGCTATAAGAAGGCATTAGAGATTGACCCCTTTGATGAGGACTTGAAGAAAAAGAAAGCAGAATTGGAATACATCTGGGATTACTGATATCAGGGATTTTATTAAAGGTATATTAAATGTACTGGAGAGTTTTTGGAAAAATCGTCTTTCAGTATTTGGGTTCCATGAATTTGAGATAGCACTACCGGGACCTGGCGGGGATTTTTGTAGGAAAAAAGGATGCAATATTTTGCCCTGTGGAAAACAGATGCTTTACTTCTTTCTGACACCCATATCAAAAACCATCATGCCTGTTTTTAATTTTTTAAGTTCATTATCAGTCAATTTTCTTTTTTTTGCTTTCTTCCCTATGATTGCAGAGTTCCCAAGCGGGTCATCAATAATTAATGTTGCTTTTTCTTTTCCTTCCACTATTTTTTCAATCTTTTTAAGGACATCTTTTTTCTTTTTTGTATTTTTTGTTTGTATATCCTGAATAACATTTTTTATTCTTTCAAGAACTCCCTCTATGTTTGACACAAAACCGTCTGATATTGGCCCTGGCTCCACGGTTGCACCAAGCTCAGGTATGGATATTGTTCCTGAGGATGAGCGCACAACCCGAACAAACATATCTTTCTCAGAAGTAATGGGATATTCATACCTGCTCGGCTCATTTATGGCTGTGATAATTATATCGGAATGTTTGTAACCACATTTTTTGCAAAACATTGTGGTCTGGATAATCTCACCAAAATATGGGACATCAATTGTTACGGTATTATAGTATATTGGTTTGATAGAACAAGCTGGGCAGGAAGAATCTATTTGCAAAGTAAACACCTGAGAAAATTTATGAAATAAATATTAGTATGTGCCCCTTATCTTTTCCCTGTCAATCTTTACACCACCTGGTGTAACGACGAGCATGTTTTTGCCTACCCCTGCGATGTCACCGTTGATGTCTGAGGCCATTTGTCTTAACTCTGTCGTTATCCTTCTCAGCATGAAATCATCACCTGCAATAGGTGAGAAATCAAGAAGGAGCATGTTGCCGTCGTACACAGGCGCTGTCAGATTTCCCAGATCCTCATACCTGTAAATTTCTGCAACCTTTACCCTCATTTTTACAGACTCCTCGGATGTGCCCATGCCAGGCTCAACCCATTCTGTAAGGTCAATAAACTTGTCGCTTTCACTTACAGCCTTTTTCTGTCCAAGAATTTTATCAAAGAATCCCATCTTTATCACTCTTAATAGGGTATCGCTGTTTTCAGATATAAAGGTTTTTGCCTATATTACGATTTGAATAGGTGTTTGATAGCTTTTATTTTTTAATTGTAGGGAAAGTAACTTTCCCTTCTACGGAAAAATCGAAGATTTTTCCTAGAATGTTAGGAAAAACAGAACCTGTTTTTCCGTAACATCTTACGGAATTTTCAGGGAAAATTCCTAAGATGCTAGGAAATTGCTTTGCAATTTCCGTCGCATACACTCGAAAACTTTTCTTTGATTTCTTTGAAAAAGTTTTCTCGTATTACTGATTATGACGCCTGTTTGTCTGCTCTCCGCAAGAACAACATATATATACACAAAAAACATTACGTGAAACATTCGGTGAAAATATGGCAAGAGGATTACATGCTGCAAGAAAGCTGAAAAAAAACAGACACGATCTTAGATGGAGTGACAGATACTATACGAAAAGAATTCTGCATCTTAAAGAAAAATCTGACCCGCTAGAAGGGGCAAACCAGGCAAAAGGGATAGTGCTGGAAAAGGTTGGTATTGAGGCAAAACAGCCGAACTCTGCGATAAGAAAATGTGTCAAGGTGCAGTTGATAAAAAACGGGCGTCAGATTACTGCCTTTGCAGTTGGCAACAATGCGATTAGTTTCATTGATGAACATGATGAGGTTTTGGTTGAAGGAATTGGCGGGAGGATGGGCAGAAGCTATGGTGACTTGCCAGGTGTGAGATTCAAGGTTATAAAAGTGAACAATGTCTCCTTAAATGAGATGGTAAGAGGGAGAAAGGAGAAACCTGTGAGGTGATGAAAATGCAGAAACTGTTTGACAAATACGATTTAACTGAAGTCACTGTCGATGACAAAGGGCTTGGGAGATACATAAATCTTGACCCGATATCCATTCCGCATATCGGTGCAAAATATGCTAACAGACAGTTTGGGAAGGCGAAGGTCAGCATTGTTGAACGCCTTATCAACGGGATGATGAGAACTGAACATGCAACAGGTGAGAAGGCAAAGACATACAATGTAGTAAAAAATGCGTTCGGTATTATTGAGAAAAAAACAAAAAAGAATCCTGTTCAGATACTTGTAAATGCATTACAGAATGCGGCACCGAGAGAGGAAATCACTCGTCTGCAGTATGGTGGAATATCTGTGCCGAAAGCTGTTGACGTTGCACCGATGAGGAGATTGGACATAGCGTTGAGAAATATATGTGTCGGAGCAATCAAGGTATCACATAAAAACAAAAAAAGGATAGAGAACTGCCTGGCTGATGAAATTCTTTCCGCATCCAAAGGAGAAACAAATTCATTTTCTGTATCTAAAAGGGATGAGATTGAGAGGATAGCATCCTCTGCACGATAACGATTTTTAGGATGTGATAAAATGGGTAGGAAAGAGGAACTTGCAAAAAAGGTTCAACAATTAATGCATGATTTGAAGCACATAAGAAATATTGGAACAGCAGCACATATAGACCATGGCAAGACAACACTCAGTGACAACCTTCTTGCAGGCGCGGGCATGATATCAGAGGCACTTGCAGGCACACAGCTTCTCCTTGACTATGATGAGCAAGAGCAGGCGAGGGGCATAACAATCAATGCAGCAAATGCATCAATGATACACAAATACAATAATGAGGAATATTTAATAAATTTGATTGACACACCGGGGCATGTGGATTTTGGCGGTGATGTTACGAGGGCCATGAGGGCATTGGACGGCGTGATTATTGTTGTCTGTGCTGTTGAAGGAGTCATGCCGCAAACAGAAACAGTTATACGTCAGGCGATGAAGGAAAAGGTTAGACCTGTTTTGTTCATAAACAAGGTTGACAGGTTGATCAATGAGTTGAAGGTTACATCAGAGCAGATGCAACAGAGGTTTGTGAAAATCATAAGCGAGGTAAATGTACTTATCAAAAGATACGCCCCTGAGGAATTCAAGAGTCATTGGACAGTAAAAGTTGATGACGGCACAGTCATGTTCGGCTCGGCATACAAAAAATGGGGGATTTCCATTCCTTACATGAAAAAAACAGGCATCACCTTTAAGGACATATATGAGCACTGCGTAAAAAACAGGCAGGAAGAGCTTTCCAAAAAAGCAATACTGCATGAGGTTATACTTGATGCGGTAATCAAGTATCTACCTGATCCAACAGTGGCACAGAAATACAGGATTCCGCAAATATGGAAGGGGGATATTGATTCTGAAGTGGGGAAGGCCATGATTAAATGTGACAGAAACGGCCCTGTGGCACTGATGATTACAAAAATTATTATGGACCCTCACGCAGGTGAGGTTGCAATTGGCAGACTATATTCTGGCAAGGTAAAAAGAGGCCAGGAGGTAAGAATAGCAGGGATGCCAAACACATACCATGTTCAGCAGGTTGCTATTTCTGTTGGCGCTGACAGGATTCCTGTTGAGGAATTAGATGCAGGAAACATTGTAGCAGTATTAGGTGTTAAGGATGCCGCTGCGGGTGTGACGATAACAAGTATTGAGATGGAGGCTTTTGAAAAAATAGTGCATTATTCCGAGCCTGTTGTAACCGTTGCGATAGAAGCAAAGCATATGAAAGACCTTCCTAAACTTGTTGAGGTTCTCAGAACACTTGCAAAAGCAGACCCGTCATTACAGGTAGAAATCAATCAGGAAACAGGTGAGCATCTTTTGTCAGGTATGGGTGAACTCCATCTTGATATTACGCAGTACAGGATAACACACGAGCAGGGTGTTGATATTCAGGCATCGCCGCCTATAGTGGTTTACAGGGAATGCGTTTCAGGAAAAGGCGGACCTTTTGAGGGCAAATCACCAAACAAACACAACAAATTCTATTTAGAGGTTGAGCCTCTCCCGAAAAACATTATTGAAGCAATGCACTCAGGTGAGATTCAAACTGTGGGTAAGATAAAGGATTCTAAGGCGCTGGCAAAGAAACTTCAGGAGCTCGGGATTGACAAAGCTGAAGCAAAAGGGGTTGTAGCATTCCATGA
>Ga0180009_10007049_pt1 | contig 11629 bp, 12 predicted proteins | sample OS_PC_MetaG_FD_123537 | JGI IMG/M metagenome (GOLD analysis project Ga0180009, IMG submission 123537) | Groundwater microbial communities from the Aspo Hard Rock Laboratory (HRL) deep subsurface site, Sweden - OS_PC_MetaG | ecosystem: Environmental > Aquatic > Deep subsurface > Groundwater...
CATCCTGGCCGTGAACAAAAACGCCAAGGCCCCCATCTTCCAGGTGGCCGAAGTAGGAGTGGTGGGCGACATCCTGGAATTCATGCCCGCACTCCAGGAAAAACTCGAAGAAGCCTAAACAGGGGTAAGTGCCCTTCGGGGAATTTTCCGGCGGACCAGGCGGGTCTTCCCCGCCTGGCCCCCGGCCCCCGGAGCCCCTGAGATCGGGCACCACCCCGCTCACATAAAGCCGCCCCCCCTTAACCCAAGGGGGGGCGGTTGTTTTTTGGCGGAACGGGTCGGGTCGGGTCATCCCGGGCCGCCAAATCCATGCCCCCCCAAGCGGCATCCCGCCCCGGGAAATTGCCGTTGATTTATCAACCCGAAATGGATAAGCATGGATTCATGCAGGAAAAATGCAATCCGGTGGGCAGAAGGTTTGTGGAGAGATTGGCATAGTCTACGCGCTGTTGGCCATTTTGAAGGATCACAAGACGAGAGCCTTTGCCATGATAACGGAAGACTTCAAATAGGCATACGGAAGGGCTTTGGAAGGCGGTTGCCGCACCATTCGGATTAAAGGTTATAAAGAGAAAAGGATTTGAGATGGTTAATAAATCTTGGTTTGCCGTGAACCATCCTGAGGGAGAGGAGAATGAATCTTTTCAAGGATAAAGTGGCAATTGTCACCGGTGCCGCCTCGGGAATCGGGCAGGCCCTCTGTGAGGAGCTTGGACGTCGCGGAGCTTTAGTAATTGTCACGGACATCAACTCCGAAGGGGCTGAAAAGGTCGCCTCCGCCATCCAAGCCCATGGCGGACGCGCTACGGCTCGGGAAGTCGACGTTTCCAAGGAAGAGGATGTCCAGAACATTGTCGAACGCACCGTTTCCGAGCATGGGCGGCTCGACTTCATGTTCAACAATGCAGGGATCGACATCGGGGGAGAACTGCGCGATTTAAGAACGGAACATTGGCGGCGCGTGATAGACATAAACCTCTGGGGCGTCATCTATGGAAGCAGCGCTGCCTACCAAGTGATGGTGAAGCAAGGGTATGGCCATATAGTAAACACCGCATCCATGGTCGGCCTGTTCCCGCTGCCGATGGAGACAGCCTACGTGACCGCCAAGCATGCGGTTGTAGGCTTCTCCGGATCCCTTTATATCGAGGCGGCTGCTTTGGGGGTCCATGTGAGCGTGATTTGCCCTGACTTTGTCAAATCAAGTTTCTACAAAGATTCGAAGCACATCAACGTGGATGAGGCCCAACTGATCAGCCAGATTCCGGATTTTGTCTACGTCAGCCCGCAACGCTGCGCTCTCATCGCTCTTCGTGGGGTGGCGAGGAAAAAGCTCATTGTCACTGTCGGCATATTCTCGAAACTTCTCTGGGGGCTATACCGCTATACCCCGACTTTTTTTCTACTCGGCCAGCGGATTTATGCCAGGCGCCTGCGCCGCCTGCGAATAGGTCCATGAAAAACATGGAAGATGGAGGCCAGGGATAAGCCTCTTGGATCGGTAACGATCCCAGCGGATTAAGAAAAAGCCAAGCTCTGGAGGGATGCATGCTGCAAATCGATTTTTTTCTCTCTTATGGTTTCGCTTCGAGCCTGGCCATCGCGGCCCGAAAAAAATTGGTCCAGGAAAAAAGTCCCTGGGTTAATAAATATTTCCTAACAACTCTGCTTTGGCTCACCTTGGCTTTTGCCCCGCAGGTGACTTATCTGATGTGGAAGTTTCCGGCTTGGGAGACCATGTTCGTTGCCGGTGGATATGATGACATCCCCGCCTGGCTTGTCGCCGGCACATCCGTCGGCATGGTGTTGATGGGCATTCTTGGCTTTTTTATAACCTTTGATCTTCTAAAACAGGGAAGAATGGGTTTTGCAGCCGCTCAGGTCATTTGCTCGGTGGCGCTTTCCCTCTTCCTGTCCACTTATGGCTGGGACGGAACCGGATACAAAAGGATGCTTTATGCGGGCACGGCTCAGGATTGGCTTCAGGGGGTCGTTTATCCAGTCACCGCTTTTCCCACGAGCGCTGTTGGCCTTTCTCTGATCTGGCTGGAAGGGCTTCTGGTAATTCCTTATGCTGTATTTCTCGGCTTGTGGATCAAGGAAAGCAGGATGGAAACCCAATTATGATCATGATCGCTATTCCGCACACGGACTTTGATCCCACGGAAGTGGTCATCCCCTGGAAAGTTCTGACCGATGCGGGGCATCAAGTTCATTTCGCAACACCAACCGGACGAAAAGGGCAGGCCGATTCCCGAGTGCTGACTGGGAAGGGATTTGGCCCTTTGGGTCTGTTCATGGCCGCGCCCGCGCAGAACGTCAAACTGTACCAAAAAATGGAAAGATCCCCGGAATTTGCCAGCCCTTTTAGCTATGACGGCATCCCGGAACAACAACTGGATGGGATGTTGCTGCCAGGGGGACATGCCGCGGGAATGAAGGAATACCTGGAATCCACAGTGCTTCAAAAACTCGTGGCAAGGATGTTCGCCCTTCAGAAGCCGGTGGGCGCCATTTGTCATGGAGTGATCGTGGCCGCACGCAGCAAGGATCCCGAATCCGGACGCTCCGTGCTATACGGTCGCCGGACCACGGCGCTGCCAAAATTTTTGGAGTTGTCGGCCTGGCTGAGCACCTGCCTCTGGCTTGGCGGCTATTTCAAGACCTACCCCGAAAGTGTGCAGGAAATCGTCACCAGGGAATTGAAACAATCCCAGGATTTTCTCGTTGGGCCATTCTCCCTGGGCCGTGACAGCATGGAGAAGCCGCAAAAGGGATTTGCCGTCGTTGATGGGAATTACCTCTCAGCGCGTTGGCCGGGCGATGCCTATCGCTTTGCCTACGGATTCCTTGAACTCCTTGGAAAGGAGAAAAACCTGGGTCAACGTAGTCCATAGGCAGATGGATAGCCTCCGAGACATTTTCAGCAATTAACCGAGAAAGATCTTTCAGCCCCTGGCCACGTCTCGAATCGCCACGCTCGTGCCGGTATCCTTTCCCCGAATGCGGCCCCACCCCCCCTCCACCCAAAGGGAAAATCCATGGAGTTGGAAACGGTCATCGCTTACCCTGGATTATTCATGAAAAATTTCGCAGAACAAAATATTTTCAATACTTTCGTATGGTTAACATGCAATTTGGGTGTTTGGCGAAGTTGCAGTCTGTTTTTTATCGGAATTCTGACATTGGCGAAATTTTTCACCCTTCGGGCTCGTGAATAATCCGGGTTACCTGTCCGGGAAAAAGGGCGCGGAACAGGATTTTCCCTTTGGCCCGGAGGTCCTGGTTTTCAAAGTCCTGGGCAAAATGTCCGCCCTCATGGGCCTGGAGGAAACCCCGCTTCGGGTGAAGATTTGATTGAAGGACCAATACCCTATATTGGTTATGAAATAAGTGACTTGCGTGATAGTCGAATCCTGCTGCAAGTGATTTCACGGATTCAGGCTGAGGTCATCAAACTGCCTTGGCTCAGCCCGCCGCCAAGGCGCGGGAAAGCCAGACCAGGGTTGCGGCGGCCAAAAGGCAGTAAGTCGCCGCGTTGGCGATCCCCACCGCCCGGCGGGTTTCCCTGGCGGCCCGGCCGGGAACGAACTTTCTGACCACGAGGGTTTCCACGGCCCAGGACACCAGGAAAAACGGCGCCAAAAGCACCAGGGCCGCAGCGGGGATCATCCAGTGCAGCTCGTTTTCATGGGGCACCAGCCATGGGGCCTGCCAGGTGACGGAAAGCAGTTTCCCGGCCGGGCTGTCCACCCCCAGGAGGGACCCGCCCCCCCCGATGAGCATCTCCAGGACCACCAGGGCCAGCCAGGTGAGCGGAGTGCCCACCAGGGTGGAGAGGGCATTGGCCACAGCAGTTGCTATCCAGGCGGTTTTGGGGGCCAGGCCCAGGCTCCGCCCAAGGATCACGGCCTCCAGGGCGATGATGGGAACCAGGGCCACGGTCATGAGGGGCAGGGTGATGAAAATCATGGGCACCCCGGCATTGGCCCAGGCCACCCCGGGGAGAAGCGCCAAGCAGGCCGTGAGGGGCAGCCAAAGGGCAAGGGGTCTCATGGCCAGGGCCCTTCCCGAAAATTTTTGGTTCCCGCTTGCCGTTTTGGCCTTATTTCTCCATGAAGTGGAACTGGACGGACAGGATCACCTCAAAGGAATTCATGCCATCCAGGTCTCCCAGTCCCCACTGATAAACCCCCTCCAGCATCAGGCTGGGGTTGGCGATGGGAAAAATCTCCAGGCCCAGGCCCGTGCGCACGGCGAAGTCCTGGCGGTCGTCCGTGATCCAGCTTTCGTCGGTGTAGTTGAACTTGGTGTCCGAGGCCCGCTGGTCGCCCCACACGTAGCCCAGGCCGGCCGACCAGGAGGGGCGCAGAAAGTCGTTCTGCCAGGGAGGGGAGAGCCTCAAGGTGCCAATCAGCGACTGGGTTTCCCGCTCCACTCCGATGCGGCCGTCGAAGTTGCCGGGCCGGTAGGTTCCTTCGGATTCCCAGTCCGGCAGCCAGGCGAAGGCCAGTTCCATGGCCACGTACCGGCTCAGGTGGTATCCCACCTCGCCCGTGATCCCGGCATGGTTGTCGGTGCTCACGCCTTTCACATCCGATGTCTCGAGGTCGTAGCTGGGAAAGGCATACAGTACCCCGGCCCCCAGGTAGAGCCATTTGCCGGGCATTTCCTTACCCTGGGACGCCCAGGCCGGAGCCGCGCTGCAAATCAGGGCCACCACAACGGCGGCCAGGATGATCGTCCTCAGCTTCATTCGGTTTTCCTCCCCTATTGTGGTCGCCCTGGCGGGCAGTAAAATCCAGGTTCATTCCATATCAGGAAAAGGAATTTCAGGCAATACGCACCCCTGTACCGAGTTTGCCTCATGGAAACGATTCGGCTGTGCGCGTCAAGTTCGGCAAAAAGGATTTTGGCCTATGGGGCGTTCCCGCTATAGCCTGCCTTTTCTTCCGGGTCCCGGCTTGTGGCCATAAAGGGAAGCATGGTGTTTTCCAAAAGGATCCTGTTCTTTTCAAACTGTTCTTCTGTTTCAGCGGGTTCCAGGCGGATGCAGTCCCCGTACCGGAGGGTTGCCCGGGAAAAGGGCTTGGGCACCATGAACCGGTCCCAGGAGTTGAAATACCAGGCGTTTTCCGCTTCGATGCAAAAGGGGACGATCACGGCGTCCGAATCCAGGGCAAGGCGGATGGCACCGGCCTTGACCTTGCCGGCCGGGCCCCGGGGACCGTCCAGGATATGGGCGGCAAGCCCGCTTTTCCGCAGGCATTGGACCATTTCCGCCAGGGCTTCCTTGCCGGCCCTGGAAGAGGAACCCCGAACAGGGTTCCAACCGGTGCGCGAGGCGACTCCCGCGATCAGTTCCCCGTCATTGCTCTTGCTGATCATCAAGGCGGGATGCCATTTCCGGTAATTCCGGAAGTGACGGATAGCGGCAAAGAACTGCTGGTGCCAGGTGCATAAAAGAACCCGTCCCCCGCCTTCCACGATGTCCGTCCACGGCTTTTCGTTTTCCACCTTGAGCCGGATGGTTCCGAGGTAAAGACGAATGACCCAATAGATGATCCGCAAAACAGGCCGGGTTGTGAGCAGTCTTTTCCAATGAATGCGCATTCCGATAAGCCCTTGCATGTTTCTCAAAAAACCGGATGAAGCAAAATAACGATTGAAACGGATTGTTATTTATTGCAAAAGTGGCAGGAAGAGAGGGATCGGCTCCCATGCCCTTCCGCCATTTTTGCGCTCATGGGCAGGGCCGGAAAACCCCGGAGCCTTGCCGGATAATGGGTACCACGACGGCCAGCCGAGGTCAAACCGGAAGGGGTGACTCCATGAACGAAGAGCCCGGGCCCCGCAAGGGGTGGAGGAACCATTTCCACATCGCCCTCAAGGGGCGCGAACGCTTCGTGCCGGTCCTGCACGCCTCCATCCTCTTCGCGGTGCGGGGCCTGGCCCTGCTCATGACCCTGGTCATCTTCTGGGGCGTCCTGGACGTGGTGTGGCTCATCTACGAAAGGGCCGTCACCCCGCCGGTGGGCATCCTCAGGCTCGACGACCTCCTGGACATCTTCGGCTCCTTCCTGGTGGTCTTGATCGCCATCGAGATCTTCGTGAACATCGTCCTGTATCTCCAGGAAGAGGTGATCCATGTGCGGCTGGTGCTGGCCACGGCCCTCATGGCTGCGGCCCGGAAGGTCATCGTGTTCGACTACAGCAAGCTTCCCGTGGATTATGTCTGGGCCACGGGCCTGGTGATCCTGGGGCTTTCCGCCAGCTACTGGCTGGTGCACCGCACCATCGTTTCGGAACTGGGGGAGGACCAGCCCCCCAAATAGGAGGCTGCGGCACCCTTCCGGGCGCCCTCGCTTCACCCGTCCCTTTCCTCGTCGATAAATCTCTGTTATAATTTTCTTTTATGCCCAATGGCACCTTCGCCTCCCTTTCCGGGATGGCCGCCGGAAACGGCGGGGCCTTTCCCCGGGGAACCGGCCTTGATGGATCAGGACAAGACCACCTCCGCACGAACCAGGACCCTCGGCTGGGCATTGCTCCTCATTGTTTTCGTGGCCGGGGTGTACGCGCCCGGCGTGGAAAACGATTTTGTCTACGACGACCAAATCCTCATCGTGGAACGGCCTGCCCCGGCCACCCCCGGGGAATATTTCCGGATCTGGACCCGGCCCCTTTGGCAGCAGCTCCCCTACTACCGCCCGGTTTCCGAAACCGTCATGGCCGCCGAAAAACTGGCCTTCGGCCTCCACCCGGGTCCCTATCACCTGGTGAACGCCTTCCTGTGCGCGTTCATGGCCCTGGCCTTCTTCCGCCTCCTCGTCCTTCCAGCCGTGGGGGTTGGCGGCCCGGCGGCCTTTCTGACGGCGGCCCTTTTCGGGGTCCACCCCCTGGCTTCGTCCGCCACCTATCCAGCCACGGTTCTGGAAACCCTCCTGGTGACCCTTTTCGCCCTGGCTGCAGCCCGGGCCTGGCTCCGGGGGGGCGCAGGAGGGACCGTCCGGGCCCTGGTTTTTTTCGCCCTGGCCATGCTGGCCAAGGAACCCGGGGTGGTGGTGGCCGGGGTGTTCCTCCTGGCCGACCTTTCGGGCCTGGCCCGGAAACCCCGAAACCGGGTCCTGGTCCTGGCCCGGCACGTGGCGGCCTGGGGAGTCCTGGCCGGATACATGGCCCTGAGGCACGCCATCGTGGGAGGGCAAACCATGGACCTGGCCCTTTTGGGCCAGCCCCTGGGGCCCCTCTTCTCCCTGGCCTACACCCTCCAGACGGTGTTCGCGCCCTTTGGGGAGCTGGTTTACGAACCCTGGCTCTCCGTGTGGCCCTCGGCCTGGCGTCTGGCCGTGGCTGCGGCCGCCACGGCGGGCCTTGGGGCCTGGGCCTGGAAACGCCCCGGCGAATGGAAAAAGGTCCTGTTCTTCACCGGCTGGTTCCTCGTCTTCATCCTGCCCACGGCGAATGTTCTGCATCAGGAGGCCCTGTTCGCGGAGCGCTACAACCTGACGGCCCTGGCCGGGGTCCTGGGAGTGGCGGCCGTGCTGGCGGGTGCCACCTTTGCCCGGCCCCGGGCCCAGCTGGCCGCCGCGGCTGTGGCCCTGGTCCTGGTGGCCGTAGCCGCCGGAATCACCGCCCACCGCGCCCGATACTACGCCGGACAGAAGGAGTTCATGGAGCAATGGCTCTCCACCAACCCCCGGTGCTACGCCGCCCTGTCCTACCTGGGGGGATGGTACCTGGGCAACGATCAGCCGGAGATGGCCTTGAACCTCCTGGAAAAGGGGCTCTCCCTCGCTCCTTCCGGCGAAACCCTGGGCTCCGGCGTCGCCCGGTCCAACCTGGGCATCGCCCTCCAGAAACTGGGACGGCTGGATGAGGCCCTGGAACAGCACCGGCTGGCCGTGGAACTGGCGCCGGGCTTTGCCAAAGTGCACCTGAACTATGGAATTGCCCTGGCTCTGGCCCAACGCCCGGAGGAGGCCGAGGCCCAGTACCGGTCCGCCATTGCCATCAATCCCCGGGGATTCGAGGCCCATCACAACCTGGGATTGTTGTACGGAAAAGCCGGCCGGTACCAGGAGTCCCTGGAGGAGTTCACCCGGGCTGTGAACCTGGCTCCCGGGACCGAGAACTCGTGGTTTTTTATGGGCCAGACCCTGGCCCGGATGGGGCGTTACGGCGAGGCGGTGGAAGTCTTTGCCCGGGTGCTGGAACTGAACCCGAACAACCATAAGGCCCGGGAAAACATGGACAAGGCCATTCAGTTGCTGTACAGCTTTCCGAAATGATTCGAAAACCCGTTGGGAGAATCGGACCATGACACAAAGAAAAGGCCTGCAAAGACTCCTGGTATTCGACGGGCTGACCGACAGCCAGTTGGAAAAGGTGGCCCAGTGCTGCCGGGAAAGGGAGTACCCGGATGGCGAGCGGATCTTCGCCCACGGCAAGAAGGCGGACCGCCTTTTCGTGGTGCTGTCCGGCCGGGTGGACCTGAAACTCGTGTTTCCCGGCCAGGCCGATGGGGACGCGGACACCATCACCAGCGTGCGGACCAACCAGGTGCTGGGCTGGTCGGCCCTCACCCATTCCCCCATCTACACCCTGTCCGCTTTTTCCGCAGCCGAGCCCTGCCGCCTCCTGGAAGTGGACCGGGACAAGCTCCTGGCCCTGTTCGGCGAGGACCCCGGCATGGGCTACGCGGTCATGTCCAACGTGGCCGAGGTCATCCGCACCCGCTTCCACCAGCTCCAGGAGGAACTGGCCCGGAAAAAGGGCCTGAACATCCACCGCTGGTGAATTTCCGCCCATGATGCGCCCCCGCCTGACCTTGGGGGAGGCATGACAGCCTGTTTTTAAACAGGCTGATAAGGGGGGCAGGAGAGATTCGCGGCAAGCGGCAAAGCTCCCCGGAATCTCCTCCACGGGCACGCCGAACTCAAACCTGTCGCGCAAAAAAACAGGGGAGGTCCCCCGGCCGGGGGGCCTCCCCTGTCTGTTTTCCTGTTTGGCTCTTGCCGAAAAAAGCGGTTTCAGGGCCCCTGTCAGCCCCCCTGCAGGGATGGCTACGGGGCCGTGCCCTATTTCAGAATCTCCATGGTCCGGGGGTCGGCCTTTTTCAGCAGCAGGGGCGCGCGGGAGAGGAGGGTTTTCACGACCATGGGCATCCGGCTTTTCAAAGGACGGGTGATGTCGTCGCCCAGGGCCTGGAGGAACACTTCCGGGAGGTAGCTGAGCTTCACCCCGGCAAGAGGGGCTGTGGGGAACATGGTCAGGAAGCATCCCGGGCAGTGGAGGGCGGCCGTGTTCCGTCCCGACGCCTTCAGGTCCCGGTACTTGGCCCGCTGGGTGGGTCCCCAGCCCTTCAGGGGGTTCTGGGTCCGGGAGAAGCAGACCGCGCCGCAGGACAGATTTTCCTTGCCGTGGTGCGGGGCGGGCACCATGTCCAGGCCCGTGGCCTGCGCCAGCCCGTGGAGAGCCTCCGTGAATCCCGGGCCCAGCTCCGAGGCGTAGCAGGATTCGGACAGCACGGCTTGCCCTCCTGCGGGGCGCCGGGTCTCGATCTCTCCGGCCTGGACCTTTTCCCAAAGCCACTCGTACAGGCTGATGACCTCGAACGGGAGCTTTTTGCCGTATACCTTTTCCAGGACCACGGTCAGGAAGGTGCGGCAGGAGGCGCAGTAGCACACCAGTCGTCCGGTTTTTAAGGCGGAAAGGGCGGCCACGGTTTTTTCCGCGCGGTCCGTGTAGGCCTCCCAGGAGCCCAGGCGGTACTGGAGTTCCCCGCAGCACAGGTCCCGGGGGCCGTATTTGGGCAGCCCGGCCAGGACGCTGGAGCGCTCCAGGTCCAGGCAGGAGAGCCGCCCTATGCAGCCCGTGAACAGGATTTCCGGGGCCTCGGGCGGAGGCTCGGCCCAGCGGTCCAGGATCGCGTTTTCCTCCTGTTCCAGGCGGGTGTAGAGGTCCCGGAAAAAGTTGGGGCCCGGAAGTCCGTTCATGAGGTAGGGGAAAAAGGCGGTCACCGGTTTTTTCCGGCTTTCGGCCACCCGCTGGAGGATCATCTCGTGGGGCCGGAGACCCTCGGGGCAGTACTGGTTGCAGTTGAAGCACAGGCTGCATCGGTCCAGGACCTCGGGGCAGGGGTCGCCCTGTATGAGCTTTTCCACCGCCTCCCGGGCCTGCATGGGGTCCATTTGCAGCACCGGACAGCGGGAAAGGCATTCCCCGCAACGGGTGCAGCGGCTCCAGTCGCAATGATCCATGTAGCTCATGAACTCTCCGTTCCTGGGGGCCATGGGCCGGGGTTTCCGCCCCGGGGTTCCGGCCCGCCGGGGTGTCATTTCCCCTGGCCTTCCAGGGCCAGGGCCGCAGCCGGGGACAGGGACAGGCTGAGGACCACCGTGGGTCCGGGATCCGGTTCCACGGCCCGGGGATGGCCCAGGAGGCTGGCGAAAAGGGCCCGGGGGCCTTGGGGAAATGTCCAGGCCGCGAGACGTGCCCCCTGGCCCGGGGGCAGGTGGGCGGCGGCCAGGTCTCCGGCCCGGCGGCCAATCGCTTCCGGGTCCGCGTCCGGGTTTCCGGCCGCCGCCAGGATTTTTTCCATCCCGGCCTGGAAATCATCGAGCCCCGGGGCCGCTGCGAACCCGGCGGCAAAGTCCAGGCTGAACAAGGTCTCGGGCTGGCCGGCCTTTTCCGCCAGGGCTTCCACCGGGCCGGCAGCCGGGGCGGCCAGGATTCGGGGCTGGTCTTCCAGAGCCAGGTAGAGCCGGGCCCAGGACTTCAGGCGCTGGTCCATGCGGTAGCCGGGCAGGTGGTCGGGAAGGGCCTCGAACAGGGCGGACTCCGCCCCGCCCGCCGGGCTTGCCCCGGCGTCGGAGCCTTCCAGTTGCACGGCCATACGGGACTCCCGCCGCCCCACGGCCAGCATGGCCTCCCAGGACGCCCAGTGGCTGGCGTCCAGGTCCCGGGCCGCCAGGAGAAAGACCTGGGCCGCCAGGTTCCGGTCCTCCCCGGAGAGTTTGGGCTTCTCCTCTTTCTGGTGGCGCACCTCGTCCCGGATGGCCGTGGGCACGTCCCGGGTGAAAGGGACCTCCCCGGGAACCGCCCCGCCCGGCTCCTTCCGGGACCGGGCCCACTCCCGGTTGGAGGCCACGGTCCGGGCCAGGGCGGCCTCGTCGGAAAAGCCTTCGGGCGGGGCCAGGAGCCGGGCGCCGCCCTCCCCTTCCAGGCGGATCATGTCCGGGTCGGCCAGGCTCCGGGAAGGGGAGACAAGGACCAACGTCCCCAGGAGCCGGGAAAAGGCCGCCAGGTGCCAGGCCGGGAGATGGGAATGGGGGAAGCAGAGGATCTCCATGGGGTTGCCTCGTTCGTGCCCTGAGAATTGATGGTCATGCAGCAAGCCCGGAATCTGCCAAAACCGTCATCCCGGCGAAGTCCGGAACCCCTTGCGCCCGCCATTCCCGCGAAAACGGGAATCCGCGTCATTCCGGCGCAGGCCGGAATCCAGAGATATCAACAAGTTATGAATCCACGATTTCGCGGGGATGACGGGCTTTTGTACTTGCTGCATCACTATCAGGATTGACGCCATCCGCGCCAGGAGGAAGCATACCACAAAACCCCCGGGTGG
>Ga0180009_10007050_pt1 | contig 11629 bp, 13 predicted proteins | sample OS_PC_MetaG_FD_123537 | JGI IMG/M metagenome (GOLD analysis project Ga0180009, IMG submission 123537) | Groundwater microbial communities from the Aspo Hard Rock Laboratory (HRL) deep subsurface site, Sweden - OS_PC_MetaG | ecosystem: Environmental > Aquatic > Deep subsurface > Groundwater...
CCCTTTTCCAGTTAAGTCAGATTGTTACTCAATAATAAACTCTATCACGGCTGATGAGAAAAGACAACAAATCGGGAGGAATCGTCAATGCGGACAGACCGGCATCGGCAGCGTGTCGGAAGTTTTAGAAGAGCTTGGTAATTTCATCTGCCGCAAAGCTTGGAAATGGGCATGGCTTACCGTCTTTTTCGGCGATGATTCCGGAACCCGCTTCAATTACCTCCCCGATACGGGTCACCTGAATGCCGGCGGATTGAATCTCTTCTAAAAGCGTTTGGGCGGCATTTTGCCGGCAGCAGATAAGGAGGCTTCCGGAACCGATCAGCCCCAATGGATCGAGACCCAGCAGTTGGGATATTTTTTCTGTTTGGGGATAGATGGGGATGGTGTCCATGTTGATTCGGATTTGATGGTTTCCCGCTATGCTCAACTCTTTAAGCGCCGTGGCCAAGCCTCCTTCGGTAATATCGTGCATGGCGCTGACCCCATCAAATTGAGTGGCTATGGAAGCTTCATTGAGGATGCTGATTCGATCTAGAAATTCCTGGCAGGTCGTTATATCCGTGTCGGATATACCCAGGTCTTTAAGCTTGTCAGCAAATTCTCTGGCGATGATGGCTGTTCCTTCTACTGCAACGGCTTTGGTCAGCAGCACCTGGTCGCCTTGCTTCATGTTTCGTTTGTCGATCAATCGTTCTTTGGCAACGGTTCCGACCAGCATGCCGGTTATTACCGGGCGAGTGACCGCATCGGTGATTTCCGTGTGGCCGCCGCATAACGTAATATTCCATTTGCCGCAGACCGATCGGATTTCCTCCATGGTGTTGCGGATTTCAGAAGGGGTGGTATTGCACGGAAACATGAGTGTGGCCAAAAACCACCTGGGAACAGCACCTGCGGTTGCGATATCGTTTGCATTGATCAGCACGGCATACCGGCCGATGGCATCGGTGGCAAAGGTGATGGGATCCGATTTTAATACCAATACTTCTTCTCCGGTGACATCCACAGCCGCCGTATCTTCTCCGACTCCCGGATGAATGAGAACAGAGGGATCTTCAAAAAGAAAATCGTCAAAAAATTGGTCCAGCAGATCGTTGGGAAATTTACCGGCCGGCAAAGGGATGCCCATTCTAATGATGTCTTTCAATTCCGGCAGGCTGGTGATGGTGAAGTGCGATTCGATCTTTTCAGGAATCTCTCGCTCTTTCTGATCCAGGAAAACCGTGACGGCTCCGGCATTATTACCCGCCTGGACATCAAATATAAAATCGCCCACCACTAGAATTTGAGATGTGTCTACACTGAAGCACTGAGCCGCATATTCGATGGGTTCCGGGTCCGGTTTGAGTTTGACCGGTTCGTCGCGGGTCAGGACCAGGTCGAAATCGGTCGCCTTTAACGTCTCGAAGTTGGCAAAGGCCCTTTCCAGGGCAGGACGACTGTTTCGGGTGATGATCCCCATCAACAGGTTTTGTGATCGAATGTACGATATGACTTCAGAGACGCCTTCGTTTGGCTCGGCGATTTCAGCCCCCGCCATTTCAAAATGATGCAGCTGATCGAATGCATCGCTTCGTTGATCAGGGTCGGTGAGGTTTTCAATATATTCCAGAGTCGGCTGATCCGCCGGGCATCCCAGAGACTTTTTAAAACTAGGGAAATCCAACGTTCCCGGTTTGGTCAGGGTACCGTCAAAGTCAAAAATGACCGCTTTAATCTGAAAGGGTTTGTAACTCATGGCGTCATGGTTTTGCGATAATGTGAACCCGGTCTGTGGTTTTGAAGCCGCAGGCCTGAACAGAATATTTCATTTGTGGATGGGCACTAAACTTGGACGATAAACACATTATGGTTTGAACACATCCGGTTCGAAATTCAAGGTGGCAAAATGATCTTCCACTGTTTCTTCCCGTCGGATCAGTTCCACGGTTCCATCTGTTCGAAGCAGCAATTCTTTCGGACGCAGCCTGCCGTTATAGTTAAATCCCATTGAGTGCCCATGGGCTCCGGTATCATGGATGATGAGAATATCTCCTTCAATTATTTCCGGAAGCAACCGCTGGATAGCAAACTTGTCATTGTTTTCGCATAACGAACCGACAACATCCACCGGTGATACCGGAGATGTAGCATCTTTACCCAACACGTCAATATGATGATATGCTCCGTAAATTGCCGGGCGCATGAGAGATGACATGCAGGCATCCACACCGATGTATTTCCGATAGGTATCTTTATGGTTGATTGCTTTCACCACAAGTACACCATGGGGCCCGGCCATGTACCGGCCGCTCTCAAGAAGGAGTTTCGGCTCGTAACCCTGCTTTTCTTTAAACCGTTTCAGTTCTTTGGTGATCACCTCTGCCATGGCAGCAACACTCAGCGGGTCGTCTTCCGGCTTATAGGGTATCCCCAGCCCGCCTCCTATATTGATGAATTCAATGGTGATATTCAGGCTCTTAAAAATCTTTTCGACCTGCTCCATGAGCATTTGCGCGGTTTGCACCATGTATTCGTAATTCAGTTCATTGGACACCAGCATGGTGTGAAGACCGAACCTTTTGGCTCCCCGTTGAGCAGCGGCTTCATACGCACCGATTAACTGGTCATGACTGACACCGTATTTGGACTCGATCGGGTTGCCGATAATGTCGTTGCCGGTACGGCGAGGCCCGGGATTATACCGGAAACAGATGAGTTCCGGCATCTCAGGCACTTTAGGCACCAGGCTGATATCATCCAGATTCAGAATGCATCCCCCGTCTGCTGCCGCCACAAGAAACTCCGCAGGGCTGGTGTTGTTAGAGGTGAACATGATGTCTTCGCTTCGGGCACCGATTTGCCGGCTCAAGAGCAGTTCCGGGATCGAACTGCAGTCGAACCCGAAACCCATGTCCTTCATGATTTCGAGAATGCGGGGATTCGGAAGCGCTTTTACTGCAAAGTATTCACGAAATGATTCCGTCTTTGAAAACGCATCGATAAGATACCGGCCGGTTTCCCGAAGGCCGGTTTCATCATATATGTGGAAGGGCGTTCCATAGTGATCTGCGACAGTTTCCAATTTGGAGAAGAGGCGTGCTCTAAAAGCTTCTGACATGGGCATAGGTCGTTTCCCTCGTTTTTCGAATTAAACAGTACAGTATTTCTTTTTTTAGGACGCGGATGAACGCAGATTAAGCGGATTTAAATAAAATAATGATATTATCTGCGTGCATCAGCGAAAACCTGCCCGCCATCTTATATCTTTAGGATCGGCAGGCGGGTCTGCGTCCTGTTTAAATTGAATTCAAAATCGTGCGTAAGCATTTGTTTTAAAAAAGAAACCCATAAAAACGGACACATGTTCCTAACACGAGTTCAAAAAAATTCCAAGAGAATCTTTGAGCGAAATCTCGGCAACTTGATAATGAAATCCATTTGGTGGGACACGGATTAACACAGACTATAAAGGATTTTTAAACAATAATTCATCAAAATATCTGTGTTCATCTGCGTATATCTGCGTCCAATTTGTTTAATTGTAGCATTTTTTGTTTGAATTGAAAAAAATCGACAAATGACATAGGCTTTATATCTTTCGAATTCGATCAAGACTTGAGAATCTGGTTTGGAACAAGGTGGGTAAACCTTGAACCGAGAACTTTAGGTTAGAGGAAGGTGACGATTCATGAAAGACGGCTCAGATAAGGTGGACAAAGAAATCCAGGAGCTTTTAATCAAACACGCTAAGGAAGCATACGGCGAAGCCGTTTTTGAAAGAATGACCAATCCCAGATACATGGGAATCATAATGGATGCAGACGCTTTTGGCCAGGTGAAGGGCGCCTGTGGGGATACGGTGATTGTTTATTTAAAGTTTGACGATGGCCGAGTCAAAAATTCAGCGTTTCAGACCAACGGATGCGGGGCGACGATTGCCTGCGGATCGTATGCCGCGGAATTGGTGAGAGGCAAAGCACCCGAAGATATTCTGGATATTACAGGCGATTCCATACTGGATTATTGCGGGGGGTTGCCAGAAGAAAATGAGCATTGCGCCACATTAGCCGCAAACGCCCTGCATGAAGCGGTCAACAGATACATGTCTAAACAGGCATCTATAGCTGCAGATGATAGTTAGGATAAGGAAGAAGGATTAAAACAGTAATAGCTTGATTGCGATGAGGATGAGGATACCTCCGCCGAGAATTTCCATTCCGTGAGCAAACCGGCTGGACAGCCTGTTTCCAAGCTTCATTGCCATCCAAGTCATTCCTCCGGCAGTAATTCCGATACATATTGCGGCAAAAAGGAGTCCCTGGCCCATCACTCCTAAACTTAAACCGACGCCCAGGGCATCGACACTGGTCGCCAAAGACAGCATGACGAGGCTCAAGCCTTTAGTCGGGTCCGGACACTCGGTTTTTTCTTTCTCAGGAGATATTCCATCGAGGATCATTTTCCCACCGATGATAAGCAACAGGCCAAAGGCGATCCAGGAGCACCATTTATCGGCCCATACCATCAGGCTCTGGCCCATGTACCATCCTATCAGCGGCATCATGAACTGAAACAGACCGAAATGGAAAGCCAGGCGGAAGATCTGGCGGGGGGCACAGAACCGAACACCGGTTCCAAATCCCACAGCAAACGCATCACAGCCGAGTGCCACGGCCACCATTCCTATTTCCCATACATGCAAAGCCATCGTTGATTCGTTATCCGCCCTTTCAATGATTAAGGCTGCGTAACATATGTACAATTCACACCGGGGTCAACATAAAGATGGGGCCAGAACTTGAGCGGTTATCAGAGAAATGGCTTAATCACAAATCAAGGTCTGACCCCAGGGGTGTGTTACGCCACCTCTACAATGACTTCGATTTCCACCGTTATATTGCTCGGCAATGCTGCCATTCCAACAGCCGATCTGGCATGGCGTCCTTTGTCTCCAAACACTTCTACGAAAAGGTCAGAGCATCCGTTGATGACCTTCGGATGGTCGGTGAAGTCCGGCGCCGAATTAACCATGCCTAAAACTTTTACGATTTGTTTGACGTCGTCGAGACTTCCCAGATCATTCTCCATAACCGCCAGCAGGGTTATACCTACCGACCGGGCGTCCTGATATCCCTGCTCCAGTGAAACATCATTTCCCACCTTACCGGTTGAAACTCCTCCCTCAGCGTTTCTGGGGCCTTTACCGGAAAGAAACAGCAGGTTGCCGGTTCGGACGGCATGAACGTAGTTACCCATGGGTTCCGGTACCGTCGGAAGGGTGATGCCGAGTTCCGTTAATCGATCCTTTATTGACATTCCATACTCCTTTCATCGTTAGGGTTGGTATTTGCTGGAAGTGAAAATTGAGTGTTGAAAAGGATTTTTAGGTTGATCAATCTTAACAATTTGTTCCCTTTTGTGTCAATTTTTACGTTACAGCTTTTGTATCAAGTAGGCATATGTCTGTAGCCGGCTGTTGCACTTGATCGCCGTGAGCCGCTTCAACCGGTTTTTTCAAGGCTTTCAGTAGTTATTTGGAAGTCGTCAAGTCGGTATGAGATCATACGGCTTAAACCGAAATCACCAATCCTGCAGAGAGCAGCAGGCTGAATACCAGCGAAAGGGCCGCTGTTTTGGCAAGGACCTGATTCAAAGACGGCCCCTTGTCTTTGTGCACGGCAATGATGTTTGGAATCGACATGGGGATGGAAATCAGAGGCAGAAGCACCCAAACAGAGAACCCGCCTGAAAAGAAAAAAGCCGCCGGCATGATATAGGCGCCGATTACCAGCAACAGATATTCCAGTCTGGTCCCGCGCTCCCCCAGGATCACCGCCAGGGTGTTTTTCCCCGATTTCTGATCCGTGGGAATATCTCTCAAATTGTTTACCACAATAATGGCGGTGATCAGAAACCCGACCGGCATCGACAGCCACAACACCTGCGTCGTAACCGTAAGCGCTTGAACGTAATAGGTTCCGCAAACAGCCACCGGTCCGAAGAAGATAAATACGAACAGATCCCCAAGGCCGTGTGATGCCAACGGAAACGGTCCGCCGCTGTATGCCAGAGAGGCCAGGATGCAGGCCATCCCCACGGCAAGAACCGGCCAACCGGCAACCGACGTCAAATAAAGCCCCACTGCCAAAGCCCCGCCAAAGATCAGCATCATGGCAAACCTTACCCGGTCCGGGGGTATCAGCCCGCTTTGGGTCACTCGAACCGGTCCCAGCCTTTCAGAAGTATCGATGCCTTTCTTGAAGTCGAAGTAGTCATTGGCCAAATTTACGCCGATTTGAAGCAGCAAGGCTCCCATCAATGCTGCAAATGCGGGCATGAATTCAAACTTGCCGTCCGCCACAGCCATGGCGGTTCCCACCATAACGGGAGAGACGGCGGCGGGCAGTGTTCGAGGGCGTGCGGCGAGCATCCATGCGCCCAGGGGACTCATGGCTTCAGCAGATTCCGAAGATGACATTTATTCCTCTAAATACAGATGGCGGTTGATTCGCATTTCCAGACCGGAGACCAAAAAATAAAGCGCCACACCGAGCATGCCCATTGCCAGGATACCGGTGAACATTTCAGGATACCGGAGCACCTGATACGTCTCGACAACAATATAATAGCCAAGACCGTATGAGGTTAATGACTGCTCGGCGATAAAAAGGACTGCGATTGCGGTTCCCACCGAAACCCTGACTGCCGTTAAAACTGCCGGCAAAGAAGCCGGCAGGTACACGTACCGGAATAGCGCCCGTCTCCCGGCACATAGCGACTGGACCGATAAAATCAGCTCCGGCCGCAGATTCTTGGCTTCATCGCGGACCACTACCACAATTTGAAAAAATATAATCAGCGCGATCAAGAATATCTTGGAGATATCCGTTATACCCATGAGCACATAAATAACCGGAAGAAACACAATTTTGGGAATCGGATAAATAATGGCGATCAGCGGCGCAAAGATCCGGTCAAGCTTTGGGGATTGTCCGAGTATGAGACCGATGGGGGATGCGGTTATGACCGACAGCGCGATGGCGGATAAAACCCGCCCTGCGCTTGCCAGGAAGTGCAGCCCGAGATCACCGGGCATTTCTCGAATAAAAAGGGGCAATACCGTGACCGGCGTCGGCATGATGGGGCGGTTGATGACCACCGATAAAATCTGCCACAACATAACAAACATTCCGAAACCGATAAACGCACCTTTTGGATCGAGTCGTCTTTTCATGAAAGCTTTCCCAGCAGCTTTTGCAGCCGTTCGCACTGTTTCTGGAATGCCTGCGCGGTCCGGTCCGTTGACCCGGCCGCTTCATGGTTTTCTATTATGTGCGGATCCTTATCGCACATCTTGCTCAGAGCCAGAATTTTTTGACCCAGAAATACCGCTTCTTCAATATCATGGGTAACCACAATGCTTGTCATCTCCGGTTTTTGGTGAAACGCCGTCATGGCGTTTTGAAGTTCGATTCGAATGGGGGCATCCAGGGCGGAGAACGGTTCGTCCATCAGCAGGAGGTCCGGCTTTAAAACAAGGGTCCGGGCGATGGCGGTCCGCTGACGTTGACCTCTCGACAGCTGGGAGGGGAATTGGTTTTCCAATTCTTTAATGCCCAGCCAGTTGAGCCAGTAATCAACCCGGTTTTCCGAATCCTGTTTATCTATTTTGACATCAGCCGGCGCATGTCGGCCATCCGGCCCGTAAAATTCCCGGATTTTCAGACCGAGAAGCGTATTTTCACGAACAGTGGCCCAGGGCAAAAGGCCGTGGTCCTGCAGCACCAGGCCGGTTTTCGGCCGGGGACGCAGAACGGGGATGCCGGCGATTTTTATGCTGCCGGATCCCGGCCGCTTCAGTCCTGCCATCAGGTAGAGAAGGGTGGTCTTCCCGCAACCTGAAGGACCGATAATCGTCCAGGCTTCACCTTGTGCGATACTTAGAGTAAAACCTTCAAAAAGGGGCGGATACCCCTTGTATTCGAAACTTAAATTTTCAACTTCAACCATCGTTTTACAAGTCGTTAAATAGTCTCGCCGGAAAAATGCATGCCGAATACATTTGCCTGGTTATGCAGTTTACTCAAGTACCCATTATTTCGGATCTATGAAATATATCCTCAGACGATGTCATGGTTTCAGGTGTCAGGTGTCAGGAAGCATCCGTGCTTAAGAACTCATCTGAGAAACCTCGTTTCTTTTTGTGATGAATCCAGCTCCGCTGGCGGTTTAGCTGAACACTGAACACTGACACCTGAATTCTGATTTCTGGCTTCCGAATTTCCTATCTTTTCACCGGAACTAATCTTTGAATAGATATTGTTTCGATACCGAACCCTCATAAGATAAAGGATTTTTCAATAACCCCTTGGCAATCATCCAATCCATCACATCGGCCCATTGTTCTGCGCTGGGGACTTTTCGAACCGGGAACAATGGAATCGCAAAGCTTTCCTGCACGTTTTTCGGTACGCGAATTTTTTTCAAAAGAAGTTCTCGATGGGCATCGGGGGCTTTATTAATTTCAGCCGCTGCTCGATCCCATGCCTTAAGAAATGCTTCGACGGCTTCACCTTTGGATTCAAGGGATGCCGTACTGAAGCTGAGCACGCTCACACTTAATTCAGGATATGCGGAATCTTCAGCAACTTCCATGGCACCTGCTGCCAACGCACTCGAGGCAAGGGGGTCGGGAAGTGTTGCCGCCTTGATCTGTCCCTGCATCAGTAATTGAAATCGTTCCGGAATGACCGGCACCGATTTTTTCTTGATCTGATCGGGACGCAATCCTTTTGCCGTGAGCAATCGATCGGTGACGTATTCAATGATGGTGTTTTTTGAAACGGCAATGGGTATTCCGGCAAGATCGGACGGTTTGGTTATGCCGCTTCCCGGAGCTGAAAGAACTCGGAATAGCGGATGAGTACCGATGGGGGAACGGGCAATTCGAACGATTTTAATCTGCACTTTATCCCGATTGAAATAGGCAGTTGTGGTGAGTTCGGTGAGCATGCCGTCGATCTCGCCTGCCTGCATCAATTGATCCCTGTCGATCGGGCTTGCCACCGGAATGGCTTTAACATCTATTCCCGCTTCAGTAAAATAGCCTTTTTCCTGGGCCAAGTGAAACGGAAGCACATCCGGTATCGGAAGTAATGCCACCTTCAACGTGGTTGATTCTGCAGAAATGGTTGCCGGACAACTCAAAAGCCCGATAATCAATAACACAATCGATACCATGGCAACCCGTTGGATAATAGATATTCTTTTCATGGCTTACAAGATTCCTTTCCAACATATTCTATCCAAAACGTCCGGATATCATTTTAACGTGTATATCTCTCGGTTGTTCTTCTCCAATTTTATATGGAGAAAAGGATCCAAGGATCGCTCCGACTCTTTTGGAGATGATCCCTCTCGGTTAATATTATCAATTCGGTATGATTTGCAAAGAATAGGGGAAAAATGGCAGAAAAGTCAAATAATTATCCTGAAGATGCTATCGAATATGATACAGGTAGTTATGGCAGACACAGTTAAAAAAACCTCAGTTCGTGATGCGGCGCTTGTCCTGCAGATTTTAATCGGCTTGATAGGGGGTTACGCCGTTTCGATCAATTTGACATGTACAACATATTATGTTTGGTCAATTCCAAACAAATCCCTTACAATTGTCCCATTTGTTGAGATATCCAGACTGTATCTCAGCATTGACAAGCCCGGCATACAGCAAATATCGGTAACCTGCATTGGATTTCCGAATGTATGAACCTCATACCTACTTCAGGGCAAACCGAATCGGTACGCTAACCCACATTTCAACGGCCTGATCTCCCTTCATCCCCGGCACAAACAACCAGCCTTTTACCGCGTTGAGTGCTGATCGATCCAAGACGCCATACCCGCTGGATTGACCCACCTTTGCTTCCTTAACCTTTCCTTCCCGGGTCACCAGAACTTTTATCAGAACCGTGCCTTCGCAGCCTCTCCGCCGAGCCATCCTCGGATATCTCGGAGGCGGATTCTTTCGATAAGCCGGGACCGCTTCTGTTATTTTCGATTGCTTTGGCGAGCCCTTTTTGTCGATCGGTTTGACCCCGTCCGTCGATTCCGCAACACTCCCCGGCACCTCCGGCGCAGCCGGCCGGCTCGTTCCTTCCGGCTGCGGTTTTGTTGGGATGGACGGATCTGCCCGCTCAGAGGTTTCCGGCAATTCGGCATCGTCTTCAGGATCGGTAACTGGAAGCCCAGGCGATTGGGGTTTTAGGAGCGCGGTTTTTTTGACCTCGGTTTTGATCGGTTTTCTAACCGGCCTTTTTGAAATTGGTGCCGATATCCGTTTCGTTATGAGCTTTTTCTTGGCGCGCTCACGATTCCGGTCAACCCTTTTCACTCTCTTTGCGGGCATCGTTTTTTTTACCATCGGAACCGGATCCGGTGCGGTGAATCTTTTTTCCTTTTCTTTTTCCGCGGGCGTTGGGGGTGTCGCCGCAGCCAAAGTGATCTGAACGGTCCTTTGACGAACCATAGGCGGGGTTTGGGATGTCCGATGAATCTTCAGCGTCAGCAGCAAACCGTGAAAAGCTGCGGCAAGAAAGGCGGCAAACAAAATTCGTTTCATGGGGATGATTCGCGTTCGGCCTGCAAGGATATCCGGCTGAGCCCGGCTTGCCGGATCTGATCCAGGACACGAAACAAGTGTTGATACGAAAGCGCCCGGTCGGCAAACAGCTGGACGCCGGTCTCCTGCCCGCTCCTTGAAATGCCTTTGAGCATTTCAGCCAGCCGATTTAACGGGACCGGTTCTTTATCCACAAAGATCGTCCCGTCTGCCTTAACCGCTACGGAAATCACCAATTGCTTGTCGGCTTTTGCGGTGGTGGATTTGGGTAGATCGACCGGCATTCCCCGATGGACCGCCATCGACAGCATGGCATAAATGAAAAAGACCAGCAGCAGAAATACGATATCGATCAATGGCAGCATTTCAATTCGGGGTTTGCGCTTAATTTCTTTGCGTATCTTCATTCCCCCGGCCCTCGCAGACGTTTGTTTGTTGAGTCAATTTTTCATAAACGATCTCAAGGCTCGTGGCATATTTTTCAATGGTCAGCGCGGCATTTTCGATTCTTGAATTGAAGTAATTGTATGGAAACACGGACAGGATCGCAATCCCCAGCCCGGCCGCCGTGGTAATCAGGGCCTGGGCGATCCCTGCCGTAACGGCACGGGGCTGTTCGATACCGATTGATCCCAGGGCTTCAAAAGATACGATGATCCCGATCACCGTTCCGAATATACCCAAAAGGGGAGCGACCGTAATCATTGTATCCAGTACTCCCATAAACTGATGCATTCTTCGAAGCTCATCTGCAGCGGCCGACTCCATGGCCTTAGCCATGGAAAACTCGCGGTGGAGTATGCCGGCAATAAGAATTCGGACAACGTAATCTCTTGAGTCCTTCGTCAGTCTCCGGATCGCCTGCCAGTCTCCGATCCGACTCAATTCAAGCACTTCATCGGTCACCGGCTGATTCCGGTGCATACCGACCTGGACCCAGAACAACAACCGCTCGATTATCACGGTCAAAGAAATTATTGAGCATGCCAGGAGCGGGTACATCACGGGTCCACCGCTCAAAAA
>Ga0180009_10007051_pt1 | contig 11626 bp, 13 predicted proteins | sample OS_PC_MetaG_FD_123537 | JGI IMG/M metagenome (GOLD analysis project Ga0180009, IMG submission 123537) | Groundwater microbial communities from the Aspo Hard Rock Laboratory (HRL) deep subsurface site, Sweden - OS_PC_MetaG | ecosystem: Environmental > Aquatic > Deep subsurface > Groundwater...
AATGGAATATAAAATTGGGTTAGACGAAGAAAAAAGAAAAAGAGCTAAAGAAAAAAAACAAGAATATAACAAAAGATGGTGGGAAAATAATGAAAATAAAAGAGTAGCATATTACCAAAAGTGGAAAAAGTTAAATTACCAAAAATACCTAAAAAACAAAAGAAAACCAATCAAAAACTATTTATATGGGTAAAAATCCCCTATTCTTATAAAAATGAAAAAAGTACACACAAGGGCAAAAAGGAAAGCTAGATTATCTACGCATAGAGGAAAAATACCTTCTTTAAATAAGAAAAAAGGAGCAAAAACATTCAAAACAGAAGAAGCAGCAAACATTTGGGCAAAAGATAATAAAATAGAGAAATTTTCTCTTAAAAAAGTTAAAAAAGATAAGAAATTTCAAATAGTTAAAGACTGATTTTCTTTAGAAAACTATTTATTCGACCCCTTCTAAACAATTGTATGAAAAGCAAAGGCACTAGGGCTGAAAGAGAATTATTTCATATGTTATGGGAAACAGGGATATGGGCTTGTTGCCGCTCAGCAGGTTCTGGTTCAACACCTTTACCCAATCCTGACCTTATAGCAAGTAATGGTTCTAAAATACTTGCAATAGAATGTAAAGCAATAAAAAATACTAGCAAACATTTTAACAAATCAGAAATAGATCAATTAATTGAATTCTCAACTAAATTTGGTGCAGAACCCTGGTTAGCAATTAAATTTGATAATCAAGGGTGGAATTTCTTAAGGCCGGAAGAACTAAAGAAAACAAAAACGGGTAACTATTCTGTAAATCTAGCTTTAGCTAAACAAACTGGAAAAAAATTTGATGAATTAATTGGATTATTTGAACAACAAAAATTATTTAAATGACCCCCATATCCAGAATCTAACGTGAATACCAGAAAATATATGTTTTTATTTGTATTTCTCATAGCAATAAATCTAACATCTGCAGATATTATCTTTAACGAAATTATGTACAATCCATCAACAGCTCAAGGTTCAGATAGTTACAATGAATGGATAGAAATATACAACACAGAAAACACAACAATTTCTTTAGAAAATTATACATTATGTGAAAAATCATTTTTACCAGGATACATAAATCGTGAAGATTCAATAACATACCTAAACAATGGGTTAATAATTCAACCTTTCAGTTATGCAATAATAACAGATGGTGGCTCAGGAACTGAAGTTTATACCAACTTTAACATAAATGAAAATTCATTAGCATTGCATGTAGATGCTGCAACACTCTGCGGAGGATTATCTGGTTCAGAAAAAATAACTTTAAAGTCAGAAATAGAAACAATTGACCTCTTAAGATATGATTCTATTTGGGGTGGAGATAATAATGGGTTTTCAATCTGTACATTTCCTAATGAAATAGGAACTTGGAAAGAATGTTCAATAACACCAGGACAAGAAAATTCTCAAACATCAAGCCAATCTTACAACTTAATAATCACTGAATTCCTTCCAAATCCATATGGAAATGACAATGCAGCAATGCCAGATGGAGAATTTATTGAACTTTATAATAAAGAAGAAACCACAATTGATTTACAAGGATTTTATCTAAAAGATTCTGCAAACCATAAAATAATAATTTCTAATATGAATTTACTAAACAACAATACAGAAATAGAAGGTAACTCTTATTTAACAGTCTACACAAATGGTTTTTCTGGATTCCTAAACAATGAAGGCTTAGAAGAAATAAAAATATATGATGTAAACAACAACAGATTAGACAAAGTTTCATACTCAAACTCTCAAGAAGGAGTTTCATGGTCTCTAATAGAAGATTCATGGCAACAAACACAACCAAGTCCTAATGAAGAAAACATCAACCCAGAAGAAGCCAATCCAGCAAGAATTGAAATACAAACTATTTACATAGGATCAGATGAAAAAGCAAAATTTGGAGATTTATTAAGAGTAAAAATATTCGCAAATAAAGGAGACGACACAAAAGAATCCTTACAATTATACCTTCAAGATGAAACAGGAGAAAAAATAAGCAAAATAACAAGAACAAATCTTGAAAAGAAATATACTGATTACTCAATGACCTTGCCAATCCAAATTTTTCCAAATTGTAATGAAAAATACCCAAATGAAAAATATGAGATAGTCTTAGAGGGTTTTGATTTAGAAGATTCAAAAAAAATAGATATTGAAGGAATAACACAAAATCTTTGTGAACAAATAAAGCCAGATTGTAAACCTTGTGCTACTTATGAAGAATTTTATTCATCAGAATTATCAGAAAATTATGAATCCGAAACAGTTATAAATCCCTATTCAATTACAGGCAATGTAATATTCGAATCAACAGGCATAAAATCAAAGAGGTATGGGATATACTTCTTCTGTGCAGTTTTATTCCTTGTTATATTGCAATTACAAGTAAAAAATGGTAAAAATAAAAGCTGACACAATAATTGAACTTGCAGGTTTTCCAAAAGAACATATAGAAAATGCAATGCAAGATGTAATTAAAAAAGTTAAAGCACTAAAAGGAATTAAAATAATCAAATCTGAAACAGCAGAAACAAAGCAAAACAAAGAATTTTTTTCAATTTTCACTGAATTTGAAATAGAATTTAGTGATTTTGACTCATTATTGATTTATAGTTTTAACTTTATGCCTTCATCAATCGATATCTTAGAACCAGAAAATCTGAGTATTAAGTTAGAAGATTTGCAATATTTATTAAATGATTTAATTGGAAAACTGCATCAATATGATATGGGTGTAAAAAAACTTTTATTAGAAAACAGAGCATTAAAAAATCAACTTACTGACCAAAAAAAGTAGTTTTTGATTTTTTTATCTTTTTTTTAAATATTATAAACAAAGTAACTGCAATAACTAAAAGTATTCCTAAAAATACCCAAATCCAAGTCTTTCCACTTGGTTCTTGATCGTCTGGAGGCAAAGTATCATTTGTATAAAAATTACCATTAAGTGGATCCTCAGTAATCTCCTGTTCTACAAATCCATCCTCCACTTCTCCTTCATTCTCAACAATCTCTTGATTTTCAATAACAATATTCACTGGAAAATCTACTACTTTTCCTTCATAAAGTAATCTTACTGAACCAGTATACTCCCCAGGTTGGGCTCCCCCTTCTCGATTTATACTTAAAAATGTTTTATTAACTTCACCCGGTGCAACACTTTCAAAAAGATAAGTATCTAATTTAGCTATTTGATTTAAATTCCCAGTGAAAATAAAACTTACATCATTTATAGTCCTATTAATATAATTTCTAAAAAATAAGCTTCCTTCTGTTCTTTCCCCATATCCCAAAGTTTCATTCAAATAAGAATATTGATTTACAAATTGAATCGCATCTGTAACTTCTGTTTCATTATCTTCTGGAACTGTTTCATTTCCGGGTAAAGTTACATTAGTATCATTTATTTCTGGGGTTGGATCTACAATTTGTTCTTCAAAACCTAACCAAATTGGAATTTCATATGTTCTTCCATCCGTAGAAACGGTAATTACATCATTTTCAATATTATTAACATAAATATGATCAAAAAATATCTCTAAAACTTTAGTTTGTCCAGAATTCAATGAAAAACCATTGCTCCCTAAAAAAGTATATGGTTTACTTTTAGAAAATTCTACATTAATTACACTATCTTTATTGTTTTTAACAAATAATTGAAAAATATAATCACTATCAGTATTTGCTACTTTAAAAATTCCGGGATTAAAATTAAGAGAAACATCATCAATTATGCTAAAATCCGAAATAAAATCTTCACTTTTCAAAACCCCATTATCTAGATATAATAAATCTTTAACTAAAAAAGAATATTGTCCTGCTTCAAATGGCAATTTATAATAAGCAAAATAATAATCATTAATCAACTTAACTAAATAAGGATAAACAATAATCTCACTTCCTTCTTTTAACAAGCCCAAATCAGTGTGCTTTATCTCTTCCTGAACATCTTCGCTAGCATTAATCCAAACCTGTAAGGTGTCCCCTTTAAAATAATTACTTTGTACAAATTCAAAACTTAAATTATCTGCATTAACTAAAAATGCAGAAAAAACCAACATTATTACCAAAAATAAAAAAAACTTCATTTTTTCCTTAATAAATCTCTAGCTTTTTTAATAGAGTCATCTAATTCTTTTTCAAATTTATCTTCTCTTACTTTTTTAACTGGAGGATAATAAGGTTTAGCAGGTTCAACATTACCTGGTTTAAATCCTTGTTTCTTTTGATCATTTGTTTTCTTATTTTTCAAAAAGTCTTCAAAAGTTTGTTTTTTATCCCCTTTTCCTCCGCCCCCAAACTTAAATTTAACTCCCTTTTTCTTTAAGAAAAATAATCCTGCTCCAACAATTACTAAAACTAATATTAATATCCAAAGCCACAACATACTTTCATCTTCATCCGAATCATCATCTTCTACATAAATACAAGAACCAAGCTCACAAATATAACCAGTAGAGCAATCATCATCAAACTCGCATTCTAGATCACCAGAAGATTTACTTACACAAGTATTAGTTGCTACATTACATTCTTCTAAATAATAATCACAATCATCATCACTTTCACAACAATTTGTTGTATCTTCTCTACATGAACATGTGAATCCATCACAATTATAACAAGCACCTAACCAAGAACAATCTAAATCACTTGAACATTCATCAGAAGCAGTACATTCTCCAGTATCACTTCCGCCAGGCAAAGTATTATTTACATTTGGGCCTTCATAAACATCTTGGCATGTACAATCTACGCATTTTTGATCAGCATCACATTTCAAAACATGCCCAGAAATTAACTCATTGTTAGAATCATAACTTGCATCACATTGTTCTCCAATTCCAGGATCTAAAACCCCATTATCATTACAAGGCCCAGTCTCATTTCCCCCAATTGATTCATTACAATCAGAAGGACAATTTATGTAAGATTCTCCAGAATCACAAATTCCATCATAATCACAATCGCCAGGCGGGGTTCCGGGTGGTAAATCAGTAGAATATACTCTCCATAAAATCATTGCTGTTGTCTTAATATCATTGTTCCAAGAACCAGTTTCTGTTTCTTGTCGGTTTCCTAAATAATTAGTCGCACTTGTTACGGCATCTCCATAAGCCCCACTTTGTTTTAAACTTCCAACAACAAAGGCAGTTTCATAAAAATTACCCCAGTATTGGCCAAATTGGAAATGTTCTGGACTAACCAACCAATCTACATAATACCCTTTTTCAGTTATTTCATAAAGTAAAGCATTTTGTAGCGGGGTATTATCACAAGCAGTTTCTAAATAATTAGAAGTTCTAAAGTCTTTATTTAAGGATTCTAAAACCCAACTTGTGTACCCCGCAGTTGTACAATCACATGAACTTACACCATAACAAGCATTTTCTAAGCTTAATGGATTAGAATCATCAATTAAATAATAATTACTATCTCTTTTAAACAATAATAATAAGTTACTTGGTGAAAAGTCACAATAAACATTAAAGCTATTATATTTTTCAACCGGGGTTACGCAAGCACCAACATCAATCCATTTGTCATTTGCATAACATCCAGAAACACTTGTTCCATCAATTGTAAATGGACCATATTCTGCCCCATTTTCTCCTTCAATCATACATGCACCAGCATCATCTGTTAAAATTTGAATTAACCAATTTCCATCAGAATAAGCTTTTCTATCATTAGCTTGTAGCCAAGTAATATATCTACTCACATCATGTCCTTCCTTATATAAAGCTAAAGTTGCCCAAGCAGTATCATATGGATTTCCTTGCCAACTATCTCCTGTTTTTCTAGCAAGTAATTTATCTACTCCTCTTTGAACATCATAGCCAGCATTTCTTAATGCTATTATAGAAATTGCAATTTCATCTATGCTCGGCCTATTCCAATTCTGACCAGCCATCGTTTTATTTAACCATGCAAAACCTGCAGCTTCATCTACTTCTGCAGTTACTAAAGAAGACATTAACAAACTTAGAAATACAAATATTATTACATAGTATTTTCTCAATTATATCATCCTCTTTTAACAATTATCTTAAAGCTTGGATTATTTAAAAACCTTTCCTTTCAACAATATTTAAAAACATTGGAAAATAGTTTTAATTTATGGATTTAAACAAAACAGGAGTAAAAGACATAGAATTCTTTGCAAAAGGAAAAAGAGCATATATTTACACCGGAAAGTACAAAAATCAAAAAGTTGCAATTAAAACAAAAAACCCAAAAAGTTTAGCAAAGAATAGAATCCAAAACGAAATAAAATTTTTAAAAATATTAAACAAACACAAAATAGGTCCAAAACTATTAAAACACAATAAAGGTTATTTCATCTACAAATTCATTGAAGGAAAACAATTCATAGATTCTAAAAAAACTAAAATATTAATAAAAAACATATTAAAACAATGTAGAACCCTAGATAAACTAAAAATAAATAAATTAGAGTTCACAAGACCAATAAAACATATTTTCGTAAAAAACAACAAAGTAACAATAATAGATTTCGAAAGATGCTACAAAACAGATAATCCAAAAAATGTAACTCAATTCTGTCAATTTCTAATAAGCAACAATTTAATGAAAAAAGATATTAAAACAATAAAAGCATACAAAGAAAAACAAACAGATAAAAACTTCTCAAAGATTATAACACTTCTCTCTTAAAGCACAACTCTTACATTTATTCTCATTCTTAACCTTCTCAGGAACTTTATCACTTTCCAGCATTGCAAAACATCATTAACCAATCCAACTATTTCTTCCCTAACAAAAGGATTCATAACTACTCCCCTCCGCTCCTTAGAATCTAAATACTCAATATACCCTTCTTTAACATTCTTTCCGAGCCCTTCATTAATTAATAACATATAAGCCTCTAACTGAATTCTATGCCCGGGCCAAACTCCTTCATGGGGCATTTTACCAGTCTTCAATTCAATAGGAACTGCTCTATCTTCAAAGATTTCAATCCTATCAATTACCCCTTTAAGTTTTAAAAAATCGGATTCTACCCAAATTTCAGTCATATACTTAGGGAATAATCTCTCCCAAAGTTGATCTCCAAAAACTTTTTCTTTCCCCATGAGATTATGGACTTTATTTGCTCTTTCCCTAGCTTCAAAAAGAAATGCTGGCCATTTTTCATGAAAAAACTCCATGGGTTTAATTCCAACTTTCAACAAATCTTCTTTATTTCTTTGAACAAAACCAAAGAATGATTTGTAGTAAGCACTTCTGTAACTCATAAAAACATCACTAAAAGGAACAAATCGTTTAAAACTCTTAACAATGCTCTCATCCAATTTATTGACATCATCAAAAACATTGTGCCTAATACTCCCCTTAACAACTTCTCTTTTCAATTCGGGAACAAAACCTAAAACCTCTTGAAGATACAGCTTTCGCTTGCAATAAAGATATTCAGATAACTTACTAACCGCAATTTTGTTCATAATTATTATTTTTTATTTAAAACATAGATATATCGATTAATTCTAGTTTTTCTTTCAGAATAACAAATAGGGGATTCAATTGGATCCATCTCAATTTTAAACCCATTTTCTCTTGCAATTTTTTCGAAATCAAATTTAACAGTTTTTCTCTCCTTTGTAATAAAACTAGGAACAATAATTACCATTCTCTTTTTAACAAAATCACTAACTCTATTAAAATAATCAGAATATAACATTTCTAATTCCTTAGCAACTTTTTTAGCTTCTCCGAAAGAAGGTAAATCCTTCAAGAAAGGCCCTAGATAAGGTTCTGTAACAACAATATCAACTTTTTTCTTTAATATTTGATTAATTTTAGCAGAATCCCCCCTTATAACATTAAAATTATTTTTTAAATTATATTTATGTTTAATCCAATCTAAATTTTTCCTACTAGCATCCACAGACCATTTATCAATATCCACACCCATTACATCTAAATTTTTAAGTAAAGCTTCCTGTAAATTAATTCCGGTACCACAAAAAGGATCTAATAAAGTTTCATTTTTCAATGGTTGTGCTAAATTAATCATAATTTTAGCTAACCTAATTGAAGTACTTTTCAAAAAATCATTAGCTGGCCTTTGATCTCTCTCCTTATATTTAGAAGGATCAAAAAAAGCAACTGTTTCTGCAATATATTTCTTATACAAAACAAACTCTAAATCTAAATTAACCAAGTCACTAGGTGTTAACTCCTTAGTTTTTCCTTTTTTCCTCATTGCTTTAAGTTTTTGTTCCTTGAATATTGATTTTATTTTTTTCTTCAAAGGTTCATCATCTGTTTTCCCATAAGAACTAACTCCATAACTGATTTTGTCTTTACTTCCCAAATAATTATAATCAAAGTTACCCAAATTCTCAGAAACAACTTTCGCAATCTTAACAGTCCCCCCCAAATCAGAGATTATTTTTTTAGAATCTATTTCATCTAATTCAATTAAAGCAACATATTTATCTGATTCTATAATATTATACTTAATCTCTTTAGATTTAAAATAGCTAACTAATTCTAAAACACTTAATTCTGGATCTCTTCCTAAAACAAAAACATATTTCATCTTATTTGTCTAAAAACTATTTGTCCCCCCATATTTGTCTCCATATGTTTTTCAGCTTTCTTAGTTAACTTTCCTTTTGTTAAAAATAAAACTGGCAACTTTCTCTGTTGGCCTTCACTTAAAGCTAAACTTAAATCTGCATCATTTATTGTCTTCTTATTCTTTGCTTTAACATAATATTTCAAAATCCCTGCATTAGATGGAACACCCACAATCAAATTAATCTCTCTTCCTTTCCTAATAATTTCGCTAGCAATCAAATGTATACTCTTGCCGCTCAAATACCCTTTTAGTTCCTCTAAAAACTTACTGGTATCTTGTTGAACTTTTTTTGGTTTCTCAACTTTTTCTTCTTTCAAGGCTTCTTCAGGTGCTACTTCAATCTTTTTCACTGGTTCAATTTTTTCTTCTAGTTTTTCTTGCTTAACTTTCATTAAATTCATTAAATAAGGTTTAACCTGCTCATTACTCAATAAATACCATTTCCAAAAAACTTCTGTATCCCCCCCAAGTTTAACTTGTATTGGATGAGCAAAATCTTTTATTGCCCTTAAAGCAACCCTCTGCCACGGCTCAGCAGTTTTATCTCTAACAATTTTATTCTCTTTAATTAAATTATAAGCATCCTTTTCTCTGCCAAACAAACAATTCTCTAAACTTTGTAACTTAGATTCTTGCCCAGGAGCATAATAAAAAGGAGAACTTCCCCTCTTAACCGTTGTAAGAAAAATCTTCTTATTAGCCACTAATTCGGACATTAAAGCCCCGGCAAACAAAATATTGCTTCCTATTTGTTTAGAAATATGAACTGGTAAAACCGGCCCTTCTTTCCTTACAAAATCAAATATTTTTTGTTTGTCCCCATTAACCATTAAAAAGAATGAATTAAGATGTGTTTAAAAAGCTTATGGCCGGACCCACTTTACTTCATAATAAGTAACATCATTTTCTTCATCAACGATTCCAATCAATAAATTTTTCTTAGTTGAGTGTGCAACTCTGTTTTTAGCTGAAAATTCATGCCAAGTTAAGCTAGCACCTTCATGAATAGCATATAAAATCCACTTAGCATGGTCTTCCCCCGGTTTAATTCCCCTATCATATACCCTAAAATCTGCTCCAAATTTCAAAGCTGTTTTGACAATATACCCTCTTTCCCTCATATCCTTAAAAACACAATATCTAATCCATAAATTAGACTCAAATTTCTTAAGTTTCTTTAAAAATTTATCAAAACTGATCGGTTTATATTTTCCATCTAAAACTTCCATCTTATCTTGTTCTAACAAAAACAGTGCTTCAACAAAACTATACTGAATATCTTCTTTTTTATAAAGTTCCCCAAATCTACTTTTATCATATAAGGCTTTTGCAAAAAAATCGGCTTTCGCTACAACTCTCTCCCCAGAAAATAAAGCTTGTATCTTTTCACTTTTCATTATAACAAAAAGATACCAAAAACTATTTAAAAAGCTTTCTCTAAACAAAATTATGAAAATAGTATTCCTGGGAACTTCTGCAATGGTCCCCACAAGAGAAAGAAATTTAATGGGACTTTTAATTAATTACAAGAACGAAAATATCCTAATCGACTGCGGAGAAGGTACTCAACGCCAAATGAAGCTTGTAAAAATCTCTCCTACAAAAATAACAAAGATACTTTTAACCCATTTACATGGAGATCATATATTCGGCCTACCAGGGTTATTACAAACCATGGCATCTTCAGGTTATAATAAGACTTTAGAAATCTATGGCCCAATTGGAACAAAGAAATATCTATCATTCATAATAAACAATTACATAAATGAAGATAAAATATCAATAAAAGTAAAAGAAATTTCAGGTGGAACATTCTTCAAGGGAAAAGAGTTCTCTTTAATAGCTGAAAAATTAAAACATAGAATTGCTTGCTTAGGATATTCTTTTATAGAAAATAATAAAATAAAAATAAATACAAAATACACTAAAAAATTCGGGTTAACTAAACATCCTTTGCTTGGAAATCTACAGAAAGGCAAAGACATAACTTACAATGGTAAAAAAATAACAGCAAATCTAGCAACAACTGTAAAAAAAGGTAAAAAAATAACAGTTATTCTTGATACCGAAACAACAAACAATATAATTAAATTTGCAAAAGACTCAGATATTTTAGTTTGTGAAGCAACTTATTTAAACAACCTAAAAGATCATGCGAAACTATACAAACATCTTACTGCAAAACAAGCAGCAGAAATAGCAAAGAAATCTAAATCAAAAAAGTTAATCTTAACACATTTTAGTCAAAGATATAAATTAGTTAAAGATTTAGAAGAAGAAGCAAAGAAAACTTTCAAAAATACACATATGTCAAAAGATTTAGCTGCATTTTCTTTTTAAAGTTAGGAAATTAATATGAAATTAACTTTCAAAAAAATAGAAAAAGAGGATTTAAAATTTCTAAACGAGATTAGAGAAAAAAAGCTTGATGAGATTCATTTAGGGCGAATCAAAAAACAAAATAAAGATCAAGCAAATTATATCATGGCTTTTTTTAAAAAAGAGCCAGTTAGTCATGTATTCATAGATTACAAAAGCAAATATTCTTGGCATAAATTTCCGGCAATAGAAGACTTATATGTTAAAAAATCTAAAAGAAATAAAGGAATAGCCCAGGAAACTATGAATTATGCAGAAAAACAAATAAAACAAAAAGGTTTCAAAGAAGCTTGCTTAGATGTAGAAACACATGAACATTGGATAAAAAAATTCTACGAAAAATTAGGTTATTCAAAAGTAAGCGGGCCCCATAACTTAAGATACAAATTAGGTGATAAGGAAATAACCGAAATAGTTTTTCATTTAAAGAAGAAATTATAACTATATCTTTTTTCTAGAATAAATATTAAAGATAAATATATCTCCTAACAATCCTAAAAAAATACTTATCAAATTCTTAAGTAAATTCAAAATAAACAAACTAGTAACTGTTCCTGCAACTAAAAAGACTAATTGAGATACCCCAAAGGTTAAAGTAGA
>Ga0180009_10007052_pt1 | contig 11625 bp, 10 predicted proteins | sample OS_PC_MetaG_FD_123537 | JGI IMG/M metagenome (GOLD analysis project Ga0180009, IMG submission 123537) | Groundwater microbial communities from the Aspo Hard Rock Laboratory (HRL) deep subsurface site, Sweden - OS_PC_MetaG | ecosystem: Environmental > Aquatic > Deep subsurface > Groundwater...
ATTATGAAGGTTTTATGCCTGTTTTAGGCTGCCCTGGTTGTAATCAAGAGACACTGGAATATGTATCAGACTAAAGCCCGCGCGATAGCGCGCTAAGTTCAACGCTTAAGTTGATTGATTGGAACGGGTTTGATGCGGCAGAAAAATTATATTATAAAAGAAAATTTAATCAAACCAGATATTAAAGAGTTTGAGTTGTCCATTGACCAGGTTGCCAGGTATTCAGGCGGCAGCGGGTATACCCTGGATACAAAAAAAGCCCCCCTGGCCCAGGCCATGCTTGACCAGGCCGTTTGTCTTGCCCTGCCAGCCTACAGCTATGCAAGTTTTCCTGTATTGCACCATGAAAATGGGCAATCCATGCAATTGTCAAATGCCTTGATTGAGTGCCCTGTTTTTATTTCATCCAAAGTGATGGGTGTGGTGGCCCTGATATGCACCATTGGTCCTGAACTTGAAAAACAGGTGACAGCACTTAATAAGAACAATGAATTTCTGGATGCCTTTTTTCTGGATGCTGCAGGCCTGGCTATCCTGGATGGTGTAACCAGGGCAGCCCATAAAAGGATTACAGATAATCTCGGGGCAACAGGGTTTTACACGGGGTGCCGCTGGGAACCAGGGTGTGAAAAAACATCCATGACAGGGCAAAAACTTCTTTTTGATCTGCTCTGCCCAAATTCCCTTGGCGTGACCCTGAGCGAGAGCTATGTTTTTTTGCCCTATAAAACGGTTTCCTGCTGGGTTCCCATAACAAAAAATCCCATGGGAAAAAACAATAATGACAAATGCAGGCAATGCAGCCTGAAAAATTGCCTGTACAGACAAAATAAATCCTGAATTGTACGTATTTGGAGTTCAAATTTATTTGTATAATTTTTATTTAAAATTTTGTTAACCTTCTACCCTTTTTCCCAGCCTTCCGTCGGGTTTTGGTATTTTTGGAGACGGGAACCGGGCTTTACGCTCAAGGACATTGAGATCAAGATGGTTGCGCATGTATTTTTCAGAAGCATCTTCAAATGGCTGAAAATCCCAGGCGCAAAACTTGCCTTTTCTCATTGATCTGTCAACCAGCCTTCTGCGACGCTGGTTTGCAACTATTTTTTCACGTAGATCTTTTATATCCCATTTTTCTATTACCTGGGCATGGAAAGTCTTGCACACTTTTTCATATTCCGGCAATCCGGCAAGGTTGTTTATTTCGTTTGGATCATTTTCCAGATCATAAAGCTGCTCAGGATCCACATCACAATAGATATATTTATACCTGCCTTGTCTGAGCATAATTATCGGAGAAATTGCTCCTTCACAGAGGATTTCACCGCAAACCATTGCTGTTTCATCTTCATTTTTGCCTTGTAGCAGAGGAACCAGGCTTTTTCCATCAATCGAGGCGGCATATTCAACAGGTTTGTCACCTGAAGAAATCTCTGTAAGGGTTGGAAGAAGATCAACAAGGGAGACAGGCTGCTTTATCCTTCTGGGAGAAAATCTTCCCGGCGCCCAGATAATCATGGGAACACGGGAAGCCCATTCAAAATAGGACATTTTATACCACATTCCGCGTTCGCCCAGCATCTCACCGTGATCAGAAGTGATCACGATGATGGTATGGCCTTTGAGCCCGTTTTTTTCCAAAGCATCCACAAGGTATCCCACTTTATCGTCAACATAAGAGATCTCACTGTAATAGGCATGGCGGGCATTGCGGATACGCTCTTTTGTCTGCTCATATTCACCCATTGCGCTTACATGATATAGCCGTTTGCAATGGGGGTCGAGTTTGTCATAGGGAATTTGTGAAACCTTTGGCATATCAATTTCATCGTGATCATATTTGTCCCAGTATTCTTTTGTAATGGCAAAAGGATCATGGGGATGGGTAAAGGAGGCGAGCAGGAAAAAGGGGCGTTTGTCATCGCTGCGGGCAAGTTCGTTGATTTTTCGAACAGAATTATACGTAACTTCTTCATCAAAATCAATCTGGTTGCTGGTGACACAAAGACCTGATTGAACCACACTCAGCATGTTGTGGTACCAGGTCGGACGTTTGTCAAAATTATCCCAGTCAGGGGTCCAGCCAAAGTCTCCTGGATATATGTCTGTTGTAAGCCGGTCTTCAAAACCGTGATGCTGATCAGCCCCCACAAAGTGCATTTTGCCTGAAAGACAGGTGTAATAACCATTGTCGCGCAGGTAATGGGCAATGGTGGGAACATCTTCGGGAAATAGACTTGAATTATCATAGGTACGGATATGGGAAGCCAATTGACCAGACATCATGGAAGAACGGGACGGAGCGCATAAAGGGCTGTTGCAATAAGCATTTTCAAAAATAACGCCTTCATCGGCAAGTTTTGTAATATTGGGAGCCTTTACAACCTGATGCCCATAACAGGGCAGGGCAGGTGCCGCCATTTGATCAAACATGATAAAAAGAATGTTGGGCTGTTTTTGATTCATCTATTACTTCCTTATCTTTGGTATCATTTTACAGGCTTTGTTCTTAAAAAATATTTATTACAATACCAGGGTTATAGTATCAAAAATTATTTCCCGCAGCATTTTTTAAATTTAAGACAGCTTCCACAAAAGCAAGGATCATTTCGCCCGGATTTAGGGGTTTTGTCAATCATTTTCTGTTTTTTTTTACGTTCTTTCTGGATTGTTTCACAGAGCTTGTCAAATTTATTCTGTGTATGGTTGAAAAAATATTTCAACCCAGGGCAAAGCCAGCTTATATTTTGGGATGGGTTTTGTGCGTACATCCGATGTTTAAGGCAGTCTCCAGAGCATAATTCAAGGTGATCACAGGTTGTGCATTTTTCATTCCATTGTTTTTTTTGTGCACCAAATTTTTGGTAGGCAGGAGAATGAATCATTTTTTCCCAGGATGTTTCCATGATATTGCCTAATTTAAGCGGTTTTTCAACAAAAAAATCGCAGGGATAAATATCCCCGTTGTGTTCAACAACAAAATATTGGCAGCAATTGTCTCCCATAATACAGACATTGTTGATCCCATCATTTTTTTTAGACAGAATGGAATCAAAATTCCGGACAGATACAGAAAATACGTCTCTGGGATACCATGAATCAAAAATATTGCACATAAATTGTCCCCATTCCTCTGCTGTTATGGCAAAAGGCAGCAGGTTGTTGTTTTCATCAAATTCAACGCAGGGGATATATTGATGATAAAAAACTCCCATGTTTTTCAGGTAGTGATAAATCTCATGGGCATGGACAACATTTGCCTTGCTGACAAGGGTAAGGATATTGAATTGCACATTATTGCGTTTTAAAATTTTGATTCCCTTTATCACATCTTTGTGTGTGGCATTTCCCTTAGCGGTTTTCCGGTACAGGTTGTGAATTTTTTCAGGTCCGTCAAGGCTGCACCCCACAAGAAAATTATAGGTGGCAAACAATACAGCCATCTCATCTGTAATAAGAGTGGTATTGGTCTGGATTGAGTTACTTATTCTGGCACGGGCAGAGCCATATTTTTTCTGAAATTCAACGGCCTTGGAAAAAAAACCGGTTCCCATGAGAGTAGGCTCTCCGCCCTGCCAGCATATTGAATATGCGGGCTGCGCTGTTTCCATATATTTTTTTATCAAGAGCTCAAGCACTGAATCAGTCATTCGGTGTTTCTTTGTTTCAGGATAAAGACTTTTTTTGGACAGATAAAAACAATATTCACAGCCAAGGTTGCAGTCGGCAGAAGCTGGTTTTACAAGCAAACTAAAAGGGCGCATGGAATATTCCTTTCAGGATTTATGCAATAGCAATGTCTTAATTGTCAGTATGCATTTATAATGTTATTCTATGATTTGCTATGTACCAGATTTTAGTGTTCTCGTATATTTAAAAAATTCTGGGGAGTATTCAAATTTATTTGTACAATTTTTATTTTAGCGGATAAGCATATTTGATTAATGAAGGGGTGTTTAGAGCCTTGAGCAGAAAAGTCGAAGAAAGAATGACATTAAAGGATGGAAACAGGATTGTTGTCCTGGGCGGAGGACCTGCTGGTTCTTTTTTTGCCATCCTTTTGCTCAGACTGGCAAAAAAAGCCCATCAGGATATCAAAGTCACCATCATTGACAAACGGATGGTCCTGGAACCCGGGCTGACATTACAGGAACTGAAAGGATGCAATTTTTGCGCTGGTATTATTTCTCCCAGGTTGCAAAAAGAACTGGTAAAAAACCACATCAGGCTTCCTTCTGAAGTGATATGCGAAAAATTCACCCATATATGGATCCATGGGCTCTGGAAGAATTTTCCGCTCATGGTTCCGGCAGGACAAGGAATTTTTTCAGTATTCAGAGGAACCCTGCCCCCTAAAAGAGAGGGAATGATCCAGGGATTGGACATTTTTCTTTTAAAAAAAGCGGTTGAGGAAGGAGCTGACATTATTACTGGAGCAGCACAAAGTATACAATATACCCCAGAGAATAAGCCGTCCCTGACCATAAAGTCTCCTCTGGGTGATGTGTTCACCATGGAATCGGATTTTGCCTGCATTTGTACAGGGATTACGCCATTTTCTGGAAAACAATGCAAAGAAGATCCGTTTCTGGGGTCATTTCAAAGGATCAATTCTTTGTTCACACCGCCAAAAGCAAGACCAGCATTGATCTTTGAGATGAAACCCGGCAGCTTATACTTGAAAAAATATATGAACAAGGAAGTTTATATTATTATATCTGGGTCTAAAAAATTGAATCTTGAACATATAGCCCTGATTCCCAAGGGAGATTATCTTACTGTGTCACTTGTGGGAAAAAGCATTGACAGGGCATCCTTGCCTGAAGATATTGGCAAGATTATCAAAACCTTTCTGTCTCTTTCTCATATTCAAAATATTTTACCCAACCTTCAGAATACACCCATTGTCTGTACCTGTTGCCCCTATATGGCGGTTGCACCGGCTATTGTTCCTTTTTCCGACAGGATCGCCCTGGCCGGAGATGCCATGGGGGCAAGGCTTTACAGGGATGGACTTTTTTCAGCTTTTATCAGTGCAAAGGCCCTTGCACAAACTGTGATTCACAAGGGGGTGGATAAACAAAGTCTTTCTGATGGGTATGGCTGGGTAACAAGATGGCTCAAAACAGATAATCAATACGGCAGGCTTGTCATCGGTTTGATGCAATGGGTCTTGAAATCCCCTCTTTTGAACAGAATTCTTTATCAGACATTTGCCACTGAAATGAAATTTAAAAAAAAAGATGAATGGCCCCTGGGAAGTGTTTTATGGAAGATAGGAAGCGGTTCTGCAGATTACAGAGAGGTATTCAAAGATCTGACCCGGGCACCTGTTTTTTTGTCTATATTGAGAGGCATAATTAAAACCTTTAGAAATATTTCCACAGAATTTTTCTTTGGTTTAAACTGGGAAGCCTATGGAAGATATCCAACGGTCATAATTAAGGAAAAACGAGATTATATTAAAAAATCAATCGCTATACCTCTGGGAATCAAATTGGATACATCCCCTGAAATGGAACGAATGTATGTTATAAAAATCAGGGCTTCATCCAAAAGGATTTTTAAGGAACTGGGCAAGTTTGGAGATCCAGAGAGCAAATTCCTCAGGCTCAGATTTGTGAATGTAAAAAGAGCCTCAGGAATGCCCAACCAGGAAGGCGCTGTGGTCAGGTATCGCCTGGGAATGCTGCCGATTTCCATGGCTATCCATCTTGTCAAAAGTCTTCCTGAAAAAGCCTTATTGTTCGAACCCTCTGGGTTTTTTACAGAACAGGGGAAATTGATTTTTGATATCACGCCGACCAAAGACGGAAATAACCGCCTGGTAATTTATACAGCCTTTGATTTTAAAAAAGGCAGAAATCCTTTGACCAGGATATTCTGGAAAATCTTTAAACAGGTATTCCCGGACTATGCCCATGATGTGGTGTGGAATCATGCCATCTGCTGCATAAAAGGGGAAGCAGAAAAAAATGCCTGATTCATTATCAGGGTTTCTAATCAATGAGAAACATGGACTGATCCGTTAATTTACCCAGCACTCCTGCTGAAACACTTCCCAAGAGCCATTGTTTAATCCCGGAAAGCCCGCGTTTTCCCATTACAATGGTTCCATATTTTTGGGTTTGAATGATTTTAATGAGGGTAGATACCACATCGGTTTTTGTAAAGATTAGCTCAATGGGGATATTTTTATCAAGACCCACAATTTTTTTTAATTCTTTCCAGCGCTGTTCCTCCTGACCGGATGGCCCTGCCACCACGTGGACAAAATTAAAGGAGAACATTTTTTTACCGATATGGGTTTGTTTAAGGAACATCATTACCAATAAGGTGGCATCAGAAAGATCAACGGGCACCAGAACTCTGTGGGGATGACTATGGGCATTCAGGTGCACCAGCACCCTGCTGCGCTCCTTGTACAGCAATCGTTTCCGCCAGGGTTGGAAAAGATTTGAACAGATGAAAATCTGACCATGGTTGCCCTGGGTGATTTTGTGATGAACAGCTTTTTCCCAGTTTTCTCTTGGTTCCCTGATTGTATAATGCCGGGGTTTGTCTTTAAATCCCAGCAGATCACGCATGTTTTCAGTCCATTGAATAAACTTTTGTTGGGCTGAATCAAAATTTTGGTCTTCTATTATCCCCTGTAGGAACAGAATAGTAGGATAGGATCTATCCTTTTTTTTCTGGATAAGAAGCGGCAGAGAATGTTTAAAAGTCTGTATGTCCTTTATATCCGCAATGATCCACAAAGTCCTGTAATTTCGCGTTAAAAGTTTATGTTCAAGTTCAGTTCTTTTTTGGAATAATTTAGGCCATTGGCTGCAATTAAATCCTTTTTCCAGCACCACCTGTTTCAAACACTGGTTACAATTGCGGCATTGAATGATTTTTTGCCGGGGATCTCTGGCCTTTGCCACCCACCCGGGATCTGCTCTAAGAGGGCGGCCCAGGCCAATGAGATCTGCTGTGCCGTCCTGGAGCAGTTTTTCAGCACAGGAAGGGGTTGTGATCCTTCCAGATATAATTGTCGGAATATTGACCTGGGTTGTGAGCTTTGCCGTGTCTTGGCTGAGATATGCAGTCGCAGCCATCTTTTTTAATACATCAGGGGAAAACAGGGAATTATACGTGCCTGCTGAGACAGAAAGGTAGGCAATCCCCTCTTTTTCCAGTATTCGGGCAAAGGCCAGGGCTTCAGGCAGATCAATGCCGTCCGGCACCCATTCCTGCACAAGGAGTCTGAAACCAATAGGGAAATCTTTGGGGAGTTTTTTCTTCACCTGTCTTATAACTGCAAGGGGAAATGCTGTCCGCCCCGTAAAATCGCCTCCAAAATCAGATGGGATTTTATTGGTAAAAGCAGATAGATACTGGCATAAGAGATACCCGTTTGCCCCATGGAGTTCCACCATGTCAAAGCCGGCCTCATATGCCCTGAAAGCAGCCCCGGCAAAATCATTGATCACTCTTTCCCGGTCCTCGGAAGTCATGGCGCGTCTCCAGAATTTAATCTGCTTGATAAAATATCGTGTCAGGCTGAAGCGCTTTTCAAAAGGGAAAAATTCCATGAACTCCTTTAATGATTCCACATTAAAGGATAGATTTGAGTGGGTTATGGGAGATGGCAGCAAAGGCTTCTGTCCTCTGGCAAACCGACCCGCATGATTTAATTGAAGACAGGCAATTGCACCTTTTTGTTTGATCGCCTTTGCCAGTTTGTTTAAATCAGGAATAAATTCGTCTTTGTCAGCCCGAAGATTGAATCCAGAGACTTGCCCGTCCTGGGAAACTGCTGTGTTTGCGACAATGACCATGCCTACACCGGAACTGGCCAGCCTGGTATAAAAATCGATCATCCATGAACTGGGACGTCCGTCCTTATGGGCAAACCCGGTATGCACTGGCAGGGCAACCAGCCGGTTCCCAATTAGATGCTTTCCCACCTTCAAGGGTTTGAAAAGAAGCGGATACTCGGTTTTATTCTCTTTTTTGATCTGATTCATGATTGAGTTTTGTTTTATCCTTTTCAATGAACCATCAATAATATATTTTATCTCAGTCTGGATCTATACTTTTTCTTTAACATGCTTCACATATTTTTCAAGATCAATTCTAACCTCCTGGTCAATGATCATATCAGGACAGTTTTTAAGAATTTCCTTGAACATTTTGTTTGCCTTTTGTTTTATATCCTGCTCACCATTTTTTTTCCAGTTATCAAAACTCCCTGTTTCAGAAACCAAGGGTTCCCAGAAACTTCTGCAATATTTCAAGGTGCTTGGATGCATAAGGTATGATCCGCCATGCCCCACTTCTTTAATGATATTTTTTGAAAAATCATCTTCAAAACTGTCAATCCCTTTTACCACACAGGCTGATCTTGACATTATTTCTTCATCAATGATGAATTTTTCATAGGACACGGTCATGATGGCATCAAGTATTCCAAAACACTCGTTAACAACATTGACGCCTGACATGGCCAGCATTAAATAATTCTGCATTGTTTCAAACCCTGCCTGGCAGTCAATTGTTTTAGAATCTGTAAGTCCTGCCATGCATCTTGTGGGGATACCATAAAGTTCAGTGGCAAGCTGGATGCCTGCCATATTGATGTGGTTGGAAACAGGAGAGCCAGTGATATAGCTTGCAGTGCGCATATTGGGGATAGCAGAAGCAGGCGAATAAATAAAAGGAGTTCCTTCATTAATCAGCTGGGATAAAACAAGCCCGGCAAGAATCTCAACGTTTTGTAATACCACGGTTCCCATTGGGTCTACAGGAGCCGTCACCCCTGCCATGGCACAGGTTAAGACCATTATTGGCTGACCATGTTTTGCATAAGCCAGCATGGTTTCACAAGGGGTTTTGTCATATTGCAAAGGACTTAAAGGGTTTAAAGACACTCCAATCAGGTGTTTGCTGGTAAGGCAGTCAGAGTCCCCCATGTATATTTTAACCATATCAAACATCTGGTTTATTTCTTTTTGGGTGCCCACATACCCAAAAAGGGGCTTGTCTGTATGATGCAAAAGCTGTTTAAAGATATCCAGATAGCGATGGGGATTTTTCACATCACTGGGTTCAACAGGGATCTGACCAACAATGGAACATATTTTGCTCTGTTGACCCAATTTATATAAATTTATCAGGTCTTCCATGGTTCCGGGTCTTCTTCCCTTATCCAAATCCTGAATATAAATGGGGCCGTTATTCATGCTGACATGTATGCCCTCCTGTCCCTTGCCGACAATTATGGATCGGTCAGGATTTAACGCCTCCCATTGAAAGGTTTCTGGTGATGATTTTACAGCCTTTTCCACCATCTCCTCTGGTATGAAAACTATTTGCCCCTCAACCTTGGCCCCATGGTTTTTAAAGATGTCGAGACATTCTTTGGACTGAAATACAACTCCGGTGTTGGAAAGGATATCCAGACTTGCTTCATGTATTTTTGATAAAGTCTCAGTCTTAAGTAGTCGGAAATTAGAAGCTATCGGCATTTTGAAAAATTCTCCTTTTGTCAGATTGAAAAACAATGGCTTAGATCACTATATATTAAATTTGATGCATATTATCATCAGGTTTAATTAAATGATGATAATATGCATCAAAAATCTTTGAATATAGGAAACACACCTATGGATCATTTTATTTTTAACATATGGACCTGCCTGTTTATAAAACTCTTCATTTGTAAACAGGTTCAGGCTTAACTCCTCTTTGCCTCAAAAGATCAAACCTTGTGCCGGGCACAAGTACCAGTGTAGGATTTGCAATAGATGTACCATGCATTTAATTTATAAAAAGAAAAAATCAAGGGTTGATCAGTGGACAATAATAGGGGAGAGCAAATTTTTTAATTTTCTCGAAAGGGTTGACTGGCTTATCCCCATCACCTTGGCAGCCTTTCTCTGACTGCCGTATTTTTTTATGAGCTCATTAATGGTTTTTAATTCAAAAGTATTGATTATTTCTTTGTAATTTTCTTTTTTAATGGAATCAGTTCTTAAAATATCACCCCTTGAGAATATTGAAGGAAGGTGTTTTTCTTCAATTATATCACCTTCAGTCATTGTTACAAGGCGCTTGATAAGATTTTCCAATTCTCTTACATTTCCAGGAAAAGCATATTCACAAATCAGGTTTTGTGCCTGTTTTGAAAGAATTTTGCAGGTTTTAAATTTCTTGTTAAATTGATTTAAAAAAATGCAGCAAGGGGAACAATCTCTTCAGTTGCCCGGTTTACCATAACAACCATTCCTGTAGAATCAACAACAAAAAGGCCGCCTTTTGAATGCTTCATTATGGATTCAAATATCAGCTCAAAATCTTTTGCATTGAGCCTGTCATGCAGACTGATTTTTTTTTTAAACATAATAGACGTCCCGACTTTTTTTCAATATCTGGTTTCTAGTGAAGAATCACGAACAGGAAGAACAGACTATTGGAATGGTGTTTTCCTGGAAATGATCACTTCACAACAATCACCACCCTGATTCAGTTTTTTCCCCAAGCTTTTTGGCTAAGGCCATAAACCAGGCACCATCCATACGTACAAACGAATACTGTGCGATGTCTAAAAGCTGCTCAGTGGATAAAATCACTTTTACCTCCTGTTTCTATAAATAAATGAAAGATTTAACCAAATATTAAAAAAGCTTAACAAGTAATGAACCAATGGTCCGCATATTTTATAAAATTATTAAATCAGTACCAATATTTAAAATTCATGTAAAGAAATATTCAATTATACCAAAGAAAAGCATAATGCCCACAATCAAGGTAGCATGAAAATCTTTATTGCTTTTACTATTCACCAAATGATTCATATCTTTGATATCCTGAAGAAATCCAACATCCAAAATAGTACGTATTGAGATAATAATACTTGAGCCGGACCACCCGGCTAAGAAAACTTTTTATATAAAATTTATGATGGAAGAATGATTCTTTAAGAAGGTTGTGGCTCAGTTGAATTGAAATTACGAATAAAAAAAATGCGAGATACAATATGCGGGACTGCCTATAAATTAGCTGGACTGAGCCCTACGAATGCCAGTCCACATTGAAACAAGGTCGGAAAAAAGGGTTCATAAATAGACAGAGTAATCACCCCTTGACATCTGGATTTCCCAGTCTAAAACCAGAATAAAATCGCTTGGTTTATGAGGTCGACCGGACAGACCTGTTCACCGAAGAATCTTGCTGCAAAATTATCCAGTCTGGCAAGGGGGAGTTCGTAGCTTCGGCATATAGTGTTTCCGGTGCTATATCTATTTCATCCCCCCATGTCAACACCCCAAGCTCTTCATTAATTGTAAAAGTTTTAAAAAATTCTATATCTTTGAATTTATCAAAGGCACCGCCTCGTTCCAAATATTTTGAAAAATCAACAATCCCTATGGCACCATCCTCGAAAGTCACTTCAATACTATATTCGCCCTTATAACTGGCTGAGATTACATCTTTTATCATAATGTCCCTCCCTTATTTCAGGCATACCGAACTCCAATAAAGAGGTGTGTTATTACGAACAGCATAATAAATTTCTCGATTACCTTAAAAACCATTGATGCGCCACTCATAATCACCTTACATCAAAAAACTATCCAA
>Ga0180009_10007053_pt1 | contig 11624 bp, 16 predicted proteins | sample OS_PC_MetaG_FD_123537 | JGI IMG/M metagenome (GOLD analysis project Ga0180009, IMG submission 123537) | Groundwater microbial communities from the Aspo Hard Rock Laboratory (HRL) deep subsurface site, Sweden - OS_PC_MetaG | ecosystem: Environmental > Aquatic > Deep subsurface > Groundwater...
AACTGAAAAGCAAAAACTAAAACAGTTACTCAGAAACAATAAAAAGTATTACATTCCTCTCCTTATTTTTATCCTGGGCGCACTTCTGAGTTGGGGCACGTGGGTGACTAACGGGGTATATCTGGCAAAGGCTGATATGAAAGAAGTAGGGAAGAGTCTTGAAAGCGTAAATAAGGACATGAAGGAACTACATCAAATGGGAATATCCTGAAAAATCATCGGGAAAATGTCTGTAGATGAGGAAAAGGAGGATGAAAAGGGATGAGTAGAAAATTGGAAGACCTTCATCCTAAAGTCCATTGGCGGACAAATAATGGCTACTGAATTCACCAGAAATTTGATTAAAAAACATGAATCCCAAAGGTTGTGGGTTTATGATGTTCCTGCGATAAGACAAGGAAACTAAGATGAGAAAACCAAAACGTGGTGTGGCTGAATCTGATCTTGGCAATCCTTCTGAAAGTGGTTTTGTACTTGCAAGCACAAAACGAGGAAGACGTTTTTGGGCAGACCCCTCACCAAGAGCAAACCCATCCCTCGTTATGATTACTTCTCCTTCTCAACTGGGTCATAGAGTTGTTACTTCCATAAACATACAAACTATTTCTCCTACACAAATTAGTGGTAGTGCTGTTGATTGGACAGCCCTTATAAATGCAATTTTGAATGGCGGGTTACAAGTTGGGTCTTCTAACATCGAAGACAAGGCCTTACTCGCAAAGCATATTGCGGACGCCATACTAACAACAGCCATGTTTGCAGCAAGTATAAAACCAGTTGAGCTTGTAGATACACTTCCTGCTAATGCTGATGCAACTTTAGGAAGAGTTGTTTTTCTTACAACTGACTACAAACTTTATAGAGGCACTGGCACTGCGTGGACTGTTGTTGTTCCAACCACAGACCTATCAGGAACAATTTCTACTGCCCAACTTGCTGCCCTCGCTGTAACAGCAGACAAAATTGCTGCAAACACCATCACGGCTGGACAGATAGCAGCAGGGGCGATTAGTGCAACTGAGATAGCTGCTGGAGCAGTAGTAGCAGGTAAAATTGCTGCTAATGCGATTACGGCTGCGGGTGCGGAGATTGCGGACGCAACAATAGGGAGTGCAAAGATAATCGATGCTTCAATTACTTCAGCTAAGATTGGTAACTTAGAAGTAAAATCTGCTAACATCGAGAATTTAACTGTTGGAACTGGTAAAGTTGCAACTCGTGCTATCACAACTCCAGTTAGTGCTCTCGGAGCAAGTGATCCACTTACTGTAACATATCCAACCCAACAAACCGCAGTGAGTGCAGCAATAACGACTCATGGGGAGGTTGTTCAAGTTAGTGTGGCAGGAGTTTATGCAAGAGCTGTTGCTGGAAATCCATCTGGGTTAACGTTCACAGTAAAGAGAGGTGCGACTACAGTTTTTACTTCCGCTGTTCTTAACGCACAGGCGTTTGAGATTGGTTATGCGTTTAATTTTTCTGATACTCCTGGTGCTGGAACTTACACCTACTATGTGTACGTAGATTCCAACCAAAACTCAAGTTATATATACAACAGAACAATAAACCTTTTGGAGGTAATGAAATGAAAAAACTTCTTTTCCTACTTCTTTTCTTACTTGTTGCTTTTAGCATCCAAGTTGATTGTGGGAACTGTCCAAAGTGTGATGCTCCTGGATTTTTTCAATCCTATCAACCTACAAGCCATGAATTATTTGCTGCTTGTAGGGATGCCTACATGCATAGTTGGTTGGTGAGATTAAAATGAAAAACTTCATTGTAACTGATAAAACCACTGGAAAAGCACTCCGAACTGGCTGTTGCCCTGATGATATGGTCGAATTACAAGTTAATGGATCTAACGAACAAGTAACAGTCGTGAACGAAAAAGTCTTTGAAAAGGAGGAATAAAAATGGCTATCCAACCTATGGAGTCACCCCCTTGGGGTGCACAACAAATCTATGGAAATCCTACGGGATACATGCAACATGGAGCGTGGCTCGCTACGCTGCCAGAACTCGGAATTCCACAGTCATGGGGCACATACACCGGAGGTATAGAGGAATACCTAAAAGCTCAACAATCCCAAGCTCAAACAGGGTTGCTAAGTGGACAACTTCAAGCACTCCTGGATGAACAAGAAAATAAAATAGCTCAGATGGAACTCGAACAACGAAACAGAATAGCCCAAATGGAGGAACAGTACAAACTTCAACAACAGGGACAGGAGGCGATGTGGGGACGTCTTGCTCCATTACTCCAACAATTAGGTATGTCTGGTATGGGAGGAGGAGGGGGTGGTGGGATGACTCCCCTAAGCACTGCTCTTTCAGCAAGTGAGTTAAATCCTCTCTACTTAAGTGGTGAGGAAGCTCGTCGTAGGATCTATGCAGGTGGAGGCTCTAAACGCTATCGACAAACCCAACTTGGTACATCTACTGGTGGTATGCAATCTGCAATCGCACAAGCAATTTCTGGAGGACGAGCGGCAGCAACAACAGGGGCAGTTGATTTACAAAAACAACTCATTACACTTCTTGGGCAACTTTCTGGACAACTTTCATAAATAAGGAGAAAGTTATGGCTCTACAAAACATTTCAGGTATCCCCCAACAAATGGCATCTGGTGGCGCCACAGGCCAACCCGACTATGCAGGGTATTGGGAGGTTCGTGCTCAAGAAGAGCAACGAAAAAAAGAAGCCCTTCTACAGGAACAAGTTCTTGAGACGATTAGGAAGCTTAAAATCGACAATGATCTTAAAGAGAGTGTACTTGATCTATTTAAAGGTTATGGAACTCCCTTCCAACGTCAGGAACAACTCTATGGTGGGCGCCCAGGACTAAGTGAGGTTTTGAAAGCCGAACTTGCAAAAGAAGGACCAGTTAGGTTCTCAAACATCGGAGAGTACCAAGTTGGAGGCGTGACAGTTCCCTCGATGAGAGACATAGCTCCAGTCAGGGAACCCTCTTTAGTTGAGGGGCTTATGCGAAAGACTCTTGGGCTCTCCGAGGTTCGCCAAGAGAGTTCAGAGGAAAGGGAGCGAAGGGAACGTCGAACCCAAGAAGACATCTCTAAAAGACAAGAAGCCCACGATGTGAGGATGGCTGAACGTTACGAGAAGGGCCAACAAAGGCAGGAGGAATCCCGTCAAGCACATGATTCCAGGGTTGGTGCTTTCAATTTGATGGAAAAGTACAACACTGTTGTGGCTCAGGCTAACACTTCATACCTTTCAGGGAAGAAGGAAGTTCTAAGAAGTGTAGCAGACCCTTATTATTGGCAAAGTGTTGGAATCAACACCACTAACTACCCAAAACCTGCTGAACTTCTTAGAGCGAAACAAGACCACCGTCGACAATTGGAGGGTGAACTTGAGGCTCGAAGGACCGAACAAATCGAAGTTGCTAACATGTACAAAGTGTTAGCATCCAGACTCTCTTCAGAGGTCGCTGGAGGGCTCAAGGTCTACGAGGAGCCAAAAGCCGAGGTTGGAGCAAGAAAAATCGATCCTCTTCGACAATATTTGTCAGAGGAAGAGTACCTTATTTTGACTACTAACTACGGAGTGACTCCTGAGATAGTAGAGAAAGAGGCTGCTGCACTTAAGGTTTCCCCAGAGGAGTATATAAGGTTTTTGAAAAAGGCTTTGTATGCTCAAGGAAAGAAAGGATCTAAGTAATGGCCACTCTTGCAGAACTTCTTGCTCAAGCTGCACAAGAAGCAGAGTGGGAGAGAAACCGAGAACTTCTCTCCCAAGGTGCGCCCTCGGGGTTAGAAGGAGTGGTACCAACTGCTCAGGGAACAGCCCTCGGAACTCCTTTCATCGACCCAATAGATATTATAAGTGGTGGAGCTGGTGGAGCTAAGTTTGCTCTCTCCACTGGACGTGCTCCGTTAGCAGAAGCCCTACGATGGGCGAGCTTGGGAGGGGATATTTTATATGATGTGGGGAGGGGAATTGGCAGGAAAGTCCTTGGAAGAGCCTCTCAGAGCCTTGGGAGGGGTGCAGAAACCATCTCTGGAGCGAGAATCCCTACTCGACCAGGAGTTAGTCGAACGATGGGAACTCCAACACCAAGGGAGCGAATGTTACCTCAAGAACTTCTTCCTGCTGGAAGGGAGGTTCCTCTCCTTCGTAGAGGCCATCCTCCAGGGGCAGGAGTGCTTCCGTCTACTGGGAGAGTCTTTGAAGCCCCCGCTTCCACAATCTCCCACCTAATGCCAGAGTCGAGTCTTCCAACAGCTTTAGTCCAACCAGAAGCCCAAGGATTAACTATGACAGTGAAAAGGATGTTTGAGGCTTTGAATCGACCCTTAGAGAGGGTTCCAAAGGGGTTGATTCAGGAAGGGAAAGTGGCGTTTGGTAAAGGAGAGCCAGACCCAACTGACCTTCTTAATACTGTTAGGAAGATGATGGGAAGGAAGGAACTTGGGAAAACAAAGGTTCAGGAGTTGATGGAAATGGTTGGAGGGAGACAACCAAGGGCTCTTGGGGCTGATGTGGCAAAAGGGGGGCGCACAATCTCTACTTGGGAACGAACACGGTGGGTGACCCGAAAGGACGTAGAAATAGTCAGACCCTATTGGAATCCTTCTGGTGAAGTTGAGGGGTACATTATAAGGTTAAGTAATGGGCAAGAAATCTCGAGACCTCTAAAACAGTTAAAGGGACTTCCAAAATGAGGAATGAGGTTAAAACTTAAATGGGACTCTCAAATATTCTCTTCAACCTCGCAAAGCGTATTCGCTACCCATCTCTTGCTTCCGCTACTGATGATATAGCTGAGGAAGGTGCGAGAATTGCCTTCAGCGGTGATTCCTCTATAGCAGGGTGGGATGGCACTGTGCCATTGGTGAAGTGGTTTCGAGATACCTCGAAAGACGTTGGAACCTTCTGGACCAAAATAGGCCAACAGTGGCACACCCCAGACATGATCTCAGACAACGAAGCATGGCAAGAGATTGTTAAAACTGGCTCCGAGGCTTTGTTAGCAAAGGGGAGGTTTGTTAATCCAATTCTAAGTCGACTTAAAGTGGTTCAAGGTGGGCTCAGAAAGGAAACTCCAGAAAGTGCCAGAATCTTTGACGCTTTACAAGAACCTGGACTGGCTTCCAGACTCTCAAAAGAAGAACGAGGTTTGTATGAGTTTCAAAAGGAGAACTATGATTTTCTTTTCCATGAACGTCTAAAGAACCTCACTGGAACCCAACGAGCCTACAACGATGTTCTAAAGATGTCAAAAAGGGGTGTCACGGAAGCAGAACTTTCAATCCTCCCAGACAACATCAAAGAAGCTGTTGATTTAACTTCACGCAAAATAAAGGACTATGCCCCCCACTTTTGGAATCGTGACGAAACCATCGATCTTCTACAAAATCGTTTATCAGAGCTCGCTGCAAAGTACGCAAGAATTGTGAATCCTGAAAGTAAAAGGAAGATTCTTGCAACTATAAGAGAGTACGAAAAATCCCTAACAAACCTCTCTGGGGGCTCCCCTTTAACCTGGGAAGGACTCCCAGGAGAGTTCCTTTTCAAACACGAACTCGTTCGGAAGGGCGCAGAAGGGTTTAAGCATGACGCTGTGAAAGCCTTCAATAACTACCTTTACGGCTATGCAAGGAAAACCTTTGATGAACCAGCAATCCGCAGAATGGTTCAACTTTTCGATGAACTTCCTTTTGAACTCCGTCCCTACGCAAAAAAATGGATTCGAGATTTTGCTGGTTATAACCAACGTTCCGTGATGGACGATATGGCTTCTTGGATTACTTCTTTTGAGTACCTTAGAACTCTTGGTCTGAACTTCCGCTCCCCAATAGGAAACCTCCTCCAACAATTCAACACCGTCGTTGATGCTGGACCTATTAACTCTATGAAGGGGTGGGCGAAGATGTACACTAAAGAGGGAAGGGACTTGTGGACAAAAAGTGGTCTTGGAATCGAAGTTCCTGCTACCTTAACTGAAGAGTTAAGTCCGAGTGCCGGTTCTATTGAGAAGCTCCGAAGAGTTCTTGGATTCTTTTTCAACACTGCTGAAATCCACAATCGGCGTCATGCTCTAAACGCTTACATGGTAAAGTTCGAACCATTTGTGGTGGCAGGCAAGATGACTTATGATGACGCCTTCAAAAAAGCAATAGATGGGGTTCACAAGACCCAATTCCAATACGGAAGGATTGGTATGCCTCAGGTTCTAAGGGGGCCAGCAGGTAGGGTTGGACTCCAATACTGGTCCTATCCCATCAAACAATTCGAGTTTTACCAAAAGTTGTGGAGAGAGAATCCTGCCAAGTGGGTGGCGATGGTGGGAGGATCGATGGGCATAAACGTTTCTTTTGCTGAACTCCTTGGACTCGATCTTTCTAACTATCTCGGTTTTGGCGCTAACCTCGCAGAGGCAATAGAGATGGTTAGAAGTGCTTCTAAGGGTGAACTCGAAGAAGCCTTTGCCCACGGAAGGTTAACCTTTGCCCAAGGCACTGGAATGCTCCCAAGTGGCCCAGGGCCAGCAGTAACCTCTCTTTTAGACTTCGTTGGGAAGATTTCTAAGGGTGAGAAGATTGGTGAGAGCTTTCTCAAACAATTCAAACCAGTTCAGTGGGAGAGAGTGGAGAAGTTGTTGGGCTCGATTGCTAACCGAAATTTAGCTCGGGAAGGTTATCTTCCGGTAATGAAAGATAAAGAATTTGTTTCAGAGGAACCTGCATGGAAGACCTTTGTTCAAACCATTGGCCCAAAGTTTACCTCAAGGTCTAAGAAGGAAGCAGAGTGGTTCAAGCAATCCACTTTGGATATCCTTGATGGAAAACGCAAGAGGTTAATCGCTGAAGCTATCGCTGATGGTGATGGGGAAAAAGCGGATAAGTTAATTGCTCGTTGGCAGGTTATTCCTTCACGAGACACAATTTATGAAATCTTGCTTGAACGTGAACTCCCAAGGGAACTTCGGAAGAAGTACATAAAAAGAGCCCAACGACAAGAGCTTCGGGAGGAAAGATGACAATGCAAGGAATTGAACCATACGCAATAATACTTTACCCAACAGTTGTGGGATTCTTGATTTTCCTTCTTAAAAAGTGGGGAGGAGGATTGGAGAAGAAAATTAATAAGAAAACAGATAAAGAACTTTGTGCACAGATCCATCAAACCGTTGGTGTGGAGCTTAGCGCCATACGAGGATCTGTTGACCTTTTAAGATCAGACTTCAATCGAAGTCTCGATATCCAAGAAGAATTTAGAAAGGAGTTCAGAGGTGATATAAAAGAACTCCTTAGAAGGAGTGATAAGTCATGATAGTCACAATAGGGGCAATCATAGGTTTTCTTGGAAGTTTTGTGCCACAACTTATGAAGATGTGGCAGGACAAGAAAGATAAAACCCACGAACTTGCTGTTATGGCGTTGCAGATCCAGGCCCAAAAGGACATTGGAACTCAAAAACTTGAAGAAGTTAAGGTAGTTGCTGAATCCGCAGAAATGCAAGCACTTTATGAGTCTTCTAAAGTTGCACCAAGTGAGCATGTTTGGAAATGGGTTAACTCAGTCCTCGCCCTTTTGTCAGGGAGCGTTCGACCCGTTATCACCTATGCCTTCTTTGGTCTCTACGCATCAATAAAGTATGTCCAAGCATCTTCTGTTGCAGCCTTCTACTCAAACATCAGTTGGACCACTGCACTGTCAAAAACTTGGACTGAGGAAGACTCAGCAATCTTCGCCACAATCATGGCCTTTTGGTTTAGTGGGAGAATTCTTCAAAAGTTCTTTAAGAAATGAAATATAGTTTTTTCATTTTTCTAATCATTTGTCGATAAAGTCTTCTCTTTTCGTTCGCACATTTCTTATTCTTTGGATCTTTTCTTAACATTCTTTGTACCTGTGCCACACACTCAAAGTGAGCATATACAGGATAACCTGATCGATCAAGTGAACTTGCCATTGTTACAGGATCTGAGTGCATTTTACAATATCTACATTTTCGCCAGTGTGCATGACCACAGGCTTCCAGAGCACGTCGTCGCACATGTAGAACCATATGGTACCCTTGATCTTCACAAACAATAATATTCCCTTTAATGTAACCTTTTCGCCAATCAACTTGGTGGATTTTGTTTTTTGGTTTTAGTGGGCCATTCTTTAAAAGAGAGTTTACCTCTTCATATATTAGACGATTTGTTTGTTGTACACTCACTTTTATATCCCTCTTTCTTAGTTATGAGACATATTACTGAGGTAGGTTTAAACCTTATCAAAAACTTTGAAGCCTTCCGTGCTAACCCTTACAAATGTCAAGCAGGTCTTTTAAGTGTGGGGTTTGGTCACGTTATTAGAGCTTACGACAACTTCACCTATCCTATGGAAGAGGAAGTGGCCCTCAACGTTCTCACTAAAAATGTTGAGGGCGCAGAAAGGTCAGTTCTCAGGCTAATCAGGGTCTTCCTTCTTGACCCCCAGTTCGATGCTCTCGTAAGTTTTACCTTCAATGTCGGTGGGGGAGCCCTCCAATCCTCCACCCTCCGAATGAAGCTCAACAGGGGGGACTTCGATGTCCGAGGGGAGTTCCTCAGATGGTGTTGGACTGGTGGGAGGTTCAGTAGGGGCCTCCACAATCGCCGCCTTCACGAGGCCAGGTATTTTGGGTGTGAAGGATAACAGTTGCACATCGTTACGATATGCCCCACCAATGATTGCAGCTAACTCCACTGAGTTTTGCGCCCCAATCACCACATCGAACTCTTTGATGGTTTTCCCTGTTTCAAGATTGATATGACGAAGTTTCACATCCCATTCCATCAGAACCTCCTCTACTTTGGTCGTTGCCAAAGGTCTTCGACGAATCTCCTTACATGGCATTCCTCGGATATCTCAACGGAATAATGGTCGAGGATCACGCAAATTTCTGTCGCACACTCAAACATCTTTCCCATCCGACGTCTGGACACCATCTTGGGAGGTCCTTCTGCTTGTTCTTCCGTGGCTTCGCTTCTTGCTGCTCTACTTAGTGCTTCCATTGCTGTCATTTTTCTATCTCTATCCATGTCTTTTCTCCTTTCCCCACTTTATTGCGCCCACAACAGCGAGGCCGAAGTAGACGCCAAATAGGATTGACTGGGCATAAATTCCATAGTACAAATCTACCATCGCCCAGGCGAAGTTGGTGTACATCCAAAGATAGAAGCACCACCTCTTATGGTAGATATTTGCTACAACCCCCACAATAGAAACGACAGTTAGTTGCCAGGTAAAAAACTCCATTTCTACTCCTTTCTCAACGATGTAGATAACCCATAACAACCATTCTTCCACAATTCGGTGGTGAGGAACTCCCTCCAGATTTCTTCAATGTCCACCTTAGGGCTCTCGTAGGTTGGCTTAATCGGTATCAAGCACTTTCTTTTCCTCAATTTCGTATTGCTCAAGCCAACTTTTGATATACTCCACTTGAGCAGCTTCCAACAACGATTCGAATTTGACTGTAGTGACCTTATCAGGTGATACATAAATTTTCTCCCAGTTGTTGACAAGACGAGTCAACTTTTGTCTTAGTGGTTCTGTTGCCATGATTCCCTTAACCTCCTTTTCTGCGTAGTTTCCACAACAAGGACATCTTAGTCTGAAGGTAGTCTTGGGCACAAACGGCACCCTTTCCAAGAACATCAAACTCCCACACCTTCCACAAACCCCAGTCTCCCAAACTTTAAAATCAAATGATATTAGGGTTAGCTTCGAGGTATCAATCTTTTGGGACCGGAACAACGAACGCTCAGACCTTGGAAGCATTTTGTTTTGTCTAAACCACTTAGCTTGGTTTTTACGTTGAACCACCTTTCGATGTACATCGCACCACTTCCTTTGAAGAGATGCATAAAAAGTAGCCAGACAACCAGGGTACTGGCATTGTAACATTTTTTTAATCACGTCTTTTCTCAAGCCAATCTTCGCATTTCGTCTTGACTTTTGTGTGCAATTGGATGCCTTTTCTTCATTTTATGAATCCTTGGCATCCTTCTTAGTTCTCATCAGTTACTCCTTCCACTGATAGGACCACCAGGAAGTATGATCCGTTGCTTTGAGCCTTCAACCATTGCTTTTGCTACTGTCTGGAGAGCAATTTGAAGATCAACCATCACCGCGTTGTGAGACTCGTAACCTTGAGTTACGAACTCTATGTTTTGCTTATCTCCATAGATAGTGATGGTACGTTTTGGAGTTTTGCCTTCCTCACTCGACATCGCTTTTCACCTCCTTTTGTTTAGAATTAAACTTGATCTTCAATAACCATTGGATACGACGACGCCTCAAACAAAGCCGTTCTTAGGTCGGCTCCCTCAACTAAGAGCCGATCCAATACCTTTCGCTGGAACGAGGGTAGTCGTTCAACTTTCTTTTGGATCTCTTCATCAGAGAGGTTAACGTAATACATCTTACCTCCTTTCTAAGGCATAGAAGATTTGACCCAAATCAATTAAAGACTTCAACTTTGCTATTGACCAATGCTTTAAGAACTGGGTAGAGTAGAACTTATCCTCTACGAAGAACCCCTTATGGTAATGAAGGGCTCCAACGAAAGCAGTTAACGATCCTACTACCTTATCCTTTTCCATTGTATTTCCTCCTAACCTCCTTGTAGGTCGTCGTCCTCCCCTTGATATCTGTAGTAATCAACATCGCTTCTTCCAATGACCTCATCACTGCTTCCAACTCCGTTGAGTTCAATCGAGCCCAGTTGTCGTGAAGAAGGTCCGACTTTGTCGCTGTTCCTCCTCTTTTCCGAATCTGACTCACAATCCTGTCGAAGTGGGCCGTTGAAGGCGTCTGCCCAAATTTTATATAAACCAACTTGAGCTTCCCTTCCAACGCAGTCAGAAACCCGTCTGCGATTTTCATTTCTTCCACACCTAAAATCAATTCGTCTTTCCTTGCAAGAGAGATGACGATTGCTAACTTCAACATATAATCTCCCTTCCGAGCATAGAACCCATCAAGTTCTTCCGAGGGAGCTTCATCGGGTAACTTATCGTAATAATTCAACCACCACTGATTACCTTCCGGACTCATCTTCATCTGCCCACAGATGGTTTTTATATGTCTTAGGTCAAGAACCAGCATATCCTCTAACTCCCTACTATACGTAGGATCTGCCTTTTTGTGCCTTCGGGTCTTTTGATATACAATATGGAGCCTTGGAGTGAATCCTGCGCCCGTCGCAGCGTCTGGAATCAACTCCACTAAATCTGTCGGAGTGGTGGCCATCAAGGTATTAATGCAAGGGAATAGGATTACCTCCCTTCCTCGCATTATCAACTTATTCTGATAAATATTAGGGCACCCATACAAGGTAGTTAGGGTTGTCAAAATCCCTCTATGGGTTTCTTCTTTTGACAAGAAAGACTTTAGTTCGTCAGCCCAAACTAAAATCTCAGCCTTCCCAACCTCCTTTGACCTTGTCGCTAAATCCTCAATCAACCCTGCATTAGTGATTCTATCGTCACTAATATAGGATGTTCCAGCTTTCATCAAGATATTTCTCGTGATCCCAACTGCCACAGACTTTCTTGCAACTCCAGAACCAGCCAGAATCACGATGTAATGGTTGGGATAAAGAGTATAAAAGCCTCTATCAA
>Ga0180009_10007054_pt1 | contig 11624 bp, 9 predicted proteins | sample OS_PC_MetaG_FD_123537 | JGI IMG/M metagenome (GOLD analysis project Ga0180009, IMG submission 123537) | Groundwater microbial communities from the Aspo Hard Rock Laboratory (HRL) deep subsurface site, Sweden - OS_PC_MetaG | ecosystem: Environmental > Aquatic > Deep subsurface > Groundwater...
GTGCACCGATCTGAATTCCCAAAAGGGAGCCAAGAAGCATGCCCATAGCGAGTGTATAGAAGATAAAGCCGTAAATAGCATACTGGCTTATTGATGCATAACCTGCCGTGAAAACGATCTGGAGGATGTCGGTTCCAACGGTTGTCATAGAGGAAACACCTAAGACATAAACAAATATTGGAAAGGTCAAAAAGCCGCCGCCAACACCCATAATACCTGCTGCAAGTCCAACAAGCGCGCCGCTGGCTACCAGGAATACCCATGAAATGGTCCTGCCTCCCGGTACAAGATCAAAATCAAATTTAACCAAAGGAGGTATTTTCACGGCCTGGAGTTTTTTAGGAAGATTCTTCATCTCTGCGCCTTCACTTTTTCCGCCATGTGCACCCTTATCTGCCGCACCAGGTGCCTTTCTGGCTTTAAGAAAGTCGATCATGGAATAAATACCCAGAAAACCCAGCATACCTGAATAGACACTCGTGATAAATGCATCGCTGAGTATCGGGTTGATTTCGTAAAGTACGCGGTTAAGAATTCCGCCGGCTGTTGCACCAATGATGGCACCTATCAGGAAGACTATGGCCAAAGGCACTGATACGTTTCCTAACTTCCTGTGAATTACGCTTCCCATGATTGCCTTGGCAAAGATGTGAAAGAGGTCGGTACCAACTGCCAGGATACCTTTTACACCTGCGCTCATCATGGCTGGAGCGATGATAAAACCACCGCCGGCTCCGATACAGCCGGTAATCAGGCCCGCACCCATTCCAATAAGGATTGATACGACAAAAATACCTGTACTGTAAAAAGCCGGGCTATAGGCCTTTTTGCCGCCAAGTAAAGCTGGTAAAGCTCCGCCGATTTGATCTGCAAAAGCAATACCGCCAAGTATTACTGGGATTGTAAGCAGACCCAGTATAATAAGCCGCTTTTTGTCTCTAAGTATGGTATTAGAAACATTAAGCTCCCACTTTGCATGGGCTCTTGCGCCCATCATCATAAACTCACCCAAATGTTTAAAGAAATTCATAGCAATATTTCTCCTTTTCCTCTAATTTTATAATATGTTCAATATCCATCAGTTCACTTCAAAGTATTGAATTCAATAATTTAACTCCCTCCCCCTCCCTTCGTTTATTTATCGATATTTATTAATAATATGCTTATTGTTCTATTATTATTCTATGCCCATGTCTGGTAATAATCTTTGCAGCCTTTTTTTTCAGATCACCTTCTAATCCAATAACTTTAAGCGCATCTTCCAATTTTATCATGCCAAGGATTTTATCTTTGCTTAATACGGCAATGCGGTCGAGGTCGTTTTTAAGCATAACTTCAATTGCATCTGTAATCTTGTCATTTACAGAAACAGACGGCTTTGTGGAAAGATTTCCATCCATGAGGAGGGTAATTTCTTTAACTGTTAGTTTTTCCATTATATTCCTTTTTGAAAAGGGGCTCCTCTTCTTTATAAAAGGCATAGTATAAGCAAGCTATCTAATTAGATAACAGCAATAGAGGTGCCAAAAAATCATTAAGAGAAATAAAATCTTAATCGCTTGTAATAATTAATAATTACTCATTGATTTTAATAATTGGGTTTGGATTTTTTATACTGTTAGCAAACTATTAGGTTACAGTGATTGGAAGCCAAAAAGTATGGCTTGGCAGGTAAATTGAGAGATTTAAATAAGTTAGGTTGGTGAAATAATTAGTTTACATCTGGATAGGCTGAGTAGCTATTTTATTTAAATGTTTCAGTGTTAATATTCTCTTCTTTTATAAGTCTATGGAGATATTGTCTTTGTAGTTCAGCCTGTTCTGCGGCCTTGGAAATATTACCCTTATTTTGTTGAAGAATCCATTTAATATATTTGTTATGAAAAGCCTTTCTAACGATTCCCTTTGCCTCTCTAAAAGGAAGCGTATAAATAGTATGATCAAAAAGAGGCGAAGTATGTTCTGTAGGTTCTTGTGGCAGGATATCTGAGATTTTAATTGTATCGGATCGGCAGAGGATAGCTCCGCGCTCAATACAGTTTGCAAGCTCCCTGATATTTCCGGGCCAGCTTTTAGACATTAGTGCTGACATTGCTTCAGGGTCAATATCACTAATTTTTTTATCGTTTAAAGAGTTGAATTTTTCAAGAAAATGATATGCTAAAATAGGGATGTCTTCTTTTCTATCCCTTAAAGGAGGCAGGTGTATATTGATCACATTAAGCCTGTAGTAAAGATCTTCCCGAAATTGTTTTAATTCAATGAGTTTTTTAAGATCCCGATTGGTGGCAACTACAAAACGGATATCAGCTTTTTTTGTTGTTAGACCTCCCACCGGCTTGTATTCCCCTTCCTGCAGGAGTCGAAGCAATTTGGCCTGCATGACCATGTTCAGCTCTCCTATTTCGTCTAAAAAAAGAGTGCCCTGGTCCGCTTCTTCAACAATCCCTCTCTTATCTTTCAATGCACCGGTAAAGGAGCCCTTGACGTGGCCAAAAAGCTCGCTTTCTATTATTTGTTCAGGCATCGCAGTGCAGTTAATCGTTATAAAAGGCTTGTCTTTACGGTTGCTATTATAATGAATAGCTTTTGCTGCCAGTTCTTTGCCGGTACCGCTTTCTCCGCTTATAAGAACCGTAGCTGTTGCTTTGGCCACCTGGTTGATCATTTTTAAAATTGATGTGGTAGCGAAGCTGGAGCCGATAATTGGAAGAGATTCTTTTTTATACTGGATAGACTTTCTCAGAGCTACATTCTCCTGTGTGAGCTTTAGCCATTCCATGGCCTTGTCAATTGTAATAAGTATCCGTTCTTTACGGAACGGCTTGGATATATAGTCAAAAGCTCCTTTTCTGGTTGCTTCTATGGCGGTTTCAATAGTGGCATACGCTGTCATAATTACAACAATAGCAGAGGGTTGAATTTTTTTTACCATATCAAGGATGGCTATCCCATCCATTTTCGGCATTTTTAAATCAGTTATTATGACATTAAATTGATGCTTTCTCAGAAGTTCTTTCACCTTCAAAGGATCTTGTTCTGTTTCAACTATATAGTTAGTTTTTTCTGTAACTATCCTTGTTAAAAGGACGAGCATATCCTTTTCATCGTCAACTATTAAAATTCTTCCATCCATAATTAGCCCTTATCCCTAACCCTGAGTGTAATTTTAAAAGTGGTTCCTTTGGGGTTGTTACCGGAGTTAGCCGTATTACTCTCACAGGAAATTGCCCCCTCATATTTAGTTATAATTCCGTGACTTACAGAAAGGCCTAAACCTGTGCCTTCCCCTTCACTCTTTGTTGTAAAAAATGGATCAAAAATTTTATCCATATATTCAGACGGGATGCCATGTCCATTATCGCGGACAACTACAACTACCTTTTCTTTATTAGCATCAATAGCCGAACTTATCCACAATATACCTCCATTTTTCATTGAGGCTGCGGCATTATTGATCAGGTTCAGTATTACCTGCTGCATTTGTCGCAAATCACCTTTAACTTCAGGAAGATCAGACGCAAGATTTAATTGAAGTTCAATATCGTTCATGTCCAATGAGTGTTTAACCACATCCATAATATTTCTGATAGCCTCATTGATATCACAGTATTCATAAAGGCCTTCCCCATGACGGGCAAATTTCAGCAGGTTTTCTACTACTGCCTTGCAGTGAAAGCTGTGGCGTTCAATTGTTTTTAAATCTTCATAACTCTGGCTGTTTTTTTCACATTTTTCCAGGAGAAGATCAGTGAATCCAAGAATAATACCCAGCGGATTATTAATTTCGTGTGCAACCCCTGCAGCCAGGGTGCCCATGGAGGCCAGTTTTTCGGTATTAACCAGCTGGTTTTCAAGTTTCTTACTTTCAGTTATATCTTTTGCAATACAAAGAACGGATTGCACATTTCCTTTTTCATCTTTATGAGGCATAAAATTGGCGTTAAGCAAAACCTGATGTTCTCCTGTTGTTACCATAAAGTCATCACGAACGCTTTTGCCGAATCTGAAAACATGCTTAATAATGCCGAGCTGTTTTTCAGCAACTTCTTTTGAGAAAAGGTTTGACAGAGGCTGACCAATAAATTGGGAAGGGGTCCCACCGAAAAAAGCAGCAGTAAAGGTGTTTAATGATCGGAAATAGCCTGAGTCATCAACTGTAAATATAAAATCTTCAGCACTTTCCACCAAGCTTCTGTATCTTTCTTCATATCGCTTGAGTTCTTTGGCCTGGAATGAAATCTGATTTTGAAGGATGCTGAAACGCCATTGATCATAAAATAAAGCCCCAGCCATTCCTATCATTAGGGCAACAATGCCTGTACCTTGAATCCAGAACAGGCTGTTAGTGCTGACATGAGTTTTTTGTATGCTTATCATAAGGGTTAATATAAAACACAAAAAGCCTATGAACCAGGATATAATTAAGGCGGCTTTGTTGAGCTTGAGTTTGTCTTTTAAATCCATTTGTAACTACCCAGGTTGTCAGGTTCACAGTTCACGGTTACGAGATATATTTAAATTATAATTGAAAACTCTTATAATGCAAGGGAAACGTCGGGGAATAAATTTGATAATTACAATTTGTTTAAAATTCAGGCAAGTTTCATTGACAATAATATATTATATTTATACTGTTGAAAATTATTATGTACCCAATGCCATCGGAATTTATTGGTTTATGCTTGACGGCTTCGTAAAAAGTCCATTTTCTGTGTTGCGCTGCATCCTTCGTCATTGCGACGTAGCTATAAGTACGTCTCTTTCCTCAGTATTTGCGCGCCTTGAAACTGAAGCTTTTTACTTTGCCGTCTAAATTTTGATTTTTACGAGTTCATCATGTTTGGAATAAAAAAAATTTTCAATATATGGCAAAAAGACGGGGATTCAAATTTGGAACAAGAAATCTCTATCGATGATATTTGCCGTACTGTTACAAGAAAAAATGTAAACTATAATACTATGTTAAGGGCATATTATGAAATATCTGATATAATTGAAGACATGGAGCAGGCCTGTCTGGGAAACTGCAGTTTTGACATTTCATTTATCGAGTCTCATTGTAAAAATATATCATATAATATGTACAAAATTGTCGAGAACTTGAATTATATTTGCGATAATCGTTATGAAAAACTTATTATTTTACTTAAAAATTTATTGGCAAAAATGAACATGGAATTGGCTAAATTTTCTGAGACCTTAGATGAAGCAACTGCAGCAGAGATCAGCAACAAAAGGAAAGATTTTGATAAAACAGAGTCTGCCGATATTGTATTGGCAAATGTACTTAAATATATTGCTCAATTAAATTTGAACGTAAATTCACATAATTTTAATTTAAAAGAATGTCGTAGCATTCGGGATATTTTATATTTTGCATATGAAATGTCTTCACGTGAATTTTTTGACTGTAGAAAAAAGGAAGCATTTTGTACCGAGAAGATAGCCAGGAGATTGGTTATTGATATTCCAATGCAATGGTGGATTGTTGATCTGGATGGTGGTTTTAAGAAAGGAATTGATGGGGATACTGTAAGACTTGAAGATATAAAATCTGCCCCTATGTTGACTTTGTGGGAGGGGATAACCGCAGTGCCCTGGAAAGGTCCTCCAATAGACACAAAAGGTTTTCTTTCAGTAATGTTTTCAGCGACAATGGACAGGAGCCTTGTACCTGGTATGCGCTCTCGTTACGCTGTACGGAATTATTTCATTATTTCCAGTAATTTCTGCCATCTAAGCTCACGATTCGGTTTCCATTTTTCCACTGTTGAGGCTTCTTTTGGCCAAAAGCCTGGGGAGAATTACCTTTGCTTCAGTTTTAACGGAGGAGGAGCTGACCCTGTTCGAAAGGCAAGAAGGGCCAACTTAATTAAAATCATTCTGGAAAAGTTTGATTTTTGGGTCGAGGTAAAAGATGATCTTGTTTTTGCATGGCTGGAAGGACATAAAGGAAATTATTTGGATGATAGATTGAAAATTCTCGGCCATCTTGTAATGCATACCAGGCAGCTTGATATGGTTCTGTCAAGCAATGCAAGGGTCAACTGGTATGTTGAAGAAACTCTCAGGCAAATTTCTTCTTTTGTAAACATTCCTTAGAGGCGCTTTCAAAACAGCTCCTTTTTTATATAATTTTTTCAATGACTCCTGCATAATAGAGTTTAAAAAAAACATCTACAACATCAGGATCAAATTGGGCGCCTCTTCCTTCTTTAATTAGCCTTATTGTCTCATTTTTCTCCATCTTTTTTCGGTAAGCTCTATCAGAGGATAAGGCATCATAAACGTCGGCAACAGAAAGTATGCGTGCAAGCAATGGAATTTCTTTTTCTTTTAAACCATCGGGATATCCTGTTCCATCAAAGCGCTCATGATGATGTTTTATTATCTGTTTCTCATTTTCCAGCAACCCTAACTGTCCTATTATGCTTGCGCCGATAAGTGAATGCTCTTTGATAATGTTAAATTCTTCTTCAGTATAAGTTGATGGTTTAAGAAGGATGGCGTCCCTTATTCCGATCTTGCCGATGTCGTGAAGGTGCCCTGCAAAATTGAGAATATCTAATTCTTCTGAAGTGCAGCCCATCTCTTTCCCTATAGCGATTGCTATTTTTGTAACTCTGTTTGAGTGCTGCTGGGTATATGGATCTCTTGCCTCTATAGCTTTTACAAATGCATAAAGAGTTGAGAACAGATTTTCGTAAATATTCTCGTAAAGAGCAAGGTTTTCAATAGCATAGGCTGCTTTGTTCGTCATAAATGATAGATAATATAAATCTTTTTCAGTAAAACGAATGCCGGTTGTTTTTATGGATGCGGTCAGAACGCCGAATACTTTTTCCCTGATCGCCAGCGGTACTATCATAAATGATAATACATCTTCAGGCAAACCTCTTGTTCCTTTGTTTTCGGAAATCAACAACGGCATCTCATCTGACACGGTCTCCATTATCAACTTTTCGACGGCGTTATCTGTGCCGGCAGAGCTTTTAGCTTTGTTAGGGATCGATATGGCAGCAGTAACTTCAAACGGCCTTTTTACAGCCTCATTGATTACATAAAACCTTGCCTCATCAGCATGCATGATCTTTATTGTAGTATCTACTAACCGCTTGAATACATCGGAGCTTGAGCTGGTAATTGTAAAATCGCTCATTATTTTGTTTAAGATGTTTAGTTCTTCAACTTTATAAAGCAATTCTCTGTTTAATCTTTCAAGCTGTTCTTTACCTTCCACTTCCTTTTTTAAAATTATGTTTTCTACAAACAACTGGCGTTCATGTAAAACGCGCTTGAGACAAACCTCCATCTGATTAAGGTTGACAGGCTTGATCAGGAAATCTACAACGCCGTTTTTAAGAGTTCTGATCGTATTATCTAAGGAGGGATAACCGGTCATAATAATTACAGGTATAGTATTGTCGGTTTTTCTTATATGTTCAGCGAGTTCAAGGCCGTCCATTCCAGGCATATTAATATCGGTGAAACAACAGTCGATTTTCTCTTTCTCTAAAATTTTTACTGCCTCGAGCCCGTTTTTTGCAGTAGCCACATAATATCCTTTATGTTGAAAATATTCACTTGCTATCTCCAGAATATTTTTCTCATCATCTACAAATAGGATTTTTTCTTTTTCATTGCTTATAGTTTCTTTTAACATAGCGGTTCAAGGCTTCCCATATCCTTAATAATTTGTCAAGGTCTCATGAAGTGTCAATATTCACTTGAAAAGCATATAAAATGAAAATATTATGAATTTAGCGCCTTTTGGGGAGGACTCTTTTGAAAAATAATAAACTGTTAAGGCTAAAGGGTAAAAGAGAACGACTTGTCTCCATAATAAATGGTTTCGACTCCCTGGTGGTTGCATTTTCCGGTGGAGTTGACAGCGCCTTTTTACTTGCCATTGCTTACAAAATACTAAAAAATAATGTGGTAGCGATATCAGCAACATCACCTATACATCCATCAAGAGAAACAGAATATGCAAAAAAATTTACCCAAGACCTTGGAATTAGGCACATTCTATTTAAATCAAGAGAAATAAATCATTCGGGCTTTATGGCCAACAAAAAAGACAGATGCTACATATGCAAAAAACTTCTCTTTGAGGATATTTTAAAAATTGCCTCGGATATGGGCATTAAATATATTTCCCATGGCGCCAACTTAGATGACCTTGATGATTTCCAGCCCGGACTTAAGGCTGCAAAAGAAATGGGCATTGTTGCCCCATTGATCGATGCAGGACTTTCAAAAGATGATATCCGCTTGCTTTCAAAAGATATGAATTTATCCATATGGGATAAGCCTGCAATGGCATGCTTTGCCACCAGAATCCCCTATGGAACTCCCCTGACTCAAAAAGCACTAAGTATGATAGAACTAGCTGAAAACACCATAATAGATCTTGGCTTTAAGACCTGTCGTGTAAGGTGTCACGGAGAAGTTGCAAGAATAGAGGTAAACATCAATGATATTGAAAAATTTTTAAATGAACCTAATAGAAAAACAATCATTAATAAATTTAAAAAAATAGGATTTTCTCATATAGCTCTGGACATGGAAGGGTATGTCAGGGGAAGCTTGAACAGGCATTAAATTTTTACGATTCGCTCGCTAACCCCGCAGCAATCTACGGGGAATGCGCTCGCTATTGCGGTTCAATTTGGACAGACTCGAGATATTTTTTTACACCGCCGACAGAAAGGTTAAATACTTTTGAGCCTAAAAAAATAATATGTGCATCTTGTTCATTACCGCAAATTTCGGCAAATGTTGGGCCAATGACTGCGAGCGGATCAGAACCGTCAGTGTAAAGATTCAGAACCTTTAAATATGTATCCGATCGCTCTTTTAAAATATTAAAGTAATCAATTTCCTTACCTGTGGATGAAGATGAAATGCCTGAAATCTGTTGAGAAAAACTGTGAAGAGCATTCCAAAATGATTCTGATAATTCTTTTCTTAAAGAACTTTCATCCAGAAAAAACGAAATGCTCCAACCAACAGCCAAAATTTTTAATAATTGAATTTCATATTCTACTGAAACCCGGTTAATTTTTTTATTCTCGGGCAAGCTTTGCAAAATCAGCTTTATATCTGAACGATCAATTGCAAAGTCAAATAGATCTTCACTTGCTTTTTCAACACTAACTTTTTCTAAAGAAGCTTCATTCATTATGTTCTTCAGATTTTTCTCTTGAACCTTCATTTTCAGGTTTTTCTCTTGAACCTTGTACGGCCTCTTCAATTGTGTAATAAATATTTTTGAACGTTTCATCGAAGCCGGCCGGAGAAAGCCTTCCAGCCTCTATAAATTTAACAACTATTTCCTTGGCTGATTTTAAAATCTGTTCGTCAATGGAGCCCATTTTACATACCTTTCCCTAAAAGAGTTCAATATTTCTTAATCCGCTAACAGAAAAATAGCTGAGTGTCAAGGAACTACCAAATTCGATTTTTTAATTCAGGTCTCCTTGCATTTTATAATATATGTGGTTATAATTAAAAATTATGAAAGAACATGATGAAAAAATACCAAACCCAAGAGAAATTGAAAAAGAAATAGGTGAATTCCTGTCTAAGAGGTTTGGGAACACCGTTAAAGTCGTATCTCCAATAGTTCTTCCCCAGGAAGCACCTCTGGATAAGGCAGAGACACCTCCCAAAAAAGAACAAGAACTTAATTTTGATCTAAAACCCGAAGATCTTGTCTCCTATCTTGATCAATATATAGTCAAGCAGGATGAAGCCAAAGCAATTCTTGCCACAAAGATTTGCACCCACTTTAACCGGATAAAATACGTCAATGCCTCACCTGAAAAAACCAGTGAGATCTTGGGCAGCATAAAGAACAATATCCTTATGATCGGCCCCACAGGTGTCGGCAAAACATATATGATCAGACTGATAGCTAAAAAAATCGGTGTTCCTTTTGTAAAGGGTGATGCCACAAAATTCAGCGAAACAGGCTATGTGGGAGGAGATGTAGAAGATCTGATCCGCGACCTTGTAAGGGAAGCAAACGACGATATTGAGCTCGCTCAGAATGGCATTGTTTACATTGACGAACTTGATAAAATAGCGGCAAGCCGGAACATAATTGGTGCCGATGTGTCACGGACAGGTGTGCAGCGCGCTCTGCTTAAACCCATGGAAGAAACAGATGTCGATTTAAAAGTTCCGCATGACCCGATTTCAATGATTCAGGAGATTGAACGATTTCGCAAAACAGGTAAAAGAGAGAAGCGTTCTGTAAACACCAAAAATATCCTCTTTATCATGAGCGGTGCTTTTAGCGATATTACGGAGATAATTAAAAAACGCTTAAAAGATCGGAGCATCGGCTTTGGCTCAAAGATAATAAGTGCGCAAGAGAAAGTTGATATTCTCAAGCATGTTAAGGCTGAAGATCTCATAGAATACGGATTTGAGACAGAGTTTGTAGGGCGTCTTCCTGTAAAAGCTGTTTTTGACAATTTAACTGAAGACGACCTTTACGAAATTCTGAAAAATCCCAACAACCCCATAATTCTTGGGAAAAAACTGGATTTCGCAGCATATGGCATTGATGTAAAGTTTGAAGACAAAGTGCTTCGTGTCCTGGCAAAAAGTGCATTTGAAGAAAATACCGGCGCCAGAGGCCTGGTAAGCGCAATTGAAAAGGCTCTTATTCTGTTTGAAAATAAGCTGCCATCAACAAGCATCAAAAAATTTCCTGCAATTGCTTCTGAAATAGAAGATCAGAAAAAATATCTTAAAAAACTATTATCAGTATCCAATAAAAAAGAGATAGAAGAAACTTTTGAAAGGCTGGAAATTGAAGAAAAAAAACATGTTATTGAATATGTAACAGCAAATAAGAATAATCTAAGCAACAAATACAATCTAACTCTTACACCATCCCGTATTGATATAGTTGCTTCTTATTATTGCAAAAATATAATGGACATAGGAAGTGTAATAAAAAATATAAAATCCTATTACGATGATATCAAAAAAATTGAATTATACTTTTTCAAAAATAGTAATATTAACATTGTGCTGGAAGAAAATGCCATTGATTTCATTATCGAGCAATTGATTAATTTCGATATTAAACTCGATAATCTTTATAAAAAGCTAACTAATGAGTTTGAATACGGCCTAAAACTTGTCCGGGAGAAAACCGGCAAAAACCGCTTCTTTATTACAAAGGAAGCGCTGCTGTCCCCTGAGCCTTTTATTAGCCAGCTAATAAAAGACGAATTGAAGGATTCATTACCTACTTAGAATTTTATATCAAACCATATTAACTAGTGCCCGGCACTAACCAAGAGAACTTAAAAAATGATTGGTATATCAAAACTTTACTGTGGAACGGTAGAGCCGTCAGATGCTCTTCGATACGGACGCGAGTCATCACAATTACCTTCCCACCTGCTTCAGTTTTCCAAAGATAAACGACCTGTTGTAGTATGGAATATTACAAGACGCTGCAATTTAAAGTGTGTTCACTGTTACGCGCATGCAAAGAACCAATCTTTCGATAACGAGCTTACCACCGAAGAAGGTAAAAACCTTATAGATGATCTCTCCAGGTTCAAAGTGCCTGTGCTGTTACTTTCCGGCGGAGA